>Ga0160423_10000710_pt1 | contig 27632 bp, 28 predicted proteins | sample CRUFie14St8metaG_FD_108191 | JGI IMG/M metagenome (GOLD analysis project Ga0160423, IMG submission 108191) | Marine microbial communities from the Costa Rica Dome - CRUD Field 142mm St8 metaG | ecosystem: Environmental > Aquatic > Marine > Oceanic > Photic zone | place: Costa Rica: the Eastern...
TAATTCAAATACAAAATTCTATGCTGATAATACAGGTAAGTTCTCCCTAGGTAGTAAATTATCTTGGAATGGAACTACTTTAAGCATCTCAGGAGATATTAATATTGAAGGAGGAAATGCAGCAACAACAGCAGCATTAAATAGTGCAACAGCTTCTTTAAGTTCTTCTATTAATGAATCACAAATTTTAGCTGCTAACTTAAGTTTAACTAGTAACTTAGAACTTGTAGGTAGATCAGTTAGAAAAATAGCTAATGATAATTCCTGGAACGGTGAAATGAAATCTCTACACGGCCAGGCAGGAAGTGCAGAAGTAATATTCAGAGTAACTAATGTTGCATCTGCTAGAAGATTTATGATGGGCCTCAACACTGACCCTTCTACTAATACTTCTTTTACAAGTATAGATCATGCCTGGTATATAAATGGTACGACTTCTCAAGTTTACCAAAACGGTAATAGCATACAGACATACGAATCAATAAGTAACGGGGACGTATTTAAGATATGTTATGATGGAGCTACAATAAAATATTACCATAATAATACGCTAAAAAGAACAGAAAGTAATCAAAGTGCTACAACAACCTATTACTTAGATTCTTCATTCTTCGATGTAACGAATGACCCTATCTTAGATTGGTTTGATTTTAGCGCAGGATCAGGTGTTAATGCTAACTTCGATGATGGCTTTGTTGGAGGATGGACAATTGATTCAGATGCAATCTTCTCTGGTACTAAAAATACCTCAGGATTTAATACCGGTACAGGTATTACTTTAAATTCTGCAGGTAGTATACATTCGAAAGGTTTCTTTATCAGTCAATCAGGAGATGCTCAATTTAAAGGATTAGTACAAGGTTCCGGTATTACCGGTAGTTTGATAGCAGGTACTAGTATAGTAGGAGGTAATATAGAAGGTGGAAGTGTTATAGGGGGTAATATAAGTGTACCAACTGCTGCATCACCTAAATTCTCTGTAAATAGCGAAGGTATTATGACAGCAGAAGATGCTGCTATAACAGGTGAAATAACCGCTACTTCAGGTAGGATAGGTGATTGGGTAATCGACCAAACTACTAATGCATTAAGAGACGACAATAGCGAAATAATTTTTGAACCTAATATACCAGAAATTCAAATGTTTTCTGGTGCTGAGAAAAAAGTAATTATATCTCCATTAGATGAATTAACTCCTATTGCTGATACTACTACAAACGTTAATGTAGGAAGTATACCAAGCTCTGGAGGAAACTGGTCTACTTTAACCTCTACTACCTCAGTATCAAATCCAACATATGGAGTCATAGGAAGTAGTGCTTTATCAGGATTAGCTACTGCTTCAATACAAGGCCCAGATGCTTCTAGTAACACTTTTACAGCAGATGCTAAAGGTACGTTTGAAGTTACCTTAAATGTACCAGCTTTTACAGTCAAAAGACCTTCAGTTTCAGCTACAGGTACAACTGCTAATCCGAGTTATAATGCATCTTATAATAATCAAACACATGGTAAAATTACTCCAAGGAAAGCATTCTTAGGTGCTGATTTATATTTATGTGCTTTTAATTCTTCCAATACTGAAATTGGTTCAGTTCTACTAGCGCAAGCACATAAGTTTGGTAATTCTAGTCAATATAATTATAGTCAAGCATCAGGAACATCGAGTGGTAATAGTTCCGGTGGTTACTCATCAGGCGGTAGTTCTAGCTCTCCATTAGACTTCTTAATAGCATTTGAATCAGTTGATGAAAATTCTTTGGTAACTTTAGGTAATGGAGATAAAACATTAGCTAAAAATTTACAAGAAGGAGACGAATTAAAAGTATGGGATTATACTCAAAATAAATTTGTTACTGATAAAATAAGTAAAGTAAAGAAAAGTACTAGAGCTGAATATTATGAAGTTGAAGTAGACGGTAAAGCAATAAAGGTATCTTCCGGTCACGAATTTTGGATGGAAAATGGAGAAGCTTTAAAAGTTGAAGAAGTTAATCCTGGATTTACTGAAATTTTTATAGACACAGGAAACGGTATAGAAAAGAAATTAGTTACTAAAAGAGACCTAATAAAAGAAGAATTAAATGTAGTTTCTCTAAAAATTCCACCTCATGTAAACTATATAGCGAATGAAATAATACACCACAATACTGCTACATTTACCTGGAACAATAGTGTATCTTTTGCTGCTTCTACTGGAGCTCAAAGTAACGCAGCTGCTCAAAACAATAAAAAAGTACTTTTAACTATATCAGAAAGTGGCACTATAAAGCTGAGGTATAAGTGGCTTTTAAAATCTTCTTCTGCTAGAAACCATTCTACTAATGCTTCAGGAATTACTTCTTATACCGAATCACACTTTAGTGTTAGTAATCAATCTCAAACTTTTGACTCAGTTGGTTCATTCGATACTCAGGTACAAGTTAAACTACCTACTAACTTCGTAGAATTAAAAGCTGGGGGACTACAGGTAGTATCAGGGGCTGATAAGTTTATTAAAGCTGTAAGACAAGATGCAGGTATTACAGGTAAACAGACTATATTCCAAGTAAAAGGGGGTAATCTATTATCTGATGATTTATTACCTAATACAAATAGTACTAGCACGTCAACAGGATTCGATCTCGGAGGTAGCGGTAATAGATGGAGGAACCTTATAGTCTATAGAATTTTTGCTAGAGATAATATTACCGCATTTACAACATCTACTTCTTCTGATATAAGGTTAAAAGAAAATATAAGACCTATTACAGGAGCATTAGATAAAGTATTAAACTTACAAGGAGTATCATTTGACTGGAAAGATAAAGAAAGAGGAAGTTCGATAGGATTTATTGCACAAGATTTTGAAAAGCAACTTCCTGAATTAACTTATACCGACACTACTAATAACTTAGATGATAATATAGATGACGTTAAAACCATCGATTATTCTGCAACGGTAGCGGTACTTACTGAAGCTATAAAAGAACTAACAGCTAAAGTAAACGAGCTAGAAAAGAAGTTAGAATCTAAAAACTAACTACTATGGCATTACAAACATCAGGAGCGATTTCCTTAAATAATATACACGTAGAAGCTGGCGGTACTACCGAGACTCAATGCTCTATAAATGATTCTGATATTAGATCTTTAAATGAAGCATCCGGTAAAACTATTAATAACTCTACAAATACAACTATTGATTTTGATGATTTTTACGGAGCTTCGTCGTCCTCTGGAGGAAGCGGACCTTCTGGGCCTAGTGGTGGAAATAATGGTTGTTTAGTTTACGGAACTCTAATTAATATGGCAGACGGTACAACAAAAGCTATAGAAGATGTTATAGAAGGAGATGAAGTTGTATCCTATAATATTGACGGAATAGGTACTGAAGAAGAATGGGTAAATTGGTATACTAATAACCTTTCAGGTACTTTAAGCACATCAACAGTAATTAAAAATAAATTAGCCACTTATCATTATTACTTCTTAATTAATAATCTTATTAAAGCTACCTGGGAGCAACCATTTTTAATTAAAGGTACAAGTATACAATTTGTTTTAACGAGGGATTTAAGAGTAGGAGAACTAATTTTTAATAAAGATGGAGAATGGATAGAAGTAAGTAGTATAGAAAGAATAGATGAAAATATTCAAACTGGGGTATTAGATGTAGAAGATGTAGATAATTATTTCGCTGAAGGATTTTTAACTCATAACATCCAAGATGAATTAGTAGAAAAAGATGCTCAAGAATAAAAGTTGTAATTTTATAAAAAAATTCTTATATTAATAGATTATGGTCACAATACCAGGTTGGACATACAAATCATATTATGTATCTGATATAGATGATATGCCTAAAGGTACTTATGGTTTCATTTATGAAACTAAACATAAACCTACAGGTAAAAAGTATATTGGAAAAAAAGTTCTATTTTTTGAAAGAAATAAAAAGTTAGGTAAAAAAGCTTTAGCAGCTTTAAAAGAAGAAAGAAAAGCTAAAGGTATAGGAGGAAGAGTACCTCTTAAGCAGAAAGTTATTACCGAATCTGATTGGAAAGATTACTACGGATCTCATAAAGATATTTTAAAATTACTTAAGGAAGGTGATCCTATGGACTTTGAGAGAAGAATCTTATGTTATGTTCCTAATAAAAAGCTATTAACATATTTTGAATGTAAATACCTATTTATAAATGAAGTACTAGAGCAAGATGACGTTTATATTAACGATAATGTTTTAGGAAAATTTTATAGAAAAGATTTTATTAAATGAAACTAACTGATATAATTCTCGAACAAAATCGTTATAATGACGATGGATACGATGAAGGAGATATCAAACTAATGGGCGATATGATCTTACCAACCGGTAAAATGGTTGTACTTCAAGCCGAAGAAGATACATATAACAGAGGATTATTAGTAACAAGTAATGAAGATAAAAGTTACGACGTAGCTTATTGGGCAGATGATAAAACTAAGCCTTATCCAATTGGTATAGAAATAGATGGTAAAGAAGTAGCAAAAGATGCTAATACCGTTAAATTTTTATTTCATCCCGAAATGAAAAATGAAAGCACTAGCTTATCAGAACCTAACGATGAAATGGAAAAAGTTATTAACTCAGGTATAAAAATGAATGGGGATTTAGATAACATTAAAGATGTTATGTATTATGTTCATAATAATTGGATGGGTAATGAAATATCAGCAGAAGAAGCTATGAAAAAAATTAGTAAATATATATCATGATACAAATAAAAGAAATTATAGGATACCCATCGTTACAGTACCATTTAGATAGAAAGCTAACGTTATCTGAGCATGTCTACCGTTATAGCTCTGATGCCTTTATACAATTATTCAAAGAAGCTAGAGAAGCATGGAGAGACGGTAAAATAGAACTTAATGATCAAGATAAATTATTATTAGAGTCTACTGATATTGGTGAATATGGAGATTATAATGGTATGAGAGTACCTTTAGATTTACCTATGGTATCACCAAACTATAATCCAATGTTTGAAATTGGTAACCTAATCGATGAAATGATTGAAGATGAAAATACTATCGATGAGGCTGCTTCTATAGAAGAAATGATAGATTTTGATTTAATTAAAGAACTAGTAGAATCTATAGGAGGTACTATGAATATGGATAAATTTAGAAAAGCAGTTTCAATACAGAATGAAACTTTCGATTATAATGGATTCGAAATGCTTAAAGCATCTGTAGATTATATACCTGAAGCTGAGTATAGAGGTAAAAAAGTACAATTAAATAAACCTAAACGAGGAGGTTCTAAAAAATTCTACGTTTACGTTAAAAATCCAAAAACAGGTAATATTAAAAAAGTATCTTTTGGTGACACAGGTCTTTCTGTTAAACTAAAACAGAGAGGTGCTAGAGCATCATTTGCTGCTAGACATAAATGTGCACAGAAGAAAGATAAAACTAAAGCTGGTTACTGGTCTTGCAATATCGGTAGATACTGGAAGTCTTTAGGCGGAAGTTCAAACTTTTCAGGATACTGGTAAAAATTTTCTATTATGGCAGTACCATTTGCAGGAGCACTTTCTTTGAGAGGAATAGCTAGAGAAAAGAGATATAATAATTATAGTACTTCAACTGACCCTGGCAATAATTTAAGTTTGACAAATATGTCAACCGGTACTCAGTTTGGTCTTATTAATACAGCTAATAGTATAGCTAACAGACCAGATACATCTACCCCTCATGCAATGAGTGAATGGTACAACTACGACCATGATAAAACCAGTCTTACTATACCTACAGTAGGTATAGGAACTGTATCAGTATCAGGCGGTATTTTATCAATGATAGGTAACGTAAGTGCAACTGGAGGAGCTACCGTGACTGCAAGAGGACATGTTGCTTCTTCTAATACTACAGCCCCAACACTTAGTAACAATCAATTCACTGAAACACATCCTACAGGAGGTACTGGACAATACACAACTTCTAGATCTACAAATCAAATTTTGACTGCACCTAGTGGAACTACTTATTATATTCGAGCTTATGCCACAAATAGTCAGGGGACTGCATACGGTTCATCAAGGTCTATTTTGATTACATCTCAAGGTCAGATATAATACTTATGAGCAATCCCTATAAAGAAACAGTTACAGATCAATATGTTATTAGAGAGTTTTCTACTAATACTCCCGCTTTAGAGTTCGTGTGGCATAGAGATAAAGAAGATAGAATAGTTCAAGCCCTGCATAATACCGATTGGCAGTTCCAATTAGATAACGAGTTTCCACAAAGATTATCAGAAAACAAACTATTTATACCAAAGGAAACATATCATCGGTTAATAAAAGGAACTGGTGATTTAAAAGTTAAAATATTTAAATTATGAAATGCGATTGTATAGTTTGTAAGTGTGGAACATCATGTCAATGCAATTGCTGTGATTGTTAAAAATGGCTAGAACGTATTTAGGCGGCACTTTTGCTAAAGTTAAAAAAAAGAGACCTGGCATTCATGCTAAGACTAAAACATCTAGATCAAAAGGAAGCGTAAATTATAAAAAGAAATATAGAGGTCAAGGAAGATGAAATTAACCGGTATAATATTCGAAGGATTTAGAAAAGACGTTAGCATTATTAACGGTAAAAAATATATTACTGATTGGCTAGGTAATGCTGATACTCTCATAGAATTTGAACAAGCATTAAAAAGAATGCCTGACACTATAGAAAGCATTCAAGTACCTACTGATACCGGTATGTTTACTCCTTCAACTAAAAAAATTAAACCTGAAGGAAGTTGGAAACTTGAAGTTTACGCTACTGTAGCAAAAGTAGTTCAAGAACATGAAAAAGAAGGTAATAAGTTAGAAGGTATAAGAATAAGTTCTTTTTATTTAATTGGTCCTAAAGGAGCTGATAATCATCCAATCTACGTTCAAATAGATACAAAAGAATCTCGAGAATTTGGTGATTATATGAGTTCCGGTAAAGGAGGGCCGTTAGATTAATGTTATGAGACTATCGCACGTAATACTGGGAGAAATTTTATATTACGATCCTGATTTCGAAAAACAAGTAGATAAAATCTTAGATCAGGGAGGTAAACATTTAGGTTCTGGAGACTATGGATCAGCTTATCTACTCAATGGTAGAGTTTACAAAGTAACTACTGACGAAATTGAATTAGAGCACGCACAATTACTTAAAGGTAAAAAAACGAATAACTTTGCTAGAATATACGATGTTGAAGTTATCAATCCTAAATTAGGTATAATACAAATGGAAGTTTTAGGAGAATTTAGAGGTAGTATTCCGGAAGAGTGGGTTGATGCCGTTGAAAAAGAAGCTCCTAGATACGGAATAGATCCAGATGAGCTTGATATAAGACCTTCAAACATAATGGTTAATCAGAAAAAACACCTTAAATTAGTTGATATTTAGACTAATTCTTCTTATATTATAATATAACTAGTTACAGAACAACGTATGGATTATACATTCCTACTGGGCTCTATTGAAAATATATTAGGTAAATCTCATAAAAGAGCTAGAGATAATTATGCCTTTCATTGCCCCTTTTGCAATCATCATAAACCTAAGTTAGAGATTAAAATGTCTACTAACGAAGAAGGACAAAATCCGTGGGAATGCTGGGTTTGTGAAACTAAAGGGCGTACCGTACGTTCATTACTTAAACAACTTAAGACACCAAGAGATACTGCTAATGAAATACTTAAATACGTACCAAGAGGAGCACAAATAGAGTATAAGCAACTATCTATAATAGAACTACCGAAAGAATATCAGCCGCTATATTCCGCTTCTGGTGCATCAGTTATAGCTAACTTGGTAAAAAAATATTTATATGAGAGAGGACTTTCCGACAATGATTTTATTAAATATGGGATTGGATACTGTACATCTGGAGAATATGGAGGACGAGTTATTATCCCAAGTTATTCTGCATCCGGTACACTCAATTTCTTTGTTGCAAGAAGTTATGATGGCAACTACTATAAGTATAAAAACCCGGAAGCGAGCAAAGACATAATCTTTTTTGAAAACTTAATAAATTGGAATGCTCCTATTATTTTATGTGAAGGAGTATTCGATGCAATGGCGATACGTAGGAACGCTATACCTATATTAGGTAAAAACATATCTACGTCTCTTTATAAGAAAATAATAACAAGCCCTTTGAGGGACATTTATATTGCGTTAGATAATGACGCTAAATCAAAAGCTTTAAAAATAGCTGAACAATTTTTAAATAACGGTAAAAGAGTTTTTATTGTAGAGATGAAGGATAAAGATCCTTCCGAAATGGGATTTCGAGCTTTTACCAGTTATATTCAAACAGCAGAAGAATTAGATATATCTCGTCTAATGCTGCATAAATTAGACCTATGATAAAACAAGGTATGAATATTCTCGAACAGAACGAGAAAAAAAGGTTGGACTTTAAACCTGAACTCCAACAAATTAATTTTTTAGATAGAAGAGTTTATAAAAGATCGGAAGGAGTATATTATCCATCTGTAACTACCATACTCCAGTACATGCCCAAAAATAAATTTTTTGAGTCATGGCTTAAAGATGTTGGGCATAGTGCCGATCTTATTATGAGAAGAGCTGGTAAAGAAGGTACTCAAGTGCATGAAGCAGCAGAAGCATTAGTAAAAGGAGAAGAAATTTCTTGGATGGATAATTACGGTAATGCTAAATATTCTCAAATAGTTTGGGAAATGATTCTTAAATTCCATGATTTTTGGAGTACTTATAAGCCTGAACTAATATCCACAGAAGACTTTGTATACTCTGATGAGTTTAAGTATGCAGGTACTGCTGATTTAGTAGTAAAAATGGACGATGAAGTTTGGTTGTTAGACCTTAAAACTTCTAATAGCTTACATAAATCTTATGATCTACAGTTAGCTGCATACGCTAAAGCATTAGAAGAAACTAAAGGAATCAAAATAGATAGAACCGGTATAATTTGGTTAAAAGCTCAATCAAGAGGACCTTCAAAAAAGCAAGGAATATATCAAGGAAAGGGTTGGAAAATAAAAATAGTAGATGAAATTGATTATAATTTCGATTTATTTCAAACAATCTATAAACTATATTCTTTAGAAAACCCTAAGGTTGAACCTATTTATAATAGTTACCCAACTACTTTAAAATTATGAAAAAATTACCAAGCTCATTATTTAGATTAATAGGTGGATTAATCACCATGTTTATTCTTTACGGATGTGCTTCTTATAAACTTGCTACATTAAATCACGACCCTTTATACCCGGTAGATTATATTATACCAGTTGCAAAAGAAACTAAAATAGACACGTTAAATTCCTTTTCAGATTTAAGGTGGAAGTTAAGAACTGACTTCAATTTTAGATGGAATTTTGCTCAATATGCTATGAATCAACCTTATTCATGGTATTGGAATAATCCAAGGTTAGACGGAATATGGAGACCCTATAATAGATTCGATGTTTATTTTCACAGCCATTGGTTTTGGACCGATTGGGCTTTCAGTTATAATTCTTGGTCTTGGTACGACTGGTATAGACCTTATCACTATTATGGATGGTATCGTCCTTACAGACCATGGAATAATGTAGTATGGGGTTCAAATTATAATAATTATAATGTTGCTTACATTAATGGAAGAAGAGGGAGTAATACAACTAATTATAATAATAGGACCATTAGTAATCAAATGATTACTAGGTATAATAATCCTAGAAATAACGTTAATAATGATAATATTAATCGTATAGTTAACGAATTTAGAGAAAATGGACTTAACGTAAGAATAATAAACAACAGTAATAATGATCAAATTATCAGAAATAATTCTGGAGCAAACTGGTCGTCCGAAAGCCGTAATAATGGCAGGGGGAGCTGGAACAGGCAAAACGTACCTTCTAAACCAGTTGTCCCTAGACTCTCTAACCCAGTTCAACCCAGACAAGTATATAGAGGATCCGGATCATCCGTATCACAACAAGCTAGGTCCAGCGTCCAGTCAAACAGCCAAGGACGCAATGGCGGCGGCGGAAGACAAAACTAGCTTTGTTTGGGACACTACTGCTTCAGGAGCTGGCTTTCAGAAAAACTTAGATAAGTTACTTTCTCTAGGTTATGATATATACATGGTGATGGTATATGCACATCCTATGATTTCTTATATTTCAAACTTTAAAGGCAGAAAAAGAAACGTACCTGCAGATGCAGTGATGTCTACTTGGAGAAATATCTATCAAAAAATTGAAGACTATAATAGAAAGTTAAAAGGTAATTTATCAATACATGTTAGTGATAGAGGCGGAAAATATAATAAAGAAATAGAAGCATTTAATACTGCTGCTAAAGCAGGTATATCTGGAGTGAAAGATTATTTAAAAAGGTATAATGAAGAAAACGACATAGGCGGTTCTTCTTTCTTTGAACCAGTAGAAATGTCTAAAGAAGAAGAAGATGAGTTTATAAAACACGTTGGTAGTGTTAGTTGGGATAAAGATAATAGATCTGAAGATAAAGCTATTAAGAAAGAATTTTTAAAAGCATATAGAAAGAATGGAGTAGGTCCTGGTCAAGATAAATTAAGAGATGCAGTAAAAAAGTATAGAGATAGAAAAGTAAAAAGAGATGCAGATTATGATGCAGTTTTAGATAATATTATAGATATGATTTATAATCCTACTTTTCAAGAAAAACTTAAACATTCAACTCCTAGAGAAATAGATCAAAAAGTACAAGCATTTTTAGCATGATAGCATTATACCCAGGAGCATTTAAACCACCTCATCGAGGTCATTTTAACGTAGTAAAATCTTTACTCGACGGCTCTTATAATGGTTCTATATATGATAAAGACAACTATAAAGAAAAAGGGGCAGATCTAGTTTCTGGCGAATCTAATGAAAAACCTAATATAAATAAAGTTATAGTATTTGTAGGTGCAGGAGAAAGAAATGGCATAGATAAAGACGAAGCATTAACTATTTGGAACATATACGCTAAATACTTAGGTAATGTAGAAATATTAGATGGGGGAAGTAATCCAATGTTTGCTGCAAAAGATTATGCTCAAGCAAATCCCGAAACTAAATTTGTAGCAGTAACAGGAATAAGATCAGAAGAAGATTTTGTAGATTTAAGAAGAGTAACTACTTTTAAAAATGCACCTAACGTACAAGGTTTAGCTTTAGCTTCTAAACCCGGTTCAGGTATAAGAGCTACAGATTTTAGGAAGAATATACTTTCAGGTAACTTAGATCAAATTACTGATTTTTTTCCTAAAGATTTATCAAGAGAAGAAATTTTAAAAATTTTAAATGATCTAAAAGATAAAATCGTTGCAGAAATATTAGCAAAAAATATAGATGGTTTTATAAATGAATATTTTAACGAAGGGCAATTGAATAAGACAGGAATAATAAACTCTGTTGATAAAAATAGATTAGATATTCTTTATAATTACCTTTACAGATTAGTACCTAGCGGAGTAAATATTACTCACAATAGAGATTATTTAACAGTAAAATTTGATAACTTGAAAGAAGAAAAAAGTAATTTAAAACTAAAAGAGTATATTACTTCTTTAACTGAGTATATGTTAGATATAGGAATGAATATATCTCCATTACCTGAAGTAATAGTTAAAAAAGATGAAGTTAATGCTGCTAACTTTTTTGGAAGAACAGCTTACTATTCTCCTTCTGAAAAAAAAATAGTTTTGTATATTACCGGAAGACATAATAAAGATATAGTTAGATCTTATGCACATGAAATGGTGCATCATATGCAAAACTTACAAGGTGTTCTTACCAACATCAACACTACCGATACTAACTCAGATGACAGATTATTACAATTAGAGAAAGAAGCATATACTTTAGGTAATATAACTTTTAGAAACTGGGAAGATAGTATAAAAAATTTAGACGAGAGTTTATGGGCGAATATAAATGCTAAAAAGAAATCTGGTAAAAAATCTTCTCATAAAAATTCGAAAGCGTATAAAGCAGCTAAAAAAGCAGGCACAGCATTAAAAAAATCTAAAAACGAAGTAGTATTTAGTATCGATGAATTAGCTGAAGATTTAATTAAGATAATAAAGGAAGAACCTAAAAAAGGTACAGGTAAGAAACCAAAAGGATCAAGCAGAAGATTATACACAGATGAAGATCCAAAAGATACAGTCGGAGTTAAATTCAGCTCCAGACAAGATATAGTAGATACTTTAAATAAAAAATCTTTTAAAGCTAAATCACATGCTAGACAATCTCAAATTATAAACTTGATTCATCAGAGAACTAGAGCAGCATATAATAGAGCAAAAAAACCTGATGTTAAAAAACGTTTAAAAAGTGCTTTTGACTATATAAAAGATAGAAAAGAAGCATCAAAAAAGAAAACTCAACGTTTAAAAAAGTCTAAAAAATAGTTGGATATTAGCATGAAAGTTCGTATATTATATAAGAAAACTATAGTTAAATAAAGGTTATATGAATACAAGTATTGTAGACTTACTAGAGGCATATCCTCTTCCGGAAGAAAAAGAAACACCATCTTACCAGATATACTGTGATATGGATGGAGTATTGACTGACTTTGAATCTAGGTTTCATAAAAAACTTAATGAAGTTGGTCCTGATTATTATCCTTTAAGAGATATTCAAAAGGTAACTAAACCAAAGCATTTTGAACAAATATTTGGTATGGATGAATTTTGGAACTTTATTGATAATATCGTAGGTGTATCGTTTTGGGTAGGTATGGATTGGATGCCAAGAGGGCAAGAGTTATGGAATTTTATTAGTCCTTATAATCCTCAACTTCTTACTTCTCCTTCTAGAAATAATACATCAAGATTAGGAAAAAATTTATGGGTAAAAAATAATCTTACTCCGAAACCAAAAGTAAACTTTGCATACTCTGCTGATAAACAAAGATATGCTAATGAAAATAGAATATTAATAGATGATAAGAAATCTAATATAGCTGAATGGATATCTAAAGGCGGTATTGCTTTCAGAGTAAAAGATGGAGATATCGGACCTGCTATACAGGGATTAAAACAACTAGGTTATGAGGGATAATACTCTTAAAAAAGAGTTTAAGAAATCAGATGTAGATAGAATAAGAAATATAGTCAATAAAGATTTTACTTCTAAAACTAAATTACAAACCGGTTATAAAAAATCTACTAAGAGATATAAAGAAGGAGACATTTGGGAAGAACGCGGTAAACAATGGACTATAAAAAACGGTCTCAAACAAAATATTACTAAACTTGATTCTGCTAAAAAAGCAGCTAAAACACCTTTAGCATGTCCTAAGTGTGGTGGTCCTATGAATTATCATTTATCTAAGCAAACTTATAAAATAAATAAGATGTGCTTTAACTGTACTATGGACTATAACGATGAACTTAGAAAAGCAGGATTACTAGATGATTATATTCGTCAAATGCAAAAAGGAAATATTAAAGTTTTTGTAAGTGATGTTGAGCAGCAATTAAAGGAGTATATGGATGACGAATCGAGTATAGTAACTGAACAAGGAGATATAGAAGTTTGGAAATCGAATGAGTCTAAGATTAAAAATGAAATGTCTGATAAATTAAAGGAATATTTAGACTATTTAAAGAGTAAGCTAGATTAGTATATATTTATATTAAACTATATTATTTTTTTATCCAATGACACAGAAGCAATTATTAGAATCTGTATTATCCGAACTCGTACATATTAAAAAACATATGCCTAATGGTGAACTTAAGGCTATGATTGAAGATGTAAGAGAACTTAAAGAAGATATGTCTGACCTTAAATTCACCCTGCTTAACCCAGAAGATGGAGTAATAGTCAAAACAAATAAAAACTCTGATTTCAGGAGAGATATGCAAAGTAACGAAAGAGACTTTCAAGCTAAAATGGCTGAAGTAGAAGATCTTAAACGTTGGAAAGATGGAGTAACTAAGGCACTATGGATTTTATTTGCAGGATTAGCTGCTGTAATAATTAGATTACTAACAGAAATAATTTAATGATTAATGACTAAAAATGAATTAAATATTATTGTTAAAGAATCTTTAAGAGATTGGTTTAAAAAAGAAAAGTGGGTTAGGATTAGTACTGCTGGTAACATAGCAGGTCCATGTGGTACCTCTAAAAATAAAAAGAACCCTGATAGGTGTTTGCCTGCTGCTAAAGCAAGAAGTTTAACTAAAGCACAAAGAGCAGCTACTGCTAGAAAAAAACGTAAAGCAGGAGCTAAAGGAAAAACAGTCGTGAAAAATACTAAAAAAGCAACCGTTCAAAAAGAAGTAAGAGTTTACGGAGATACTAAGATAACCGATATGCTAGAAAAGCTAGCCAAAAGCATAGGTAGAGAAAAATTTGCAATGCATATACTATACGATATGCCTAAAGATATAAAAAGAGATATTTTAGATGCTTTAGACTTTAAAAAAGGAGGCATATATGATATGGATACATTATACCCAGATGCTGTTATGCAAGAAAACATCAATGCTAAAATAGACCAAATAGAAAAAACAATATCTAAAATACCTGGTGTAGGCAAATTAGTAGCAGGAGGTATCGATAAATTACAAGGGCAAGTTAACAATATGATTCAAACTGCTAGAGAAGAAGCAGGTGAAACTAGAGATATGTTAAAAGTTGTTGCACGTTATCTAAAAGGAGAAACTATTAGTGGGGAAAATCAAGAATTTATTAAAAGACAGCTTTTAGATCTTCTTAAAATCAACGCAGTAGTTTTTGGAGCAATAACTAAAAAAATTCCTTTTGTTGGACTTTTAGGATTTATAATTGCTAAATTAGGACTCACTGATGAAGTATTTGCTCTTTCTGATGAAGATAAAAGAACTACTAGAGGTCAAGATGACCGTAAAGCATTTGCTGGAAAAATCAAAACATTCGACGGGGTTAAATACGTACCTTACAACGATGTATTACCATTTTTGAAAAAAGGAGAATATTCAGTGAAAAACGAAAACGTAGCTCCTAATCATGATGGTAAAGCAGCTCCTTTTGGTTCTGGCTACAAAAAAATTACTAAGGAAGATATTATTAATTTAGTAGTTGGTCTATTAGAAGAGAGAAAGCCTATCTCTGAAAAAAAGAAAAAAAAGAAAGATGATAGATGTACAAGGATAGCAAAAAGAAAATATGACACCTGGCCTTCAGCATACGCCTCCGGGGCAGTTGTTCGTTGTAGAAGAGGCGAAATTTGGAAAGGAGAAAAATAATGCCTGCAAAATTAAAACCTAGTACTAAAGATTATATAAGAGATGCTCGAGGTAAAATGACCAATAAGTATGTCTGGAAACATTATACACCTCATAATACCTCAACAGAAGAGTTACAAAAGATGTATGAAAGTGACTCTTTTAAAAGAAAAAAAAATATTATTAAAAGAGAACTAGAAAGAAGAAATGCTTTATGAAATTAACTGATGTAGTTAAAGAGTTAGTAATAGAAGGAAAACTATCCGACTATGGTACAAATAATACTCCAGCAGCTCTAAGAAAAGAGAAAGAAATTAGGTTTAAAAAAGCTAAACCGAAAGATTCTATAACTGATTTAGATCTAAATACGTTGAGTAGAAACGTAACAGTAAAAGAGTATAGATACGGACCTTTGAATCCTGGGGATGAAAAAGGGGCAAAAAAGTTTTGGGAAGATAAAGCAGAAATGTGGGATACGACTGTTGAACATGCAAAAACTTCTACATGTTCTAATTGTTCTGCTTTTAATCAAAAGAAAACAGTACTTTCTAAAATAGCTAAAGCAATAGGAGAACAAGGCGAAAAAATAGTTAAACAATCAAACATAGGATTTTGTGAATTTTTCTGGTTCAAATGTGCTGGAGCTAGATCCTGTGATGCTTGGGTTGGTGGAGGACCGATAAATTAGTATAAAAAAATGCCATTTAGTAAAGCACAAATAGCAGAATTAATTAGAGAAGTTTTAGATGAAAACTTTAAAGACGGTAAAGTAAAAGGTAAATCTAGACCAGGTAGAGTAAAAAAATCAGGAGCTAGTTGCAAAGGTTCTGTTACTAGCTTGAGAGCAAAAGCTAAAAAGTACGGCGGTGAGAAAGGTAAAATGTACCACTGGTGTGCTAATATGAAATCAGGCAAGAAAAAATGAAAATATCAAATAATAAATTACATAGGAATGCTTATTTTTTAGATCCTACTGAAGAAGTAGAGGTACTATTAGACCCTAACTGTGTAGACTTATTTGACCAAAACGGTTATCATTTAACAAAAGCTGAACAAGCTTTTTTAAGTAGTAATGGGTACCCAATTGTAGAAAGAAGACACGAAGATTGTATGAGATATGACTGGATTACTTGGGATAAAAGAGACGGAGCCCACATAAATCATTCAGATCTATTTGAAAGAAAAGGTTTTTATTCTGTTGCTTTAGAACAGATATCTTATATAGCTCAAGAAAACAATCCTATGCTTTGGAAATTAGTTAAAATGAAACCAAAATGGGGAATAGATATTTCTATTGACTATGTCTCACCAGATGCTGTATTTGAAGTTTTTCACTATGAATGGGATTCTTTTGAATACGATGCAGTACTAGAGAAAAAATTAGAAATAGAACAATTTGTTATTAATCAAGATTGGGATGATATTGCTAAGAAATTATGGAAAAAGAAGAGTGAATGGTTTAATTTAGATTTCTTTGAGCAAACACAATGGAGAACAGATTATTTTGGATTATCACCAGAAAAGTTTAAAAACGTTATTTGGGAAGATTAATCTATTTATTTATATAGCTATACAATAAAAAACACTACGATGACGTACGAAGAAATCAAAAAACGTCTAACCGAAGTTGAAACTGCTTTGCAAACTATTGGAAGTAGAAATAAAACTACGTTAGAAACTTCATATACAGGTAAAAGTATATCCAACTTAACTACCTTAAAAGAATCACTTCAAAAACAATTAGCAGAAAAAGAGGAAACTATGTTTATCTCTACTAAAGGCGGCGATACTAAAGCTGTACAAATGGATAGAAAAACTGCTATGGACCTTAAAAAAGATCCTAATATAACTGGAATTGATACTGCAAAAGGTCAATCACTAAAAGAACTAGACAGATTAAACAAAAACTCAGGTATCGAATTCGATCAAAATGAAACAGCTATGATTGCAATGGAAACGGGAAAAGCTCTTGCAAAAGCACTCATCAATACAGGAGATGAATTAGCTAGAATGAGAGTAAAGAGAATTCAGCCAATGAGTTTCGACGTACATGTAGTTTACAAAGGAGAAAGAAATAGTGATGATGAATTTTCCTTCCATATACAAGATAATAATCTGCATTTAGCAGACTTTTCGTTCGATAAAAAGTTAGTAGAAGTTGGTGTAGCTGGTTCTGGTAAACCTATTATAAATAAAGATGTATTGACTAACGAGTTAATGAAGCATTTTAAATCTTTAAACGAAGAATTAAATGAAATAAACTACTCTACTTATACAGAACCTAAGCATTTTGATATTTGTCCTGGTGCTGAATCATTAAGAGATGAATTAATCGAAGGAGGTAAATCACCTGAAGAATTAGGTGAGTGGACTTTTAAACATGATGAATTATTTAAATTAGAAAAAGCGGTTCTAAAATCAAATAAAGCTGACGAAAGACATGTAAAAGTAGCTAATAAATTGAGAGATGAAATTATTCATCTTTCTAGAGATTTAGAAATTGATCCTGGTAAAATTAATTATTTAAAAGGTCACGTTAAAAAGATCGAAGATGTAGCTAATAAAACTGATAGTAAAGGAGACGATGTAACTTTAATGGGACAAGATGTTGACGAAACTAAAGGTGCTCCTAAAGGTCATTACTTTACTAAATCTGGTAATCTAGTAAAAGGTAGATTAACTAAAGATGCTAGAGAAAGAGGAGCTAGATTAAGTGATCCAAAAGATAAACAAAGATCTAAAGTACCTCCGGTAACTCAATATAAGAATGAAGGAGAAGGAGATGATCATCACTATATAAAAGTTCCTAGAATGGAATATAAAGCTGCTATGACAGTTTTAAATAAATTAGCTCAAGAAAGCAGAGTAAAAATGGATATTGTAGATTCAGATGGAATGGGCAATGTTATTATTTACTTTATGTTTAAAGAAGATGATATAATATCAGGAGAAGCTAGTTCGTTTATGTATGATGCAGTAATGGATTTACAAGCTTATGGTATTAATGTTTATGACCATAGTGCTGAATTAGATGAAAATGTAACCCAAAAACATATAGACGATATTGAAGCATCTGGTAACATTGATATTGCTTATAATAAAGCTATGGAGTTACTTAAATCTATGATAGCTAAAAATGAGAATAAAAAAGAAGATGAGGAGGCTAACCAAGAACTCTTTGCTAAACTTGCTAGAAAAGCTTTAGCAGATGAAGAAAACGTTGGAGAAGGACATGGAGGAGATGATTTAGATGTAGGACATCAAGATGACGAACCTGGAATGTTAAAATCAACTTCTTACGAAATAGCAACATATGCAGCTAAATTATATAAGAAATTAGCTAAATATGACCAAGTAGATGGAGAAGTAGATTTTCCTAACTGGTGGCAATCAAAATTAATCTTAGCAAAAGATTACGTATCAAAAGCATATCATTATCTAGATTCTGAAGAGAAACAACCTATCATAGACAAATTAGCTCTAGAGCATGCTATTAACGAAGGTACTGATTTATACGAAGGGGATAAGTTTTCAATGAAAAGATTTGCAGGACCGAACGGTATAGCTTTACAAATAACTGCTCCTAAATTAAAAGGAGGCGGATACGAATATATTCAAATAGACGGAGATACGGTAAAAGAATTTGCTAGAGCTGCAGTTCATGTTGCTCAAGAATTTGAAGATTTAGAAAGGCAGGTACCTGTAAATGAAAAAATAGAAGATAAAGAACTACCCAAAGGTAAACATTCAGTTTCTAAATTACAAAAAGTTCATGGCATGATAGTCGATAAAATGAAAGAGCTTAATGACTTAAGGAAAGAAAAAGGCGGCGATCACATGTATCAAGGAGGTTCAGAACCAGGTAAACATTCAGTTATGGATCATTTAAAATCTCTTACTAAAAAGAAAAAACAAGTAGAAGACGCTTTAGATAAAGCTGTTGCTAATGTAGGTAGAGGTCAACAGTTAACTGAAGTAAGTGAAGATGAAGTTGATGATGCAATCAGAGAATTAAGAGATTTAGTTGACGAAATTGAAGCTAAAGGAGAAGAAGCTAGAGAAGTAGTTAGAATGTATTTTAAAAATTCATTATCAAGATTAGATGCATATGGTGCTTTTAATACTATGTACTCTGCTAATAGATATGATGTTACTTTAGGAGGTTTTGTAGATAGATTAGAAGAAGAAGGATATGAAATTGAAGACGGTGAAGTATATACTAACGAAGGAGATTACAAATCTGACGCTCAAAGAAAAGCAATCTATGCTGCAAAAGCTGAAAAAGAAAAAAAGAATGAAGCTGAATTATCTAAAGACGAAAAAAAGAAGTTAAAAGATATGAGTAAGTCCTTAAAGAAATCTTCTAAAGGACATGCTGGTCAAGCAAAGTATATTGATAAACTTACTAAAGAAGCTGCTCCTGGGTATAAACACGATTGTGCTGCTAAAGTAGTTCATGAAACTTACGGAGTAGGCATTTGTATTCCAGAGAAACATACTTTAATCAAAGAAGGAAATAAGTATGTTGTTACTCATTATGACGTATTGTTTAAAGAAGGTAAAAAAGTAGTAGAGGATATACCTGTTGAAGAATTACAGATAGTTACTCAAAAAGAACACTGGCATAAAGGCTACAAAAAGAAAAAGAAATAGTATGCATAAATTAGAAAAGCTCATATTAGAATCATACGTATCGCTACTCAACGAGATGGATGGCGGACGGCTATTCGATTACTTTAATAATAAAGGATACGACATAACTGAACGTAGCTCAGATGGTGGAGAACCTGGATTTGAAGGGTATATGGTCAGTTATGGAGATGGTCCATATCCTCAATCAGTAATATTCCAACATAATAAAGATACTGATGAGTTTACGATCAGTAGAATGGGTGGTTATAGAATCGATCAAAAAGAAGCTATGAAAGCTGGAATGAGAGAAGCAGGTTACTCAGGTGTAGCCGGAAGAGATGCTTATATGACAGATGGTAATTATAACCCAGTAGGTATTTCAGTCGAAGGTTTAAAAGATATAGTAGATCATGTAATGACTGGTTTAGAAAGAGAAGCTGATGCACAAGCAGATTTTTATGCTAGAAGAGGACCAGTATCAGGTACTATAGATGAACAAGATGATGAAAGTTTTGATTTAGAAAAAGAATTTGAAGATAATCCTAAATTAACTAGATTTAAAGATCTTCCTGCAGATATGCAAAAAAAGTTTTCTAAAGAAATAAAAGTATTTGGAAAAAATGCACCTGGAGATCCTAATAGAGATTACGTAGACGCTGATTATGAAACATACTACTTTACTACAAGTTACAATAAAGAAACAGGTTCAGTAGGACATAGATTAGTTAGACTTCCTTCTTATTCTAAACTCTATAATTCATTCGTTAAGATAATTAAAGATATAAAAACTTTGATGGGTGTTGATGCAGTTAAGAACGATGCAGCAGCAAAAGAAATATTTGAAAATATCAAAACTTTATTTAGACAACTTCAAAGGTATTTAAGAACTAACCATCCTAAGCAGTATGATCTTATGAAAATGAGAAGAATGGCTGAAGTGGTGAAAGAAGCTAAAATTATGTTAGAAAAACTAGATTATAATGATCCAGTGGCTATCAAAGTTAGAGCAGCTAGAATGAAACGAGATAAATTTGCAGGTTCTGATCCTAAAGCGGGTTCAACAATTAAAAGTACAGGATTTGATCCTATCATTTTAAAACTTAAAGCTAAAAGAGCTCAGATCATGAGAGATATGGAGCAAGAAGCTGAACCAGAAGGGGGACCAATAGCAGATAAGTACGATGATATGTTAAACAAAATCGACGCTGCAATTGCTAAAGCAAGAAGACTAAAAGAAGAAGACGATGATTACGAAACAGATTACGTAAAACGTAGAAGAGAAGAAGACGATTATTATCAAGACCCAGACTATTATAAAGAAGGTAAAATTAGTTTAGCAGAAAGTTTATTAGATGAATTAAAAGAAGAAGAGGAACCAGAACCAGAAGAAGAAGGAAATGAAGAAGCTCCTAAAGATACTGTTTTAGAAGATGCGACTGACCAAATTTTATCTAAGTTCCCTACATTAAAAGCAGCTATTATAAAATTACAAACAGAAGACTTTAAAGAGTTTGTAGAAAAAATAGATTGGATATCTCCAAGACCTACTGAGTTTAGAATCAATTTAAAGAACGGTCAAGACTATATTATGAAATGGACCGGTAATGGATTTGAAGCTCAGATTATGGGTAAAAGGTACTACATAAATAAAATTAACGATTATCAACAAGCGTTAGATAAATTAGCTATATTATATAAAGAAGGCCCGATGGGCGGTGCTGGCGAAGGAGAACCTGCTGATACTGATACAGGAGGTTCTGCCGGAGGCGGTGGAGGAGATTTTCCTGGAGGTGATGCTGGAGGCGGCGGAGGCGGCTTAGGAGATGATGATGCCGGTGGTGGGCTAGGAGACGATACCGGAGGGGGCGGATTAGGAGATGATGCTGGTGCTGATGCAGGAGGAGCTGATTTAACAGGAGAACCAGTCGATTTCGAAGAACCAGCTGAAGACCCAGCAGCATAATTTAACGTTATGAATCTTATAGACAAAGTCATATTAGAATGGTCGTTCAGAACCAAGAAAGGATATCCTGATATTAGTAATGAAGAGGATATAAACATATTCGAATCTTTGTTTGGCTACAATCCTTTAGTAGCTGAATTAGTAAAGTTAGAGTACGACGTACTTACTCCAGCAGCTAAAAAACTAGCTGAAAAAATAATAGAAGAGTTTGAGATTACAAAAGATCAGATAAAACCTGCTTCAAAAACTCATATAGTAATCTATACTGATGATAGGCCAAGTTTATTAAACAGCTTTGAGAACTCTGGTAATTATGGACCTAATTTACTGAATAAAAAAGGTAAGTTTAAAGTAGATGGTATAAGTATTACCTTAAAACCAACAGGAGTAAAAGCAGGAGAATTTTTTGAACTTAAACCTCAACAGTTAGGTTTAACTTTAGATAAAAAAATTAGCCTTCAAACTTTACAAAATGAATTAATTAACGGAGTTAAAAATAATAAAGTATTAAACGACATACAGAAAAAAGCACTTCTTTTAGCTATCACCGGTAAAGGAGCTTTATCTGATGAGGAAAAAGAACAGTTACCTAGAGGGTTTTTTAACGAAGTAAATAAAAATTTCGGGGAACCTCACGGTGCTCTGTTATACGGATTACAGATAGGATGCGATTCAGTAGAATTCCCAGGAGCTGGTAATTATAGGTTATTAGACTATATATTATATAAAGGTGAAGATAGGGTACAAGTGAGCGCTAAATCTGGATCTTCAGTCGGAAACACTGTAAAATATATTGACGTTATAAAATTAGTAGATTTGTTAGACGGAGAAGTTTCTGATAAAATAAGAAACTTTACTAATATAATTAATAATAATTCAGTTTATGAAGGTGCTTTTAAAGCTATAGAGGTATTCGGAAGCAACACTTTAAAAAACCAAGTAAAAGAATATAAAAAAATATATCCACATTTTCCTAAATTAGGTAAAAAACCTGAAGATGAACAATCTCATAGAGATAGAATTATAATAGAAAAAGCGTTTGTAAAAGAAATAAATAACGATCCTGATTTAAACTTTAATGATTTATTTAATAATTACGTTGAAGTAAAATATGTTAAATACTTTTTAAATCCTGGCAGCTTACAGGGAGAAGTTAAAGTTATAGAATCAGGTAATTTTAAAGTAAGTCATTTATCAAAAAATAGTCCTAACCACGATTCTGACAAATTAGGATTAAAGGTTAGTAAAAGTAAATAGTTATGTCACAGAATATCAAAAAGATAATCGCACAAGAATATATCAAGTGCGCTAAAGATCCGGCGTACTTTATGAAGAAGTATTGCTATATTCAACATCCTACTCGTGGTAGAATATTATTTAACTTATATCCTTTTCAATCTAAAGTACTACACTTATTTAGAGATAATCAATATATTATTACTTTAAAATCAAGACAGTTAGGAATATCAACTTTATCTGCTGCATATGCTTTATGGATGATGTTATTTCATAAAGATAAAAACGTATTAGCTTTAGCAACTACTCAAGCAACTGCACGTAACTTAGTTTCAAAAACTATGTTTATGTATGATCAATTACCTAAATGGTTAAGACTACCGGCTTTAGAGAAAAATAAATTATCCTTAAGACTTAAAAATGGATCAAAAATTACAGCAAAATCTTCCAATACTGATGCAGCCAGATCCGAAGCAGTATCTTTGCTGCTTATAGATGAGGCAGCATTTATCGATAATATTGACGAAACATTTACAGCAGCACAACAAACATTAGCTACCGGGGGTCAATGTATGGCTTTATCAACTCCTAATGGTATCGGTAACTGGTTCCATCAAACTTGGGAAAAAGCTGAAAGTGGTGAAAATTCATTTTTACCTATTAAACTACCTTGGACAGTACATCCTGAAAGAAACGAAGAATGGAGAGAACAACAAGATTCAGATTTAGGTCCCCGTATGGCAGGACAAGAATGTGATTGTGACTTTTTAGCTTCTGGTGATACAGTATTTGAACCAGATGATATGTTATTTTACGAACAAACTTATTTAAAAGAACCTCTAGAAAAAAGAGGAGTTGATACTAATTTATGGATTTGGGAAGGTGTAGACTATACCAAATCTTATATGGTAGTAGCTGACGTTGCGAGAGGTGATTCTGCTGATTATTCTGCATTTCACATATTTGATATAGAATCTTGTACTCAAGTAGGAGAATATAAAGGTAAATTATCACCTAAAGATTTTGGTAACGTTCTCGTAGGTATAGCTTCTGAATATAATCAAGCGTTATTAGTAGTAGAAAATGCAAATATTGGATGGGCTACTATAGAACAAATAATGGAAAGACAGTATAGTAATTTATATTATAGTTCTACTTCTCAAATGGAAACCGTAGAATCATATATGTCTAAATACGAAAGAGATAAACTGGTTCCCGGGTTTACTATGTCAGTAAGAACAAGACCTTTAGTAGTTGCTAAAATGATTGAGTATATTAGAGAAAGAGGAGTTACTATACAATCTAAAAGATTGATAGGAGAAATGAGAGTATTTGTATGGAAAAACGGTAAACCTCAAGCTCAAATAAATTATAACGATGATTTACTTATGGCTTGTGCTACTGCACTTTATGTTAGAGATACTGCTTTAAGGTTAAGACAACAAGGAATGGACTTAGCTAGAGCACAACTTTCATCATTCCAGAATTTAAATGCTAAAAACAAAGGAGTAATGAAATCAGTTGGAAATCAGCAAAATAATCCTTATCTTATAGATAATGGCTATGGGCAAGAAGATATATCTTGGTTGTTATAACGTAGCTATTTATAATATATACTGAATCTAAATATTCATTGAATGGCCGATAAATCACTATTTGGAAGACTGCAAAGACTTTTTTCTTCGGATGTAATTATAAGAAACGTAGGAGGTACCGAACTTAAGGTAGCCGACATAAACCGTATTCAATCTACTGGTAATTTTGAAACTAACGCACTTATTGATAGATTTTCGAGATTACACATATATAATAATAAAAACTTATTTAATCCTACTCTTAATTACCAGACATTAAGAATACAGCTATATTCTGATTATGAGGCTATGGATACCGATCCTATTATAGCTTCTGCGTTAGATATATTAGCTGACGAAGCTACTTTAAAAAATGATTTAGGAGAAGTATTATCAGTTAAATCTTCAGATGAAAATTTACAGAGAGTTCTTTATAATCTATTTTATGATGTTTTAAATATAGAATTTAACCTATGGTCTTGGACTAGAGGTATGTTAAAGTATGGAGATTATTTCTTAAAGTTAGAAATAGCTGAAAAGTTTGGTGTCTATAATATCCTTCCATACACAGTTTATAATATGTCTAGACATGAAGGTGCTAACGCAGAGAAACCTTCTGAGGTGCAGTTTACTATAGATCCTGCAGGTTTAGCTTCAACAGCTGATCCTAATTATATACCTAAAAGAGACTCAAACGTAATAAAATTAGATAATTACGAAGTAGCTCACTTTAGATTACTTTCAGATCATGCTTACCTACCTTATGGTAGATCTTATATCGAACCAGCTAGAAAAATATTTAAACAGCTTACATTAATGGAAGATGCGATGTTAATACATCGTATAATGAGAGCTCCTGAGAAAAGAACTTTCTTTGTCAATGTCGGTTCTATTCCTCCTGCAGAAGTTGATCAGTTTATGCAAAAGACTATCAATACTATGAAAAAAACTCCTTATGTTGATCCTAAGACTGGACAATATAATTTGAAGTTTAATATGCAGAATATGATGGAGGATTTTTATGTTCCTGTTAGAGGAGGAGATGCTTCTACTAGAATCGAAACCACTAAAGGTTTAGATTATGATGGAACAAACGATATACAATACTTACAGTCTAAGATGTTTGCTGCTCTTAAAATACCTAAAGCATATTTTGGGTATGAAGGAGATTTACAAGGTAAAGCAACATTAGCAGCAGAAGATATTAGATTTGCTAGAACTGTTGAAAGAATTCAAAAGATTTTAGAATCTGAATTAACTAAAATAGCTTTAGTACATTTATATACTCAAGGATTTACTGGAGAGAGTTTAACTAATTTTGAAATTAAGCTTACTAATCCTTCTGTTATATACGAACAAGAAAAAGTAGCTCTATTAAAAGAAAAAATAGATCTGGCTAATCAAATGAAAGACTCTAAATTATTCTCCTCAGATTATATATACGAAAATATATTTGATATGTCTGAAGACCAATATAATGAAATGAGAGATTTGGTTAGAGAAGACGGTAAAAGAATATTTAGAATAGCTCAAATTGAAGCAGAAGGTAATGATCCAGCTAAATCTGGTAGGTCTTATGGTACTCCTCATGATTTAGCTTCTATGTACGGTAGGAGAGCAACAGCTACTGAAAAAGGAGCTGGATTTGGTGATGTGCCATCAGGTTATAATGAAGTAGGACCTGAAGGCGGTAGACCAAGAGAAAAAATGTCGGTGTACGGTACTAACGACGATCCTATGGGTGGAAGAGATAGATTAGGTGTCCAAGGAATGCATGGCGGATTCCCGTCTGACAATGATAATGTCATGGAAACTAATACTACAAAAGCAGAAACAGTTTATCAACAAATCAAAGATTCTTTTGGAGAAAAGAAAGAATTAATATTTGAAGATAAAAAAGAAGACGATTCTAAACTACTTGATGAAACACAATTAAGAGATTTAGAGGACTAACCCATATTTATATATAGTAACCGTATATTATGAAGATAAAACACTCAAAGTTTAAAAATACCGGTTTAATCTACGAACTGTTAGTTAAACAAATTGCTGCTGATACACTTTCAAAAAGTGACTCGGCTGCTGTAGGTATATTAAAGAAATACTTCGGCGGTAAAGCTGTACTTGCTAAAGAACTTAAATTATATGAGTATATACTTAAAAATAATAATTTAAGCGAAGCAAAAGCAGAAACAGTTATATCTACTATTACCGAAATTTCTAGGAAATTTAATCAAAAGACCTTAAAAGAGTCTAAATATAAATTGATAGCTGAATTAAAAGAAAACTATAATATAGAAGAATTTTTCGCTATCCAGGTAAGAGACTACAAACCTCTTGCTGCTTTATACTGTTTGTTAGAAGCACAGAACAATAATACATTAGTTAATCCAGACTTTTTAGTTAATAATAAACTTACTGTATTAGAGCATTTGACATCATCTACTATAGATAAAGAAGCAGTTAAAGATACGTTAATAGAAGAGTATTCTAAATATGATAAAGATTTAAGATTACTTACATTCAAGATTCTGTTAGAAAAGTTTAATAGTAACTATAAAAACTTACTACCAGAGCAAAAAAATATTTTAAAAGAATTTATTACTTCAGTTAATTCTACTACTAGGCTTAGAAATTTAGTCAACGAAGAAGTAGAAAAGATTAAAAAAGAAATCGAAGATCTTGGTACAAGAATAAAAGATGAAGTAGTAAAAATAAAATTACAGGAAGTATTTAAAGGAATAGTTCCTTTGAAGAAGACTGAAAAAATTACTGATAACCACCTTATTAATTTAATGCAATATTACGATCTAGTTAACGAAATGCGTAAACTATGAAACGAAGTCAAGTAATTAAAGCAGTAAGAGAAGTATTAGAAGAAATGAGCACGACAGCAGGAGTAGGCGGTTACCAAACTCCTTATGCGTTTAGTAAAGGTAATAAAAAAAATAGAGCCACTAAACATGCTGAAA
>Ga0160423_10000711_pt1 | contig 27598 bp, 27 predicted proteins | sample CRUFie14St8metaG_FD_108191 | JGI IMG/M metagenome (GOLD analysis project Ga0160423, IMG submission 108191) | Marine microbial communities from the Costa Rica Dome - CRUD Field 142mm St8 metaG | ecosystem: Environmental > Aquatic > Marine > Oceanic > Photic zone | place: Costa Rica: the Eastern...
AGCTCCGTCGGCTGGCTTGGCAGTGGATCATCAGTGGGTGGATCTCGTCCAGTTTGAGAACACGAGATGGCGCAGGCTTTGGTGAGAACAACAAGCAAGATCGGGAGGGTCGCGGGGACCTGCTCGGGGTCCTCGAGGTGCGCGGCGGGCCCCAACAGCAGGAGGCGAGACCGGCGCGGGTCCGCGGCGCTGAGGCCCCTGCGCGCGCTGGACGCCTCGGTGTGCCTGAGCGTGGCCCAGGAGGAAATCGCCTTCGCCCTCGCGATTGCAGCGGAGACTTACCTTTCCGCGAAGAAGAAGAAGGAGGAGACGGGCGAGGACACGAATCTGTTCCACCCGACCGCCGTCGTCGGGGTCATCGTGGCCTCGAGTGGCCTCATCTACTCCAGGTGCGCCCTCACTCTCCACTGCTGTTTCGCTGCTGTACCCCTCCCGTCCCACTCCATGGTTCGCCGTTCGCTGACGCTCTACGGTCATCTGCCTCACCGCCTCCTGTAGGAACGAGCTCCTGGGTAAGGTTGGCCTGCTCTTCACCTCTATCGCGGCCTTTGCCGTGATCGGAAAGTACTCCAAACGCTTTCTGGAAGCTGGGGAGGGCACGAACGAGGACTTTCCTGGCCCAAAGGGAGTCCCCGCCTTTGGCATTTTCATGTCCCTCATGGCCTTCTTGGCGTCCACCCAGGCTCTGACCAGGGTCTGAGCGTGTGTGTGTGTGTGTGTGTGTGGTGATGGGGATATAAGAACGTGTTGTGCACAAGCTTAACCTTCGAGAATGCCTGCGGCAGCCTCCTTGTCTCTTTTGCCCGCAGACATACGAGCTGTTTCCCCATAGTCACAAGGAGAGGACTATCACCCGGGCCCCTGTTCCACACACGCGAAAAAAGTGGATCCTTTCAAATAAGAAAAATAAATAAAAATACACTTTTGAGGGGCGCAGGCCGTTCACTGCAGGTACATGGATCCCTCCGAGCAAGGCCCCACCTTGCCAATAGACTCTTCCAGAAGGGACCCAAAGAACTCTCTGTTTTTCAGCTTGGACTGGCACCGGATGATGCTGACGGCCACGTGCTGCGGAATGCCGTGAGCCAGGCTCACGTGCCAAGCAAAGTCTTCCAGGTTCCCGCTCCACTTCCTGCAAAAGATGCAGTTCACGCGCGGCTGGCTCCTCTTCCCCCCCGAGCCCTCAAAGGCCGTCGCCTGCCCCGCCTCTTCCACGCAGTGAATGGCAGACCCGCGCTGCTCCGGTACCTTCCCCGAGCTAGATGTCCGAAGTGCGCCGGCGAAAGGCGGCCCAACCGTCCGCCCTTCGTTCTCACAAGCGAAGTCCGAGTCGCTCAATGCGAAGTCCATGGGAGCCCGCCCCCCGCTGTTCTGAGCGCCCACGGGGTACCTGCCCCGCTTCAACGCTTTGGAACGGTCCCAAGATCCGCCGTCCGAGTCTTGAACAGCTCCGCCCGCGGCGTCGCGCTTCCGCTTCCAGAACAAGTTGCCCCCCTGGTTGTTCGGTTGGAGGTGGAGAGCCCGGAAGGGACTCTGCACGCACGAGCGGTTCTTCCTGCCCTTGTTTTCGTCCATATTGTCGGGTTCCGCGCAATCTATTCCGCTCCCGTCAGTGCCCGGAGCGCGCTCGTGCCCCGTCCCAAGGCGCGTGCTGCCCTGCTCCTCCTCCTGCGCCTTGCCCGGACCTCTCTCCTCTCGCCTCGCGTTAGGGAAAGGCTTCTCCAGCGGGAAACGCCGCTAAAGCCTTCTCCGCGACCACGGTCGATCCGCTCTCGGCTCGCTGCCGGCCAATGGGAAGGAACCGAGGCTTCCCGCCCTGCACCTTGTCGCTTTGCGTCGCGGCGCTTGTCGACAGCTTCCAACAGCTTTCGACACCGCAACCTAAGCGTCTGGATTCGCCAGCGACCCCCCTCCCCTCCCCTCCATCGGGGGATGTTCGAGTTCAGAGGCGGGAAAATCGTGGGAAAGATCCGATTTCGCGTCCCACCAGGATCCGAATGATTATTTTTTTTTTTTCCGTTGGCCGAGATCCAGGACCGACAGACAGCCCCGGCCTAGGCCGCTAGCGAGGAGCGAGCAGGACTGAGCGAAGGCCGCGCCGGAAGGTCGCGACAGAGGAATCGCGCTGCGGGAGGAGTTACCCTCGTTAGTGTTTGTGGTGCGACTCGTGGCTGCGTCACCCTGTCCCTTTGCAGGGCAGGACCGATTGGCCGACGGAACCAGTTTCTGGAGTGTTGAGCGAGGGCGACCAGGCGCGGAAGGGGGGAAGAATGGTGGCCAGGGGAGCCGCAAAGAGCAAGGTGAGCGCCCTCCCAAAGAATGCAAGCTTTCGAGCCGACGACCGAAGAGAGAGAGAGAGAGAGAGAGAAAAAAAAAACTGACGACGATTTCGTTGTGAACCGCTCTGCGTCGTAGGTGGAGGCCGGCGTGGCACCCAACCAGACGCTAGTGATAGAGGTGGTGAAGGGTCCGTCCAAGGGAAAGGTGTATCGGGCGGGACCGAACCAGAAGCAGCTTTCCGTGGGGAGAACTAAGGCATCGCTCGTTCACGTGAAGAGCCCGGGGGTTTCCGAGAAGCACGCTGAGGTGAGCAACTGCGAGAGGCGCCACAGTAGCCGACCCCACGAGGTCCTCGCCCTGAGTGCCCGCTGACTCGCGAACCCTCTCCCTTTCCCTACACCACAGTTCGCCTGGAGCCCAGAAAAGACCTCCTGGTGCATTCGAGACGTGGGTTCCTCGAACGGTACGGTCGTGAATGGCGAGCAGTTGGAGCCCGAGGTGCTTGCGAAGCCCCTCAAGGACGGGGACAGGATCAAGCTGGGACTCCAATCGGAGCTGCTGGTGCAGGTCGTGGAGGTGCTGGACGAGAACATGACAGTGGAGCAGTACCTGAACAAGGAGTGCGACAAGCTCATATCCAAAATCCAGTCCAGGACGGACGAGCTGGTGACAGACATGCAGAGCATGCTGCCCTAAACGCGAGAGACATTGGCAGTGCCCGGGGTTCCTCGAACCTTCTTGTACCAGTAAATACAGATTAAGAATCACGCATTCTCGGGTTTTGGGTGAGACTCGCGTTACAATCCTTTCAAAGGAAGACAAAAATACATGGATCCTATCTCTCTCCCCCCTCCTGCTTGGCAAGCGTCAGTGCAAGGGCGAATGCTCCCCGCTGTTCGGACTCCTCTGCTCGAAGGTCGTGGGGATGCGGATATTGTAGGGCCCGAGAAGCGGCGTGGAGATGGCGTCCGAGGACGTCTGAATGGACTTTCTCATGTTGTCCTCCCCGATGATGGGACTCCCCGCGGAGGACGGCGTCATCATCGTCCGGTTCTTCTTCTCCTCCGCGAGCACCTGAAGCTGGCCCAGCCTGCTCTCGATCTGCTTGAGCTTCTGGGCGAACACCTCCTCGCTCGACGCCTTGGAGTCCCCCTCCTTGGCGAAGCCCTCCTCGGCCATCGGGAGTAGGCGCTGGGTCATCTCATTTGCCCAGCTCTGGAAGTTCGCGAACAGAGACTAGTGTTCCCTGTACTCCTTCTGCTTGTCGTTGTAGATGGTCTCCGCGTGCGAGAGATTGTTCTCCAGCTCGCTGAACTTCTTGGTGGAAGCCTGCCTCAGGTCCCTCTTGTACTCCGCGAGCTCCCTCGCGGTGTACTTGAGCTCCTTGTTCACCTGCTCGAGCCTGGCCTCCGTATCCACCTTGACCTGCTGAAACTCTTGCATCTTGTTGGGGTGGTCCATCAGGTAGTCGTAAATCTCGTCCTCGTCCAGGCCGAGCCTGTCGATCAGCTTCTCCATCTTCAGCGCCACGGTCTTGTCCACAAAGGTGCTCTGAAAGTCCTTGGAGGCGTGCGAGCTCATCAGGTCGTTCCTCTTTGGCCGCTCCGTCTCCCTCTTCTTCCAGGCAGCCTCCCATTGCGTCCATTGCTTCTGGTTCTTGATCACCTTCTTCATCGCGGACAGCTCGAGACTGTGGTACTTGGCCTTCTGAGCCCTCTTCAATTTCGTGTCCTTCACCGCCACGGCCGCCAGGTGCCTCTGGTCCCTCACGGTCCTGCACTCCAGGTCGATGTCCATCTTGCAGTTGTTCGCCCCCTCGAGGATGTTCGTCAGGCGGTCCACGTTCTGCTTGGACTCCATCACGACTGTCTCTATCCTCTTCTTCACGAACTCGAGCTGAAAGTGGAATATCCCGAGGTTGTGTGACAGTTCCCTGGACTTCTCCAGCTCCCTCGCAATCGTCTTCGCCTTGAGCTTGGCCGCATTGTCGGGGGCGGCCACCGATGCCGTGTACGCGGCATGCCTCTCCAGCTCCTTGCTTGTCCCCTCAAGCACGTCCAGCAAAATCTTCTTCCTCTCTGCCTCGTCCCTGATGGAGTTGAAGTCCTTGATGACGTCTATGATTCCCTTCTTGTACACCTGGAGCGTGTTGGTCGCCTTGGCCTTGATCAAGCTGCCCACCGGGACAGTTGCTGACAGGAGTGCGCTCCTGTCCTTGGGCCTCCGCGACGAGGAGGGCCTGCTCACGCCGAGGGTGGGGTAGGTTCTTCCCCTCGCCACGGCATTCTCCTTGAGCGAGGTCTCCACTTGGTGGGACTTGGAGTAGGAGGTCGACTCCTGGGAGTTTGCCGGCAGGGCCGGCCTGGACACGCCCCTGAAGCCAGCCCTGTCTGCCGTGCCAGGGCGGTTCCCAAGAGGACGTGACACGTCCCTCAGCGCGTTGTCTGCCGTGGACGGTCTCTGCCGGGCCCTGCCAACAGCGACTGGCGTTGCGCTCCTCGCCCGCCTCTCGCTCGTTCCGGGCCGAGACAGGGAGGACCTCCGAGAAGAGAACATCAGCGGGGTCCTCGACCTGTAGCTCGGGCTGAAGGACCGAGCGGAGGGCATTCGCCGCTCCAGAACCGTTCGCTCCGGGGCTTTCGTCGAGGGCGCCGCCGGGTGGCTCAGCGTGCCCCTGCCCCCGAAGGCTCTCGGGCTGTCTTCATAGTGTGGGATCACCAACCGCTTCACCGGCGTTCCCGACCTGGCGCGAGGGGGAAGGAAACGATAAAGAGAAAGGGCGTGGAAGGCGTTAGGCTCGGTCAATTCGGGGTCAGGCTGCGCGCTTCGCGCTCATCGCGCCCTCGGCCAGGCTTACCGAGACGTGGAGATATCCATGACTGGCTCTGGGGGAGGTTGGCGAGGTACCGGGAGAGAGATAGAGAGAGAGGGATTTGTGTGCAAAGCCAGGTCCTTCCGTTCGACTCCTTGGAGATGATCCTACTCGGATTCTCGTGCGCCTTCCTGGTGTCTAGCGTCCCCTAGGGACCTCCTGTCTCGTTGCCCGGGCGCCAGTTCGCCCTCCCCTGCTGGTATCAGCTGTCCTGTACGGAAAAGGGGGGGAGTCAAAGAATGAAATTGAAAGGAACCCCCAACCCCCAACGGCAATTTTGCTTGGAAATCTTTTCTCAGAAACCAAAATTCCCAGCAAAATTTTTCTGATGTGTGTGTTCGAAAAGGAGCGGGAGGGGCGAAAACGCTCGGGGCGTGCGACCGACCGCGGTCGTTGACGCCCAACTGTCACGGGGTCTCTGGTGCGCACGCACGATGGAGTAGAGATGCCCCAGTACTCGTACCACTCGTATTTAGACGAGCACGCCCCTTTCGTCCGCCATGACTCCTACGGAGCTATGGGCCTTGAAAGGCAGGGGCTGCGCGAGAGGACGAGGCTCCGGATCGCGTCCTTGACCTTGATGCCCTTGAGGTTCTTCGTGGGCATGTCGCTCGTCGCCCTTTACTACGTCGTGTGCCTGCTGTTCCCCAAGAATGAAAGGCTGAACAGGGCTGCCCTGAGCTTCGTGTCCAGGTCCATTCTGCTCGTGATTGGCTTCGGATTCGGCTCCATCCAGGTTGACTCTCCAGAAGGGCTCGCGCGGTGCGTGGACGCCTCCGCCGCGGTCGTGTCGAACCACACGTCGTGGGCCGACATCTTGATCCTGTGCTGGCTCTTCGCGCCGTCTTTCGTGGCGCGGAGTGCCACCAGGGAAACCCCGCTCATCGGACGCGTGAGCCAAGCCATGAGGTGCTTGTACGTGGAGAGGGAGAAGACGAACGGCAAAGGCGGGATCGCGAGCCAGCTTCAGGAGAGGATGCACATGACTTCGAGGGCGAAGGCGCGGCCCATCGCTATCTTCGCGGAGGGAACGACGACGAACGGCACCTACCTCCTTCCCTTCAAGTCTGGGGCCTTCTTGGCACTCCTGCCGGTCACTCTGGTTGTGATCAAGTACGCGAAGGGCGGGAGGGTGTCGCCAGCTTGGGAGAGCATCAGTGGCCTGAGACACGTCGTGCTGATGCTGAGCGAGCCGCGTCACAGGGCGAGCGTGACGGTCGCCACCTTCGTTCCCAATCCCGGGGAGAGCCCGCAGGACTACTGCCGGAGGGCGAGGCAGACGATGCTAGAGACGGGAGGACTGCTGGACTCTGAGAGCACGTTCAGGGACAAGCTGAATTACCACAAGCTCCTCAGGCAGCAGCACGACAAGTTCGATTAGGGTTGTGTAAAATAAACGGTCGAGGGGTTCTCCTTGCGCCCTCTTGGCCTTCTGGGAAGGACAAAACCAAATGCGTTTTTTTGTTTTCTTTTTTGAAAGGGTTGGGTTTACGAAAAGCTCAAGCGCGCGACCTTTCAGGAGCTCTCCTCCGCGGGGGTCTCCTCTTCGGCGGGGGTGGCACCTGCGTCCTCCGCCGGCTCTGGCTTCTTCTCCTCCCCCTCCTTCTTCTCCTCCTCCTCCTTCTCCTCCTCCTTGCCATTGGCCTCGCCATTGGCCTCGCCGTTGGCCTTCTCCTCCGCCTTCTCCTCGGTTCCGTTGGTGGCGGCCTCGAGCTCCTTGGCGATCTTCTCCTTCTGGGCCGCCCTCTTGACGTGAGCGTCCTTGCGCTTCTCCAGGTACTCTGCCTTCTTGGCCTCGAGCTTGTCGACCAGGTCAGAGATCCCCTTGGCGTCCTTGCTGGGGGGCGCGGTCAGCCCCAAGGTCGCGAAGGAGGAGATGATATCCATCGAGTGAACCAGCTTATCCGACTTGGCGGCCTTTTTCTTTCCCCCCTTCTTCTTCCCCTTGGACCCGGTGAACCACGAGTCCATCTCGCTCTCGTCGTTCTTCTTCTTGAGCACGACCATGCCCTCCTCGACCTTTGGGGCGGACTTGGTCTCCTCCACCTTGGTCTCCTCCTTCGTCAGGGACTTGAGGTAGCTGGTAAGCTGCTCGCAGGTTGTGACCTCTCTGTCGAAGGGCTCCCCCGCCTCATCGAGCTGCCTCTGCTTCCTCTCAATGTCCCTCTTCTTCCTCTCCTCCTGCTCCGCCTCCCACTTCTTCTGCCGCTCCTCCTTGGCCTGGGCCCTCCACGCCTTCTCCTTGGTCCAGTACTCGTTCTCGACCTTCCTGTGCTCGTCCCACAGGTTGCCGATGGTCTCCTTGCACCGCTTCACAATCTCCCACTGGTTGTTCTTCTGCTTGATCAGGTCAGGAACCTCATCCTTGGTCTCCCCCATCTTGGCTTTGATCTCGTCCATGATCTTGCGCTGCTCCTGCTCCTGTGCCTTGAGCTCGGTGATCTTCGCGCCCACGGACTTGAGCTGGGCTTCCAGGGTCTCCCTCGCTGCCGGGTCCACCTTCCCGCCGCTGCTCTCCAGCAGCTCCTTCACCATGGCCTTGGATTTCCTCAGCTCGGAAATCTGGGCGATGATCTTCTTCTCCTCGTTCAGCGTCATGGAGGTGTGGGCCATGTTGTTCTCCAGCTTGTCAATCGCGGCGTCGATGTCCTCGGTCTTCACGTACTGGCACTTGGCCCGGATCGCCTTCTGCTGCTCGCGAATCGCGTCCTTCTGGGCGTTCAGGGCCTTGAGCTGGTTCCGGACGCCGTTCTGCTCTTCCTGTGCGTTCGCATAGAGAGTGGGCGAAGGCGTTTCCAGAGCGGAGGTCAGAACGAGCGCCCGTCGTCGCAGGCGAGGAGCGAGGGGAGCGAAAAACTTACGAAGAGTCCCTTGAGCTCGGTCCTGATCGCGATCAGCTTGTTCCTCGGCTCCGCGGTCGCGCTTCCCTGGCCCTTCCTGCCCTCCTTAATCGTGTCGATCTTCGCCTTGTAGCTCTTCATCTTGTCGTGACACTTCGAGATCTGCTCCTTCAGCTTCGCGACCTGGGTGTCCAGCTGCGACCTGTCCGGCTTCGTAGGCCTCGTGAGCCGGGTCTTCTTCTCGGCCGTCATCTTCGTGCGTCGCTTCTCTCACTCTCTCTCTCTCTCTCTCTCGACTCTCCGGGACTTGTTCAGCTCCGGCTGCGCCCGAGCTGCTTTGCGTTCCGTCTGTCCTGTCTCCGCTCGCCAACGGTTGTTTGCTGGCGTCGCGAGCCGCCCCCCCGGAATGCAAATCTTCCGAATCTTCTTTTTGTCATTTTTTTCCAGAGCAACTTTTCCGGCGAAACAACCAAATCCGGCCCAATCTTGGCAATCTTGACACAGCTTATGCCCTGGCAGGGCAAGAGTTCAAGCTTGGAACACCAATCGTATAGACGCCGGCTCTGCGCGGGTGGCTGGGAAGGCAGAGGCCCGGTCGCTCTATCGGGAGGGGAAAGGGACGTCGACTGGTAGGCGACGGTCGACGCGGGAGGGCACAACAAAGGGCACGGAGAGAGGGGGGTGGGGGTTATGGACGACTCGAACTCGCAAGGGCTGGGGGCCGGGTCGGAAGGAGTCGCGCCCAGCCCGCCCGCCAACGTGGCCATGAACCCAGTGGCGGAGGAGGAGGATGTTGTGAGGAGGGGAAGCGGCCTCATCGTGCAAGACAACCCGATCGCCTCCAAGGGAGAGGAGGATGACCAGAATGTGGAGGAGGCCACTGGGGCCGTCGCCGCCCCGAAGAAGGTCAGCGTTGAGAATCCGGCGGTGGCCAAGGAGGACAACAGCTACACCTCGAAGCTCGCCGCCCGGGAGGGCGCTCTGTGCGCGCAGCTGGGAATTCCGTACGACGAGAGCGCGAGCATCCTGTGCAAGGCGGTGTCCGAGGCGAAGAGCGGATCTGGGTCCCTAATCAAGGCGATGGAGGACCTGCACAACGAGCTCGCGAGGGCTCTAGGGCGCCCGGTCGCCGAGACCCCCGCGGAGAGGAAGGCCACGGCACGCTGGAAGGAGATAGGCGGCGTGGTCATCACCCAGCAGAAGCAGGCGACCCTGCTGCAGCAGATTCGCGAGGCGAAGACGTGGGAGCCCAAGGAGGGGACCTTACCTCACAAGGTCTTCAAGATCGTGAGGCACCCGAAGTTTCAGTACGCCATGACGGCGAACATCATTGTGACGGGCATTGTGCACGGACTGGTGGCCACGTCATGGGCTCGGGACGACTGGTACTTCGAGAGCGCCCTGTACATTATAGATATCCTGCTAATGGTCATGTCCACCGTGGAGTTCTTCGCGATCTCCTTCACGTTCAGCTGGAGGACCCTCCTGGAGGGCTGGAACTGCTTGGAGCTCCTCACCCTGTCCGTCAGCTGGCTGGTGATCTTCGTGGGGAACCCGTATTGGGCGTTCGGAGTGACAAGGACCTTCAGGCTAACAAGGCAGTTCGAGTCGTCCAAAATTTTGGTGGAGGGCTTCATCATGGCGCTGCCGTCCATCTTGTGGGTGTTCTTGATCATCTTCATCAACATCTGTGTCTTCACTGTGATTGGGGTTCAGTTTTTCAGGGAGAAATCCCCTGAGCAGTACGGTGACATTCGAACTGGACTGTACACTAGCTTCAAGCTGATGACGCTGGAGAACTGGACGGACGAGGCCGAGACGCTCCGCCAGGCATACAAGTACGGCAGCGCGTACTTCATTCTCTTCATCACGACGAACTCCTTCATCTTGCTCAACCTGCTGATCGCTACAGTGGTCGACCTCATCAGGGAAATTGGGCAGAAGAAGAACGCGCTCAAGGAGAAGAAGGAGGAGAGGAAACGCGCACAGACGCAGGCTGTGTCGAACAAAGTCCAGAACCCGTTCTTCAAGGGCCTGCTGCCACAGCACACCAAGCGAACAATCAGCACGGAAAAGAACCCCATCACGAGAGGGAACGTCCGGGATTTCTTGTCGTCACCCTCACTAAGAAAGCAGGGTAGCAACAATAGTGTGGAACTCTCAGTGGTTTCCGCGCTTCAGAAGCAAAAGTCGGAGCGGGCGAGCATGGCGCTCCTGTAAGGCTCGTGTACCAATTATATTTATTAGATCTCCTCTACAATAATTCTCTATAGCTTTTCAAAGCTCCGCGCCAGCTCTTCATCGAAGCCCTCAGAGTACGCCTGGAGCTCTTGGGGATCCGTGTCGTCGTCAACCATGTCCTCGTCGTTCTCATCGAATTCGCACACAACCTCGGGGTGGGCCTGCTTCATGGCCGCGACGATCTCATCCACGCAGTCGTTGGGAATGTAGTTGGCGTTCAGGTCGAGCTTCTTCAAGTTCTTGCAGGCCAAGACGCTCTTGGTGATTCCAGTCGCTCCGGCCCTTCCGATCTCGTTCTGGTACAGGTCCACGATCTCCAAATTTGGTTTCGATGGCAGAATACACGACAGCAGGAGAGCCCCCCTGTCTCCCAACTCATTCTCCTTCAAGTCAATCTCCCTCAGGCAAGGCTTGTTCGCGAGGCATCTGACCAGGTTCGGGCAGACGTCCGGCGTGATGTCGTTGGCCGCCAGTCCTATGGTCTCCAACTTCGGAGCGGAGGCCATTAGGGAGCCCGCGATCAGCTCCACACCCTCGTCCTCCAAACAAGTCTCACTCAGGTTGAGGTGCTTCAGGTGCTGCTGGCTCCTGAGAGCCTCAACGAGCGCCCCCGCGGTCTCCGGCCCAAGGATGTTGTCATGCAAGTCGAGCGAGACCAAGTTCTTGCCGATAAAGGCCTTGGCGAGCCTCTGACCGCCCTCCTGCTTGACCCTCGAGGAAACCATCATGAAGTCTTCGAGGCAGGGAGTTTCCTGGATCAAGGCCGCGATGGAGAAGGCCCCCTTGTCATCGCTCATGTTGTTGTACAAGTGGATCCTCCTCAGGGTGTCCCTGCACGCCAGCAGGTCGTGGATGGCCTTGCAGGCCGCAACGGAGCAGCCGATGTTCCTGAACGCAATTCCCTTTAAGGTACTCTGGCTCGTCAGCGCGGTGGCACAAGCCCGGATCCCCTTCTCTCCAAGCGCGTTGTCGCTCAGGTCGAGGTTCTCGAGCTTCAAGCACTCCACTGCGTCGCACAGACACTTGAGAGACTTCATCGCTTCGTCCTCGGGCCGCCCGGCGATCACGTCGCTCAAGTCCAGGTCGACAAGAGTGTCGCGGCAAGCCGCAAAGGCCTGGGCGGCAACCTCAGCCGCATCCACGCCAAAGCTCTTGGTGCTGAGCCTTATCTTCCTTACCGCGCTCTTCTCCGCGCCGAGGATCGAAGCGAACATGGCCTTCGCAGTCTCCGCGGTCACGAACTCCCTGTTCCCGTCACAGAGGTCGAGGCTGTCCTCGGCTCCCGCTGCCTTCGAGCTACCGTCGTCGCCCCGCTGGATCGCTTCGACCACCTGGATGACGAGGTTTCCCGCCTTCCTGGCGTAGATCTGTGTCGTTTCCGCGTCCGGTCGCCTCCCGGTCGTCGTCCTGCTATCCACCTTCGCGGCGGTGTAGGCCTTCTCCTCAAGCGTCTTGGCCTTGGTCAGGGCGCTCTCCTCCTCGATCTTCACGCCCTTGAGCTCGGCAAGAGACCTGATCGCTCCCGTGAGTCCCTCCCTTGCGCTGGCCCTCGCCACGTCGCTCAGCTCCCACTCACCCTCTTCCCCTTCCCTAACCGACATATCGTAAGGTAACGCGCGCTTTGCCCTGCTGTGGACTGCCTTCGCAGCGCCGCCCGCTCGCCCCCGAGAACGTCCTGAGGACTCGGGCGGAGATTCATCGGGAATCTGGCTGATCGTGTACGATTCTTGCCTCGGGACTGGAAAGGGTGTCGAGAGAACACTCACCGCCGGGCAATAGAAGAAGGGCGGGGCGAGAGAGGGACGAGAGAGGGAGGCGCGTTCATGCGAAGGGCTCGTGCGCAAGGACGGGACGAGACTCTTTAAGACCGCGGACGAAATGGCGCTAGGCGGAGGGCGACGCACTTGAGGGGTCAGCAAAAAACACGGGCACACGCAGCGAAAAGAGAGACAAGACGCAGCGAAAAGACCCTTGGGAAGCAGAAATATGGTAGGGCTTGTTGCTGTTTCGCTTTCCGCTCGGCCTTTCCCTGGATCGCCCGACTGACTCGTGAGCCCTCCCTCCCTCTCGCAACCGTTAGTCCGAGGCAAACGTGCGCTACATCGGCCTCGCCCGTCTAAGCGACGGTTTGCTCTTGGCGTCCCACAAGGGGAAGAAGACTCCGAGCCCCTCAAAGGTAGGAACGCTGTTCGGTGGTTCCGTTCTCCGCTTCACGGACCGGACGACCCACTCCTTGCCCTGTTCCCCGCCGCCCTTTGTTTTCTGCTTTCGGAGTTCTGACACCTCCCCAAACCAAACCAAACCGCACGCATACACTCGAACGCTCTCTTTCGTTTTTCCCTCCCCTCCCATCAACTAGGTTGACGACACGGTCTCGCGGGTTCTTGCGAGCGGCAACCTGACCCCGGGGCAGCGGCTCAGCATCACTGTGGACAAGGTCATAGGAACGCTCCACATCCTGACGAGCAGCTCGGACGCTGTTCTCGGGGTCTTCTCTGAGGCCGTTCCTCGGAGGTCGGCCTTCGAGGTACTGGAGAGCACCTCGGCCTTCGTCAAGGAGCAGGTCACGCCGGAGCTAGTCACGGGAGCAACGAAGGAGGGGGAGCTCAACCGCTTCTGCAAGGAGCAGTTTGGGAGGATCTGCAGCAAGAACGAGAACCTGGGCTCAGACAAAATGTCAAAGATAGGGGTGAAGATCGAGGAGGTGAAGATGGTGGTGGAGCAGAACATCAACAGGGTGCTGCAGAACGCGGAAGATCTGGAGGCGGTGGAGACGAAGAGCGAGATATTGAAGCAGGACGCCCAGCAGTTCCAGAGGAGGGGGGAGAACATCAAGAGGGCCCTATGGTGGAGGAACTTCAAGCTCAAGTGCACAATAGGCCTCCTCATCACAGTGGTCCTCTGCTACATCTTCATTCCCATCATCTCGAAGAAAATGTAGAACACGATTTAGGGTCAAGTCAGGCTTTTCACTCACTCCACCTGGAACTCTCCGTCCACGCAAACCACGGAGCCCGTGTAAGAGGGGGTGGTGATGTCGATTTCGAAACCAAACTTTCCCTGCTCGGGCAGCGAGAGCGGGAAGGGTGAGAGTCAGCAAGGATAAGGACAAGATTTTGGGGCTGCCAGGGCCGCCCAGTCGCTCGCGACTCACCTTTGGCACCGCGGAAGGGATGGACTCTGGCATTGAGATGGAGACTGGTCCCTCAGCGACAGGGCACTGGTAGTAGTCGCAAAGGTTCAGATGCGTGTGGAACACGGTGATGAAGCCCTTCTTGATCTTGATGCTGATATCAGCCTCGTCGACGGTGATGGCTGCGTACAGCGAACCGGTCGAGAAGAGGGAAAGAGACGGAGGAAGGGGTCGTGTCAGAGGCCGAGGAGGGGTTGGAGGGCGGGGGAGTATCGAGGTCACTCACAGGACTCGCCCGAGAGAGAGAAAGACGTCGTCGTGCCCCTCTCGATGGGGTAAGGCTCGATGTCCACGCTGTCGAGCGAGAAGGCGTACTGGTTTCCGGAGCAATAGTCCCACTGAGGCCCCTGGGCAGACGCGGTGAGCGTCCCCGCCGCCGCGAGGGCGCAGACCAAGAGAAAAACCTTGGAGAAAAACATTCTTTGTCTTGTCGCACCTGGGTCGTCAGGTGGGCGTCAAGGCTATCGCTGGCCTCTCTAGGTCTTTTCCAAAGGTCACAAAGTCTGTGGCCATCTTGGGATGAGGAGGGGAAGGAAAAAATGGGGCTGGAAATGTTGCCCATTTTCCCATTGGGTGAGGCCTGCCTGAAGATCGGATAGAGAAGATCGACGGCGACGGTGACCGAGCCTGTGTGCGAGTGACGAGGACCGAGTAAGGGGACCATGATCTGCGCGCAGAAGGCCATGACGGGTGGGAGGCTGGTGTTCACGAATATGTCGGCGAGGCGGTCGGCCAGGGCTAGCGGCCTCGCGGGCACCGCGGCGGGCAAGGGGAGGCCCTCCTGTAGCAGCAGCCCGGCCAGGCCTCACTACGAGGTGGCCTCGCGCAGGGCGGGGGACGTGCGACCTTCCGCCTTCTTCAAGTTCGGCGGCGCCTCCGCGGAGGACAACGAGCTCGCTTCGTGTCGCGAGGACTACTCGCTGAACGACGCCTCAGACTACTACGACTACATGGGGCTGCTCGCGGTGTACGGCGACTACGAGAGGTTCGACAGCATGGTGGAGTCTGGCCTCGACCCGGTGGACATCATCCTGTGCATGGCGGTCGAGGAGGGTGACAAGCCGAAGATCGAGTCGCTCATGGAGACGGGGGCGGATGCCTCCGTCGTCCACCCCATTATCGGGAAGAAGGTCTCCGAGATCCCGGAGGACGAGGAGATCGCGGCGCTGCTCAGGTGAAGGCACGATAACGGCGCGGTGTGCCCCGAGCTCGCTCTGAGGTGTAACTCGCAATTTGAACCTTCGAGAGGATGGGTGAGGTTGGATCTTCGAGTCTGTCTTCACCCGCAGTCTTGCAGCGCTTTCGTACTAGTTTACAAAGTCAAGGGTGGCGCAGTCCCTGGGGCTCAGGTTCATCTTTTTAAGGTAGGCCCTGCTGTGGAACTTGCTCAGGTGCCTCTGCCCCCCGTCGCATAGGATGGTCACGATGGTGTGCCCCGGGCCCAGCGCCCTGGCCGCCTTCAGGGCCCCCACACAGTTCATTGCGGAGGAGCTCCCGACGAAGAGCCCATCCTCCCTGACGAGCCACCTTGCCATCTCCACGGCCTCCGCGTCGGTCCCCTGAAAGGCTTCGTCGATTAGGTGCTCGCCCTCCGTGAAGTTCCGAGTCAGGCGGTTGATCCCGATCCCCTCCGTGATCGTGTCAAACGGGTTCTTCAGCCTCTTCCCCTCCGCTTCAACTTTGGTGTACATGACGCCCCTTTTCACCCTGTTGTACAAGCTCGACCCGGGCGGGTCGATGAGGAACACGCGGACCGAGCTCAGCCTGGACTTAAGGTAACTCGAGATTCCGGCGATGGTGCCCCCGGTGCCCGCGGCCGCGACAAAGGCGTCAACCCTGCCTCCGGTCTGCGTATAGATCTCCTCCCCAGTCTTCAGGTGGGCTCGGAAGTTCGCTAGGTTCTCGAACTGGTTCGAGAAGAAGCCGCCCTCGGTGGACTCGGCCTTCCTCCGTGCGATGTTCACGAAGTGGTCCCGGTGGGAGATGGAAACTGGCCGGACCCGCTCCACCGAGGCGCCGTAGGCCTGGAGCAACTCCGCCTTCTCAATCGCGGCGTCGTCGGGAAGGACGACGTGGCACTTGCAGCCAAGGGCTGCCGTCACCAGCGATAGGCTCACCCCCGTGCTGCCTGCTGTCCCCTCGAACACCGTCCCCCCCGGCCCGAGGTCCCCGCTGGCCAGGGCCTCGCGCACGATCTGGCCAAAGTGCCGGAGTGCGAGGAAGGCGGCGTTAGCCTCCGCGCGACGCGGAATGCGAGACCCCCGGATCACTCACCTGAAGCGCAACCCTATCCTTGATGCTCCCTCCGGGGTTCATGAACTCGGCCTTGCCGTAGATCTCGCAACCAGTCGCGTCCGACAGGCTGTTGATACGTATGAGCGGAGTGTTCCCGATGAGGTCTGTAACGCTGCTCCTCGCTTCGTCCTTCGAACTCGCCGCCGGCCGAGCGCGACCCAGCAGGAAGCCCACAGCAACGCCTGCCCCCAGCGCAGCGGCGCCCGCGATCCAAGCGCCGCGAGCCATCGCCGCAGGGGTGCTTCAAAAAAGTAGCAGCAAGGCTGTAGGATGCCTGCCCCGGCCCTCCGCGCGGAGGGCTTAAAAATCTTCGGGCTCGAGCGTTGTCGGGGGGGGAAGGGGAACGTAGGGGAATTGGCGATTGGCGATCCTGGGCTGAAGCTGGTCACCCTGACCGGTGCCCAGATTATGCCCTGTCTGTCTCCAGATGCTGGGTGAAGTGAATCATTCCAAGTTACGAGCGCTTGGGCCGGTTGGCCGGCTCGAAGATGATCTTGCTTCTCACAAGAAACTCACGGACGTCTCCGAGACACTTGACATCCTCCTCCGGATAAGCCCGCGATTCCTCCCCCCTCCACACCTCGAAGGCGGCCCTCCAGTCCGCGCTGCCAGCCTCCGCGACGTTGAAGTGCGCGGGGATCACGGTGCGGAAATCCCAGGCCGCGACGCTCTCGCTCCAGTTGGCCACGGCCGCCGCGACCTCGTCCTCGTCTCGCCCCCCCGGTCCGTACACCAGCATGCCCAGGACGGGCGGAACGACGAGCTTCCTGCTGGCTAGCTCTTCGAAGCTCGCTGAGGGAGAGAGGACATCAGCTTGGCCAAAGTAGAGGCTGGTCATGGCCATCCTCTGCCAGCCGAGGGTCAGGGTGCTTGGAGAGCTGGTTGACGCGCCATTGGAACTGGAGCCCCTCCGCTCCTTCCACTTTTCACGAACTCCGAAGAGGCCGAGCAGTCTGAGGCCCGTGATGGCGGTGTTGCGATCGTCGGCCCACTCTTCCAAATCTCTCCTCGAGATGGAAGGCGGCGGGGGGCCAAGCCTCATGACGGCATCGCAGACAAGGAGCACCCGAGAGGACTCGTGGTACAGTGCGACCTCGCTGAACCGCACCGTGGTGCTCAAGCCCACTGGCGGTAGGTCTAAGATGCGCACCTCCAGCCCAGGCGGGAGGCCCCCGACCCCCTCGCCGTCGCCGTCCGACAGGACCTCGGCCCGCGCGCAGCCGGCCTTCCACGCGTTTAAACCGTTCACCGGCCAAGAGTACTGACCTGGAGAAACGAGGACCCTAGCCCGCGGAAATGCCTCGCAGAAGGGCCGCAAGAACTGCTTGTGCTCGAAGGTTGTCGTCGGCAGCAGGATGCACTCGACCCTCTCGCCGATCTCGTCCTCGACTTCCCGGACGAGCTCCAGGCACTCCCTTGTGGGCGCGATCGGATTGTACACGAAGAGCCCACCCCCCTCGAGCCTCAGCAAGGTCATCCTCACGTTCACGCTCGTGTTCAGGCCCAGGCCGATCCCCTGGCGCTGCTCGAAGGTCCACACCTTCCCTGTGACCACCTCCGCCCGGAACGTGGCTCGGGCGAAGAAAGGCACCGCCAGGAAGATGGGCGGGACGCCGAGGCAATACAGCCTCGAGAGGGGCGATCCCGTCTTCCCCGTCACGTATGAGCCATTCGGGTCCGCGGGCTCGCAGTTCCGGAGCTCCCACTGAAAACCGCCCGCGCAAGCCAGGGCGAGGGCCGCGACGCCCCCGACGAGAACGCCATCCGCTGGCAGGGCTCTCGCCGTGGCCTCTCTGCCCTTGCTTCGCGGCGCTGGCGACAGCCGGCACCGGATCGGGCACCGCCGCCGAGCCCTCGACCGAGGACTCGCGCCCTTGAGCGCTGCGCAACGCATCGGCGCGGGGGCTGACCTCCGGCGTTGTCTGCTTCGATGGGCTTGGGCAGCACCCCCCCCCCTCCAAGCGGTTATCTTTGGAAAGTTTGGAAAGTTTTCGGAAATCTTTGCAAAGCGAGCAAAAAATCTTCGCGAGCGAAAAGAGCCGAGTAGAGGAGTAGAGGCCGCGTGTCAGACAGATACGTGGGAGTCTGGCGACAGACGCCTCTCTCTCTCTCTCTGCGGGGTCTTGACGTCGAGGTCGAGGGGTCGGGCGAGGTGTGGGTTTTGGAGATGGCGGTGTTGGGCTTGGAGTTCGCCTCGGCGAGGGCGCGCGCGGCCCCCCGGTCGCGGGCCTCCGCTCGCACAGGAAAGGGAAACGGAGCCCCCAGGGGAAGGTCTTGCGTGTCGCTTCGGGCGAGCAGCAGGGACCAGCAGGACGAGGTCTCGAAGATGAGGCGCAAGCTCGACAAGGATTACATGGAGGGCAAGATTGAGGAGGCCGTCCAAGGTGAGTAGAGCACCTCTCTGGTCTTCCCCGCCGGAACCCTTCCAACGCTGACTCCGACCACGATCTCTGCCTCTCTCTGTCTCCAACTCGAACTCCTGTGCCGCTGCCGAAGACGCCGTCGAGACCTGCGAGGACGCGCGAACCAGCAAAGAGTGCGCCATCGCCTGGGAGGCCGTGGACGAGCTCCGGGACGCCGTGCAGAGGAAGAATCTGGACGACGAGGGCGAAGGCAGTGCGCTGGACGAGCGGAGCGTGCTCGAGGGGAAGGCGAGCGCGGGGCTCTCGTCAGGCCGGGCCGAAGCCGGAGCGCCACAGTCCAGCTTGGAGGGGAAAGACTTCCTGTCGAACGTCGACCCGTGCGACGTGTACGAGTGCGACGATCCCATCGGCACCCTCATGGAGGCAGGCGAGCTCGAGCGGAAGGTCAGTGAGGGCAAGCCCAAGGGGCGGGAGAAGGACGAGGACGCCTAATTCGATCGCGGCGATCCGGCGCCGGAGAGGTCGAAGGGGTCGAGGGTGGGGGAGCTCGGGCGCGAGACTTTGAAATACACTCAAAATGTCTTCCTTTACATTCCCGCTGCGTCCGTTCGCCGGAGGAGAGAGAGAGAAAAAAAAAGTGTGGGTTCAGGGGGTTTTACCGCCATGATCACTTTGTTGATCCAACACCATCAACTACACGTCAGTTCAGTTTCAGTCAGTCAGTTTCCCAACTCGTGAGCCGTTTTTTTTTCTTGCCTGTAATTTGTGAGGCCGGAAATTTCGTCGTGAGGAGCTCCTCTTCTTTTTTGAATGATTGGATTGGACAGATACGGATTACGACGATTCCAAGATCATGGGACACGCCACTCTTTTCTAGCTGACGCCACCCTAGCTGCTGGAACTCAAGCACCGATCAAGCCATGTCCTCGGTTAGCACTAGACTTTCGTCGTCCGCGCGCCTCTTGCAGCGCGGCGCCGGGCTCATCAACCCCCTCGCCAAGCTCGGTGGCGGCCACGGCCTCGGCTGCGCATGCGACTCTTGCAAGCCCTCGGGCTCCCACGGCAAGACTTGCGTATGCTCGGCCTGCAACTTCAAGGGGTTCCAGGTGCCCGCGGGCAGCCGGGCTTACTCCTCCGCCACTGGAAACCGCGGCGTGATCTTCATGGGCCCCAACCACGTTGAGGTTCAGGACATTCCCTTCCCGAAGCTCGAGCTCGACAGCACGACGAGCCCCGTTGCCTCGGAGAGGCAGAAGAGGAAGTGCCAGCACGGTGTCATCCTCAAGGTCGTCTCGACTAACATTTGTGGCAGCGACCAGCACATGGTTCGCGGAAGAACGTCTCTCCCAGGGGGGCACATGGTCCTCGGCCACGAGATCACCGGCGAGGTCGTGGAGTGCGGCAACGACGTCGAGTTCATCAAGAAGGGCGACCTGTGCAGCGTGCCCTTCAACATCGCTTGCGGCAGATGCCCTATGTGTAAGGCTGGGCATACCGGAGTCTGCTTGAATGTGAACCCCGCTAGGTAAGTCAAAACCATCCCTCTCCCCGCCGGCTCCGGCGTTCTGGAGGCTGCGGCCATAGTGGTGGATGGCTAACTCTCCCCTCCCCCCCTCTGCAGGCCCGGTGCCGCGTACGGCTACGTCGACATGGGCGGCTGGATCGGTGGTCAGGCCGAGTACGTTATGGTCCCTTACGCCGACTTCAACCTGCTTAAGTTCCCGGACAAGGACCACGCCATGGAGAAGATCCAGGACCTCACGCTGCTGAGCGACATCTTCCCAACGGGCTACCACGTAAGTGACCCCCGCCACGCTCTTGGGCTTGCGCCCTCCCGGCCCCGGGCGGACCCCCCAATCCGCTCGCGCTGACCCTCTCACCTCAATTTTCTTTGCCCCACACCAGGGCGCGGTCATGGCCGGCGTGAAGCCAGGGAAGACCGTGTACATCGCGGGCGCTGGACCAGTGGGACTCGCCTCGGCGGCTGGAGCCCAGCTCCTGGGCGCGGCGTGCGTCATCGTGGCGGACCTGAATGAGGAGCGCCTTGCGCAGGCCAGGGCTTTCGGGTGCGAGACCGTCAACATCTCGAAGGGGCCCATTCAGGACCAGATCTATGACATTCTCAGGGAGCCTGAAGTGGACTGCGCCGTCGATTGCGTCGGCTTCGAGGCTCGCGGCTGCGGCCACGACCACAGCAGGGAGGTCCCCGCCCAGGTCCTGAACGACTGCATGCAGGTGACCAAGTGCGGTGGAGGCGTCGGAATCCCAGGGCTTTACGTCACCGAGGATCCTGGCGCCGTGGACGAGGCCGCGCAATTCGGTAACCTCTCCCTCCGCATCGGCCTGGGCTGGGCCAAGAGTCTGTACTTTTATACCGGCCAGACCCCCGTGATGAAGTACCACAGGGACCTGATGAACGCAATCCTCTTCGACAAGACTGAGATCGCCAAGGCTGTGAACGTTGAGGTCATCAGCTTGGATGACGCGCCAAAGGGTTACACCGACTTTGACAAGGGAGCCGCGAAGAAGTTTGTGATCGACCCCCACGCCATGTGCGGTTGAGCGCGCCTGGTCTAACCCAGCGCACGACGAGTTCGCGTGAAAAACAAAAATCGATTAAACAACATTAGACTCGACTCCAAAGAAGCGATCGACCTTGAACTTGGGGGAGTAACTTCCGGCATGACCTCGACTCTCCTGTGATCGACAATCTTCATTTTTTTTTTCCAAGTTTGAACTCCACGAAATCGCGACTCTTGTTTCTGTTTCTGTCTTTTCTGTGGGCCACGAAGAGCACCCAGGGACGGAGGGCTCCGTCATGGCGCCCGAGGTCCGCGTGGCGATGGGAAGTCTCGGATCGCGGCGAGGGGTGGCGAGCCGTTTTGGCCGGCGGAGACTCGAGCCGCCGAGGGGGTCCCGGGAAGCGCGACCGGGGAGCCGAAGAGGGGCACGACGGAACCGGGGCTTCGAGTCGGAACCGGGGTGGGACCGACGACTCGTTCTTTTGGGCTTGGGGCGCTCTTTGGGCCGGCGGGTTGCGGCCGGGGCGCAGGGAGATCCCAAGGAGGACCGGGGGGGCTCCACCTCGGCCCAGGACGGGCCCGCGGGCGGCCCTGCAGGGTTCGAAGGGCGGGGACCCGAGGCCACTGATTTCGACCTCGAGCCCTCGACATCGGGCGAGGGGCCGGGGAAGGACCCCTCGGAGCACGGCGTCCTGAAACGGACGTACGAGGACCTGTCCGTCAAGTGGACGGAGACGCCATACCGTTACAAGATCGTCGTTGCCATGGCGCTGGCCTTCGTCGTGTGCAACATGGACAAGGTGAACATCTCGATAGCGATCATTCCGATGGCATCGGACTACGGCTGGACGCCGACTACCGCCGGGTTCATCCAGAGCGCCTTCTTCTATGGCTACCTGTTTGCCCAGCTCCCCGGGGGCTGGCTCTCGAACAAGTTTGGCGGGCAGAAGGTCTTGCCCTTTGGCGTCGTTCTGTGGAGCGCGGCGACCGCGGCCGTTCCCTTTGTGGCCGGCGACATCGGGTGGCTCTCCTTCTCCAGAGTGATCGTCGGCCTGGGCGAGGGCCTCAGCCCCCCCGCGGCGGCGGACGTGATCGCCAGGTACGTCCCCGTCAACGAGAGGGCCAGGGCGACGAGCTTTGTCTTTGGCGGGCTCAACATGGGTACCGTGGCGGGCCTGACCATCGCCCCAAGCCTTATCGAGACCCTCGGCTGGCCGTCTGTCTTCATCCTCTTCGGCGTGATCGGAATCGTGTGGTGCTACTGGTTCAACGCGGTGGTCCCGACGAACATCGAGGCCGAGGCGGAAAAGCCACGCGAGAGGGCTCTGGCGGCGGAGGGGAACGGCAGCGATGCGGGCGATCCCGCAGCGGAGGGGGATCAGGGGATCCCGTGGGGCACCTTCGTCAGGCACACGCCGCTCAGGGCGCTGACTTACATCCACTTCTGCAACAACTGGGCCATCTACACGATCCTGTCGTGGCTGCCAACCTTCTACAAGGACTCCCTCAAGGTGGACCTGCAGGGCGCGGCACACTTGGCGCTCCTGCCCCCCATCGCCGGCATCGCGGTCTCGCTGGTGGCAGCCCCGCTCGCGGACGGCCTGATCGAGAAGGGGGTCTCCATCACGACGGTGAGGAAGCTGATGCAGTCGGTCGCCTTCCTGAGCCCAGCGGCCTGCATGCTGGCGTGCATCTTCAGCGAGGATAAGCAGCTCTCCACTTGGCTCCTGCCCCTCGGGCTCGGGCTTCAGACCTTCTCCTTCGCCGGTCTCTACTCGAACCACCAGGACATAGCCCCAAAGTACGCCTCCATCCTGCTCGCCATCACCAACATCTTCGGCAGCATGCCTGGGGTGGTCGGGGTCCCATTCACCGGGTGGCTCCTCGACCACACCGACTCTTGGAACGTCAGCCTCTTTGGGCCTACCCTGTTCTTCTACGTTACGGGGGCCTGGGTCTACGTGCGGTGGGGAAGCGCCGAGCGCCTGGCCCTCCCGGGGGACGAGGACGCCTGACGGAGGAGGGGCTGAGACGTTTGAGCTCACTCAACCCCTCTAATCTGTGTGTTTGATGGTTTTGATCATCCTTTCATCCCTTTCACAATCCACCCAGCTTGCTTTGTCCCGAGGAAAACTCGGATATTTCCGACTCCTCAAAACTCAAACCATCTCTCGGCCGGGTCGGTGTAGAAATCCCGTGTTGGAAGGGAGGCGCTCAAATTAAGAACTCAAAGGGACCACCACCACCCCCACTTCGAGCGGGGAGAAGCGCGAGCAAGCAGGGAGAAGCGCCCAGATGGAGCCCTTGGGGAGGAGATAGTGCGGCAAGGAGGGGGTCGGCCATGTCTGTCTGGGTCGACAGGGCCACGCTTGAGGCGGGGGACACGCCTATCATAGGTATCAGTCTCACGCCGAAAGTCACGCTCCGCGCGGACGATCCAAACGTCAACACTCCGACCTCGCTGTCGCGGAACGGGCACGGGAATCTAGCAAGCGCGGGACTGAGCGCGAACGGGTTGACCAACTACAAGAAGATATCTGCGGATTCGTTCAGGGAAGCCGGAGATGGGGTAGAGCTCAAGCCGGGCGAGGTCGCCCTGCGTAGCCGGTGGTACCGTTGCCTCGGTGGCCGGACGGGCGCATTCTGTAGTCGGCACCCCGACCTGGAGGCCACCGTCCAGTGCCTCGGGTGCGTCAAGCTGAACGTGCCGATATCGCGGTCTTACTTCTGCAGCACGCAGTGCTTTGCCCAGTCCTGGCCGGAGCACAAGAAGCTGCTGAAGCAGTACGAGGAGGAGAACAACGGGAAGTCCTCGGGGCGAAAGCGCAGCGAGTCCTCCTTCGGCGGGGACTCGACCAATACTGTACACATACGGGGCCCCGGCGGGGAAAGCTGGGTCGAGGTCGCTAGAACCAGGACCTACACCCCCGGCGTCGACGACATCGGCCACGTCCTCAAGTACGAGTGCGTTCCTGTCAGCAAGGAGCACCCCCACGGCATGACCGCGGCGAGCACCCTTGAGACGGAGCCCGTGGCGCCCAAGCCGAAGCCCCCGACCAGGAGCATGGTGCCCCTGGCTCTCGACGGGATCAAGGGGTCAGTAGCGACAGGCAAGTTCACGCTGCTGACCTACAATGTATTATCAGACATTTATGCGAACCCTGACATGTACACAAACTGCCCGAGGTGGGCGCTGAAGTGGAGCTACAGGAGGATGAACCTGGTGAACGAGATCGTTTCTTACAGGCCGGACATTTTCTGTCTGCAGGAGGTACAGAGTGACCACTACGAGAACTTTTTCAAGCCTGAGATGTCAAAGTATGGGTACGACTCGGTCTACAAGAAGAAGACGTCAGAGGTCTACGCGGGGGGAAACATGGTGATCGACGGGTGTGGCACCTTCTACAGGAGGGACAGGTTCAGCATCATCAAGAAGTACGACGTGGAGTTCAACAAGGCCGCGCTGTCGCTTTCGGAGGCCCTGAACGCCAACTCCCAGAAGAAGGCTGCACTCAACAGGCTGCTGAAGGACAACGTCGCGCTGATCGTGGTGCTGGAGGCCCTCGAGCCGCCGGACCCGGCAGCCGCCGCGGCGGGGAAGAGGCAGCTCCTCTGCGTCGCGAACACTCACATCCACGCCAACTCCGAGCTGAAGGACGTGAAGCTCTGGCAAGTTCACACCCTCCTCAAAGGTCTGGAAAAGATTGCAGCAAGCGCGAACATCCCCATGCTCGTTGCGGGTGACTTCAACAGCATCCCGGGAAGTGCCGCGCACAGCTTGTTGGCCCAGGGAAGGGTTCCAATCGACCACCCGGAGCTTAGCGTAGACCCTCTAGGAATTCTTAGGCCGCCCTCGAAGCTGTGCCACCAGCTTCCGCTCATGAGTGCATATGCCGCGCTTGCCCAGCAAGGTCCTGCGCTGCAGACACCGTCCGCGAAGAAGCAGAAGAAGTGCATGGATGAGGAAACGTGCGAGCCAAGGTTCACAAACTACACTGTGGACTTCAACGGGGCTATCGACTACATGTTCTACACGGGCGACTCCCTCGTGACGAGCGCCGTGCTTGAGCTGCCAGATGAAAGCGACATTCTCAGGAGGAACATCTCCGCCCTACCGAACGCTGAGTGGTCTTCGGACCACATTGCTCTCATGGCGGAGTTCCGTTTCTTCAAATACTGACTTGAGTTGTGAGGAGGCGAGGAATAACTTTTTGTCTTTGTTTTCAATGGATCTTCCACTCAGGTTTTACTAAGTTAGTACAGTTGCTCTTCCAAGTACAGCAGGTGGTCGATGAGACCCGCGAAATGTATCCGAGGCTCTCCAAGCCTTTCGAGAATTTCGCCAGCATACTCAACGTCCGAGGCCGAAGTCAGAGCCCTCGAATTGTGCAGCTTGATCAGCCCGCAAAGTTCGTGGAAGAGCACACTGCCAAGCTTCTCGAGGCAGTAGTCTCTGATCGCGTTCACCTTGTCCACGACCCCACCCTGTGCAAAAACCCCAGTGTCGATGTTTTCTGCCTCCTTCTCCTCCGGAATGGCATCGTACACAAAGGACTCCTCAACTTGAAACTCAAAGTTTTCCTCGTCGTCATAATTGACGATCTTGTTGCTATCCTTCCCGTCACTGTACACCATCTTCTCCTGTACGATGAACTCGCTGTTGTCCTCAGAGTACCCTGCGTGGCCTCCCCTCATGACATGATGAGGTGGCTCTGCAGCCGGCGGGGAGGACTCTTTGTAAAGGTCGTGCTTCTTCTCGAGCGCAGCCCTCTTCTCTTCGTAGTAGCACCTCCTCGCCTCTTCTAGCTCCTCCTCATACCTTCTCTTAGCCTCGGCGGCACCCATCCTCTCCTCTGGGATAGGCTGCTGAACCTCCTCCTCCCCATAGTCGTAGTCCACGAGGTTGCGAACATCGTTCACATCGCTATCATACTGCGAAGAATCCCGAGAGCGAGCCGGCGGCGACGATTCCTTGTAAAGATCCTGCTTCTTCTGCATTGCGGCTTTCTTCTCCTCGTAGTATGATTTTCTTGCCTGCTCGAGCTGCTCTTCGTATTTCCTGTTCGCCTCGATCTTCCTCTGCATTCTCGCGTCCTTGGCTCGGTCCTTTGCATTTCCGCTGAAGCTTGGGGCCTCGGGCGTCCTAGATTCGTCTCTGCGGCTGAGTTCGGGCCCAGCCGACCTGCGCCTGTTCTCCTCCTGGTGACGGTTAAGCTCCGATCCAGCCGACCTGCGCCTGTTCTCCTCCTGGTGACGGTTGAGTTCAGACCCGGCAGACCTACGCCTGTTCTCCTCCTGGTGACGGTTGAGTTCAGACCCAGCGGACCTGCGCCGGGGCTCGGGGGCTCTGTGCTGCTGTTTGGCCTGATGCGGCGGTTTCGCATACTGGTGATTTTTGTTCACGTCCTTCTGCCTCAGCCTCTGTGCCCTTGCGCGGTCATTGTCCTCAGAAAGGTTCACGGCCTCCTCCAACTTCTTTGCTTGCACTCGTACGGCCCTGAACTCCTTGTGGATGTTTTTCAGCCTCTGCTCCGCTATGTCGACGGCAACATCGAGTGAGGGCGCCTGATGTCGAATCTGCTTGGGTTGGACGTTCTTCCTCTGCTCGTTTGCCGCTTGGGGCTTCGCTCTGACCTGCCTCGGGTCAATCAAAACCTGCTTCTCCCTGGACTTTGGTCTCTGGTCTACGTTCTGCTTTCGCATCTGAATCTGGAGCTGCTTTCTCATGTCTGGAATGCTCTTGTCGAGCCTGACCTGGTGCCCGTTTCTCAGGTTCCCATTTCCCAGTCCGTTCATAGGCGCACTGAACTGCTCCTGGTTGTAATTTACAATGGCGGCCTGCACGCCCTTCACCGTGCTCTGCAAGAACTTCATCTTGAGTATTGACTCCAGGGACGGCCTCCTGCTCGGTATCTTGGACAACAGAGCGGTGGTCAGCTGCTTGAGCTCCGGGGAGTATTTGTTTGGCAGCGGTGGAATCTTCCCCCTTATGATCTTCATGATCAGCCCGTTCATGTCGTTTGCGTCAAAGGCGTGCTTGAGGGACATCATCTCGAAAAGGATGCAGCCCAGGGACCACAGGTCGGACTTGTAGCTGTAGGGCTTGCTTTCCATGATCTCGGGGCTCATGTAGTACGGCGTTCCAATCACGGTCCTGGCCATGTCTTTCTTCGACTTGAGCACTCTGGCGATTCCGAAGTCTCCCAGCATGATATCCCCCTTGGCCGTCAAAAAGATGTTCTGCGTCTTGAGGTCCCTGTGCAGGAGGTTCTTCTCGTGCACGTACTGAAGGGCCGAGCTTATCTGAACGAGCCAGCGTAGGATGTGCTTCTCGTCCAGGTACTGTCCCTTCTGCGACTGCTTTTTCAGTCGCTCATACAGGTCACCGGCTGCGCAGTAGTCCGTGATGATGCACATGTAAGGTCCGTGCTGGAAAGAGTCCTTGCAGCTGAGAACAAATGGGTGGGTGAACTCCTTGAGTATCTTCGCCTCGAAGTGAGCCGCCTGTTTTTCCTCCTTGGAAGCATCCTTGATGTTTATTCGCTTCAGTACGAGCTTGGTGTCGTTGCGTCCCTTGTTCTCGTTCCTCGTCACCAAATAAGCGTTGCCGTAGGACCCGGTCCCGATCTTGCGCTGGACTGAATAGTGTTGCATACTACCCATGTTGCCCCTTTCCCCTTCCTCCTTGCCAGGAGAGCTGCAGCCGGAAGTACCTCTCCTCCCCTCTCCTGTACGCTATCTGTCAGCCCGGACCTCCAGACTCGACTCGATCTCCAAAAGGTCCTTTCAAATAAAATAAAACGCGATGAAAAACGCGTCCTTTCAGGTCCTCGCAGGTAATTTCGTAGTTTCCCGACTTTCCCTGGAAAAATTAGAAATGAATAGCCGTTGTCCAGAACAGCGGGGGGGGGGGGGAAGAAGGGGGGCCAAAGTCGGGGTCTTGGGAGGCTCCGCCCGGCGCGCCCCCCAGCAGGCCCGGCGACGAGGCGCCA
>Ga0160423_10000712_pt1 | contig 27548 bp, 41 predicted proteins | sample CRUFie14St8metaG_FD_108191 | JGI IMG/M metagenome (GOLD analysis project Ga0160423, IMG submission 108191) | Marine microbial communities from the Costa Rica Dome - CRUD Field 142mm St8 metaG | ecosystem: Environmental > Aquatic > Marine > Oceanic > Photic zone | place: Costa Rica: the Eastern...
AGAAACGTAGTCACCTGTCCCGTCAAAAGCATAAGAGCCTGATACATCAAAGACTAGTGTGAAAGATGAGGTAGCTGCAGCTGACTGATTGTTAGGATCACTGACAGTAAAGGTTAAACTAAAACTTCCAGAGTGAGTTGTATTCGTTGAAGGAGTTATTGTAAATACGTTTGTATTTGCTCCGGTTCCTTGAACAACTGTAGCTATATTCCCTAAAGCTCCTGCCGTTACCGCATAAGAGTATGTTATCGCCTCACCTTCAGGTTCTGTTGCCGCTACAGTGATAACAGTTGGAGTACCATCATTGGCTAAACTATAACTCGAAACAACGCCACCAGTAATTGTTGGATTTGCATTGGTAACTTCTGCGACTAAGTACCAACCAGTACTGTTCCATACATACAACTTGTTTATGTCTGATACAAATGCAAGGTCGCCTGCAGTGTTTCCAGTTAGTGGTCTATCTCCAGAAGTAGAATATTGTTTCGCTCCTCCGGTTCCGCCGCCTTCGCCACTTTGAAATTTTCCTAATATTCTTCCTCTTGTAGCTACCATGTTCTACCTCTAAAAATTTTTGTGTGATGTAAACGCAACTAAACCCGCAGTGCTACTGGCACGCAGGTTGTCAATTGTTGCATACGTTTCTGTGAGAGGGGTGTCGGCTCTTAAGTTTTTACCTCTTGACAATTTTTCTGCTCCTTAAAACCTTGTCTATGGACTTCCAAGATCTTGGTACAGATGTCTATCGCTTCCTTATATCCGTCTCGAAAACGATTCTTTCTGTTTCCATAGCGTTTAAACCATTCTAAGCTATTTATATCAGATGATCGCTTGTCTTCAGGAATATCAAAGTTTCTTAAGAGCTCTTCAAAATTATAACGTAGGTTGAGGATTTCAGCCACCGAGTTGTTCATATACCATTCTCCAATTTGACATTTTAGGGATACCCTCAGTATTTTCAGTTTTAATATGAGGGTGTTTCATTAAGAGGGGTTGAAGACCAACTTCAGCGCCATGCACTGCGTTCTTAACTTTGTCTTCAATCCAATATGCACCTGGGTACCATGTAGCAAACTTACCCAAGATGTCATCTTTATCTGCACCTGTATCTAGGTACACAAACTCATCAAAAACTTCTTTCCCAAAAATATTTTGGAGATTCTTTGTTCTTAGTTCCTGTGTATATCTGTTTAGAGATAGTGAGGTTATAACTGTAAACTTATGACCAAACTCTGCATGTATTTTTTTAACATATTTTACAGAGTCATATAATGGAGGTAAGAACCCAATGTTAGAAGAGTTGTTAAACTCTAAGACATATTCAAAAATGTCTGGCATATTGTATCGATCTGCTTGATCATATACTCTAACATCTCCTTCAGCGAAGATATTCTTTTCTCTCATCATCCAAGCATCAAATGGATCTCTCCAGTTTAGTAAGACTCCGTCACAATCTGTTAATATAATACTCATATAAACTCCTTAATAATTCATTCCTTATACTACTAGTATACAATAGTTTTTAAGGAATGTACACCATTATTTTCACTTTTTTTCACTTTTTTTCTACCACTGTGACATTTTTATCACTGTATCTCCATTCACTGTGAACATCATCTGGAATCACTAATTGTTCTGGAGTTCTTATTTTCCAATAGGTCCATGATCTCTTACAGTGGTCTTTATCGAACCAAATAAGAGAGTTTATGAACCATTCTAGATTGTACTTACCTTTCCGCTTCCAACCATAGTTTCTGGCTGAAAACGTTTGATTTGAAGGTCCTCCTAAAAGGACGTTGAAAAGAACTGAAAGCGCAACTGAAACTCTAGCAACATACTTAGCTAGTAGCGATTCTTTGATGCTCTTTAAATTCAGATAGGTCTTCATCATCTACGACTTTATTAGGCCTCAATTCTTTTTTATTCTCAACATGTCTAATCCTCAGATTCTTATGCTGAGACTGCAACTTATTTCTACCCTTCTTCTTGTTGCGAGGGTCAAACCGAGAATATTTTGTCATCTTACATTAACTCAAAATGAGGTCCATCGATGAAAGGACGTCTTCCTTGACTCCTTCTTAAATCGATATATGCATTCATGGCGTCTTCGGCAGTTCCTCCGTAAGAACGAATATCGCCTTCTGACCATGCTGCACCCCATTTGATTGCAACTCCTTTTTCTTCTGCTGCTTGTTTAAATGCGTCACAAATGTCGTCATAAACATTAATTTCCCATACAACGTCAGATCCGTCATACGCTACAACATCAACTGCATGTGAGTATCCGCTGTCTTGAATTAAGTGTTTAGACTTCATAGTTTGAGAACGTCCATTTGCTACAAGTCTTTCTTGCTCTTCAACTGTTCGTACTCCGTAAGTTACACCAAAATCAACCTTTGTGAGTTCAATTGCTCGTTCTACAACTGCAACCATATCAGGGTGAACACCCTCCAGTTTTCCTTTTGATCTATTTGATAAGCTAAAAGCCATTATCTCCATAGCCTCCTATAGTGTTTTCGATTTCTGTTATTAGTCCTTCATAACCACCAACGTGAGTATCATGCACCCAGATTTGTGGAACTGTTTTTACTTCTGGCAGTTTTTGAAAGAGTTCGGTCTTATAGTGAAGATTCACTATATTTTTATATTCATACTCTAACTTGTGGTTTTCACATACTTTCTTGGCGCGTTCACACCAACCACAGTCCGGTTTGCCGTAGATCGTGATCATTCAGCTTTCCAGATAGTCCACGCTCCATAGACTATTGCAAGTCCTGCAGCTATTTTTGCTAATGGTGCTAGGAATAGAACCATTAATCCTAGTGCTACTAGTGCAGCTCCGTCCCAGCTAGTACGTTCTTTCATTCTTTTATTCAACCAGTTCATTGTTTCCTCCTTGAATACAATTATACTTATACGTTTTATAGGTTCAACATCTCTTTTGTCATAATATAATCTCTAACAAAATCAGATCTTACAATATCAGACCATTCAAAATTAATAACTCGAAAGAATCTCATTTGCTCTACGATGGAAATAAACTTTATAATTCCATCTCTTTCTTTCGTGTTTGTAAAATCAGACTGCATACTATCACCGCAAAAAATAATCTTACATCTATTACCAACTCTTGTAATTACTGAGTCTAACTCATGAAAGTTTAGATTCTGCATTTCATCTACGATAATAATAGTATCGTCAAAGGTTACACCTCTTATAAAAGATGTAGTGTCAAAGTCAACAGCCCTTATAGTTCTTAACTTTCCCCATGCACCTACGTACCCAAACAACTCATCACATATCGCTTTGTATGGTGCCTGATAAGGTTCTTCTTTTTCCTCTTTCGTTCCGGGTAAGTGACCTCCATCTCTTGTTGACACTATCGATCGAATAACTAGAACTCTTCTATAGTCCTGAGGATTCTTAAGCATTTCCTTGAACGCCAGATAGAGTGCCATAAAGGACTTACCAGTTCCTGCACTTCCACTTAATACTAAATTATGTCCATCTTCCCAAGCCTCAAAAGCTTTTTTCTGGTTCTCAGTAATAGGACTAATTGACTCTAGTTCATCTAGAGCAACTCTCGAACTCTGTCCTTTTTTCATGTCTTAATCGTATTACCTGCCCCTGAAGCTTTTTTAATTCTTTCTAAGTTTTCTTTCCAACCAGCATCAGTCTTGATAGCTCCAACATTAGAAACAATCTTTGGTGCTGTAAGTACATGAATTAGATCTGGATCAGATTCTAACATCTCTTGTAGTTCACTCCACTTACATACGACATCATGAGTTTTTTGTGTTGATTTATTACGCAGCGTATACGTCGGCATATTCTTTTCCTTTAAACCATTCTGGAACTTGACGTTTTGTCCAGATCATTTTAAATCTATCTTGTTTTGTCTGGTAGTATTCCTGATAAGACTTGACCGGTTGGCCTTCATGTATACATTGTGGTTCGTGTTTCATAGCAAGTGCAAACGGTGACTGCGAATTAATAGGAATATTCTTAGGCGGTACAGATAGAACTTCTTCAAGTAATGTTTGAGTGCTGTGCACCTTATCATATCTATATTGATATTCAATACAAAGAGCGTGAAAGTGATCGTAGTGCCATGCATAGTTTCCTATGTTTTCCATAGTCCACACTGTACACGGATGATGGTGATGCACTGCCTTGTATAGAGTATTTTCAAGATTATTATCAGGGTGAACCCAATAGTTGACCATTCGCTTTCCAGATTTTGATGGACGTTTTTCAACATAACCATCAAGCATTCTATGTGCTGTTGATAACATTTGAGCGGACTCAACTATCATCTTTACAACGTGTTTATCACATTGCAACTGAGCAGCTTTGATCGGACTTTCATCCAAGATAAAAATATTCATAATGTAACCTTTAGTAATTAATAATTTATTATACCAAATTTTTCTTCAATTGTAAACCTTTTATGCGACCTTATCCAAATATTTTTCTAAGTGTTTATCAATAAACTCTTTCTTCTCTTTGATTTTTTCTACTAGGTCGTGTTTTCCCTCTCGTTTCATTGACTTTGCAAACCTTTCTAGTTCTGCGGAATCGTTTTGAAGTCGTTCTATTTGTAAGTGAGTCATTATTGTCTCCTCTTAAGGGGTTTAAGGTTAATGTTAACATTATGTAGAATCAAGCAATAGTCCAGGGAACGCTTCCTCAACTACGCCTCTAGTTACTCCTTTTATTTTTTTCTTTGATATCATGTTAATAACTACCTCAGCGTCCTCAGGATGTATTCCTTCGAGTAGAGCGAAGAATATCTTTTCTCTTTTATGAGGAGGCATTGAGGTGCCTGGGCCACCTTTCGCAAAGTACGCAAACTGTGTATTTTCTTTATGCAGATCAGTTGCAGGACTCTGCGGTAGATTAGGAGTAAACGGTGGTCTTCCTGCAGGAAGTAACCACTGTACCGTTGAATCATAGGTTCCTCTAAGTACATCTTTTAGAGCCCAAGATTCGTTATCTTTTAGATACTTTACTTTTTCCTCTTTCTTCTTTTTATTTTTTGCTTCTTCAAGCACTTCAAAAACATGCATTATTAGTTGCTCCAATCTGTATCCCACTCTAGATCATAAAATAACCTGAGTTGAATATTAGTCATTTTAAAAATTGTTTCCTCAAAGGCATAGTCTCCATATCCAATGAGTTGACGGTGTATCATCCATTGATCCGGATCTAAAAATACTAGATTACCAGATTTAGTCAACACCATGTTATGAAGGGATAGATCTCCTGGAAGGAAATAATATCCTGCATTCATCTCTCTAAGTTTGTGATTGTATCTTAAGCTCTCCAGCTTGCATTCGGCGAGTAGCATTTGAACGGAAAGGAGAGACTGCTGTGATAGTTTAGACTTATTGACTAGTTCTATCTTCTTTGTTTCAGCACTGTACTTTCTATCTGTAAGAAGTTCATCTGCGGTAACGTCAACATCCACGTACTCCATAATAATTGTAGAGTACTTATCAGTGTTAACTGTTCCGGGATCTTTTAGTGCATGGACATCAACAAGGCTAGGAATTTTTGATCTCATATAACGATAGTTATTGAGCCACTCTTCTGAGTATATTGCTTGAGGTTTATAAGTTTTGTAAACTTTTCCCTCTGCTTCGTTGTATTTAATTATAGTCTTCTTACTCTCATAAAGTGTTATCATATAAATTCTTGTACACTCTCTAACAATCGCTTACACCTTTTACGAACCAAATATGGAAAGACCTTTCCTTTATTGCTCTTAGGATCTTGTCCTTCATAGGTATTTATAATTTCTCGTTTTATAGAATCAGGTGTTTCAGTTAAATCAATTAATTTTTTATTACGTAAGAAGTTGCGATAGATAGTATCACCCATTTCTTTTTGAAGATCTTCAGATTCCAACCATGCGTCGATTTTTTTCTGTGTTACAGGAGATTGTCTCCTATCTTCAACAAATACATTATCGTCTGATAAAACATTAGGTACACCATCACCACCGTCACCTTTAAATATATGTGTCATAGAGTATAGACGAGGATTTTTATGAGTAACAAACTTCTTAGTCATAGGAGAGTACTGCTTAATGTTATCGTACTTCTGTAACTGAATAAAATCATGATCCGCAGAAACAATCATTACCGGCTCGTGCTTACCGAACTCTTGAGTTTCAAGAGCGATCTGAGCGATTACGTCATCAGCTTCACAACCATGTTGGTGTAATACTTTATATGGAAAGTTTTCCGCAATTTCTTCTCTAATCATGTTTAATAGACGAAAGGCTTCGTTCCAATCTATCTTGGATTCTTCTCTATGCTTCTTTCTTTTAAACTTGTACTGAGGAAATACGTCCTTCCTCCAGTTACCTGTACCATCTGCAATGATTACTACTTCACCATACTCTTTACCAAATTTTTGACGATACATTCGAATAGAGTTTAGTACCATATGTCTGAGTAAGTTTTCTTCTACTGCCAATCTTTGCACAACAAGATTACCAATAGCTACACCGTTATAATCAATAAGAATCATATACTTCCACCTTCCATCAATGTTGATATATTATTATACCACAGAAACTTGGAGTTGTAAACCATTATTATGCTTCTTCTTCATTATTTTTCATCATTTTTAGTTTATCTTCTGGCGAGCAAATAACTTTTTCAATATCTTTTACTCTTTGATAGTCGTTCACCATCTTTTGAACGAAGACCTGTATCATGTCTGGGTCGTTTGCGGCGTTGATACAATCTTGAAGTTCTGTATAATGAGGTTCTTCAAACACATAAACATCCTTAAAACCATCTGGTGACATTCCTGCGAATACCACTATTAAAAACCATTTCACTCTAAAATCACCTTCTTTCTATTTTCTAAATGTTGTTGTGCAATCTCATCTTTTGACTGCCCATGATACTCAACAGCATGGTGTTCTTCGATCATCTTCTGATTGACGTTTGTGTCAAAACACCACACTTCCCCTAGGATTCTACCAAACTTTCCTTTTTCATCTTTGTGAGTTCTAATCGTAACTCCACCGGATTTTACCCACTTTTCTAGAAAAGCTGAAGCTGCCTTGCCGTACTTCTTCTCTTCAGCATCTCGAGTTCTGGACTCTGGTGTGTCAATACCATATAACCTAACTCTTTCGTTTCTTAACCAGATACCAAAACCTAGATCTATATCTACATCAATCGTATCTCCATCAACTACTTTTATTACTTTACATCTGTATGTATGCATTTGTTACCTCTTCAAATGTTTTGAGTGAATCTTTCCACCTATGAACTCGTTGTAATAATCTTGTTTAAATAAAACTTCTCTATCTATTTGTTCTTTCATTTCATAGTATGTCATCTCACCTTTAGTTTTACAGAGTCTTATAATCTCTCTTTTAAATCTTTTCTCACCGGACTCTTCAACTAAAAGCTTCACTTGATCATTTGATCCATAGTAGGTTTGCCAGTCTGAATCTCTTTTAGAATGTCTTTTGTTTACTTTTCCTTTTAATGGGCGAAGCTTGTGTATCTTCCAAAAGTTCTTCTTTCCAACATATTTCTTATTGTTGTCTAAATCTGTTATTACATAAACAAAACCAGCCAAGCTCTCGTAAGAGTGCTCAGCTGGATCAAATATCTTATCTTCATATAGCCACATGATATTATATATTAGTCTTCTTCGTCCTCGTCGTACTCTACTAATTCTGCATTGCAGATATTACCACAAAGAGGACAGTAGTTAGGTTCAACATCAGAAGACACCTGAGACTCTCCATCACAGAAGTCACATTCAAAATAATAATATTTCATAGACTAGAAGTCTATCTCACAAGCGCCACCAACGCAAGCCTGAGAAGCCATTGTATCTACGTCTGTGTATCTTTTTTCTGTGAGGTCTTCCTTCCATTCTATTTCATTGAAGTTTTTATTAATTTTATTCCATTTATGTAACAGATAGGAATCTTTTAAGCAGTGTTCTGCTGTCTTTAAGTTTCCTTTTAGATAGTTATCTGCAAAGTTTTGAAATCTTCTAACCCAATCTTTTTTCATTGCGTTGTCAGATGTTTCAAGAGTAAGATCTTCTCCCATTCCTTGTGCAGTTGAACAAGCTTGCCAAAGATTAGGGAATGCTGTTAGTCCGTCAACTACAAGACCTGATGCAAAGATCGCTGCCGTATCATACTTCTTTACCATTTCTTTTGCAGTTATAACTGCAGTGTTTGGTGCCTGATTATAATCTTTGTCTCCTGACATAGGAAGAAAGGATATACCAGCAAAAGAGTTTCTGTTTTCAAAAACATACTTTTCTACTTGATCCCAATCGTCAACTATGATTGTATTTGAAACGTTGTGTCTGACACCTTTGTCGGCGCATAGTTCAATATTAGTACCAGCTTCAACCCAATGTTTTTGAGCCAGTTTAACTTTTTCGAGATGAGCTACACCAAGAAGTTCATCTTTAAATATTGAACCTTTCTTTGGTAGAATTGGAAATGATACAACAACATCAGTTCCTGTTGCTGACCATACTGAATCTTCCACCATAAATGGGTTTGACTTTTGAATTGCTTGTGTAACTTCAGAGTCCTTTGTCATCTGTACGTTACGTATATACATCGCTGAGTGCTCACCATGGATACCAGATCCTGTTTGCAAAAGAACTGATGCGTTACCCGAAGGTTTTACACATGTGGTTCTGGCCGCAGGATTGATTCCAATTGCTTCAGCAACTTCTTTATTAACCTGCTTAACAATTTTTGCTCCTTCCTCTAACACTTTAGGATCAAACAAAACGTCTGGATTATTCATCCAACCTGTAATAGATGCACCGATTAGAGCTTCTCTATCAAAGATCTTTTTACTTGTAGGACTTAAAAATTTAAAATCAGTGTAACCAGCTTGTAGAGTTCCTAGGATAGAAGCAGCACGACAAGCTTTGAAGAACTCTTCTTTTGAAGTACACTTTCCACCATTGATCTCTGTTAAGTTGCATCCTTGCCAACCAGACTTTCCTTTGATCTGTGGAAACATTCCAATCTCAACACAAGGGTTTGTTGTATGTTCCTTTGACTCAACGAAAACAAAACCTGGTTCACCAAACTCTTTTACTGAATTCATGATTTTGCCAAACTCTTCTGGTGAAGTCTTATCTCTAACGATAACAGCAGAGTTGTTTGATCTACCTCTTTGTGGATTATCCATAAACCAGTTTCCAGTTTTTGCATTCATCATTTCTTCGTCATCAGGAGAGAAAAGACAAATAGTAGCTGATCTACGCACACCACCAGACAACACAGCGTCAGCTGTAAACATTACAATGTCATACACCTGAATAGGACGAAGATCAATAGGACCTTTTGAATTCATCACAACTGATTGAAGCATGTGTTCTATCTTATCGAGTGCAAGTCTTAGACCATCAGGTCCTGGTGCTTTAAATCCACCTGAGATCTTTGACCCCTTTGGTCTAATTTGTGAAGTGTCAAAATACACTCTACGACCTTCATATTCAGGATACTTTCCACCGCCAATAAAATAAGAAGATAGAAGAACATCAACAGCAGTAGCCCAACCTTCAATTGAATCTTCTACTATCCAACCTTTAGCCTGCTTTTTTCTTTCTTGGATCTTAGGTAATTTTTTAACGTGGTGGTTTTGGACAGAAAATCCTGCTCCCGCGCCGCATAGAAGAATATAAAAAACTTCTCCAAAAAATTCTGGTCTGTCCGCATAAGATGATGTACAGTTATACATTCTCATCTGATGCTTTAGTATTTGTTCACCACCAAACTGTAAAGCTCGCTGAGCTCCAAGTACGTACTGTTGTTTATAAGCGTCTCTTGCTTCTTCGATATAATCGGTAATATTATTCATTTTAGTGGAATAGAAATTTTGGTGCATTTCCATTACACGATCGACAGCCTCATCCCAAGTTTCATAACGCTCAAGATCTTCATTATATCTTGAATATCCATCATAAAACTTTGCTTCGGACAAAAGCTTTCTAGTGTCAACAAACTCTGTTTGCATCGCGGGTGTCCTTCTCTTTTATGTTTGATTTTTATTAGTTACTATATTATATATCATTTCACAGTGTTTGTAAACCCTTAAATGGGCGGTTTGTGCAAAAATATTTTTTTTATAATTTTAATTTTGCTGACGGTATAGTCTGTTCTCGACTATAAATACACTTTCCTATGACCATTCGAAAGTTAGATATCTGTCCGTCCATTCCATAATAAGTGTTATAACCTGTTCCACCTATAGTAAAATGGTATCCACTACCAGATCCTAATACATTATAAGCACCTTTGGTTCCGCCACCAGATGGATACCTAATATGTGGAGATTGAAAGTGAGGACCTATCGATCCACTACTTCCATTTACAAATCTACCATTGACGAAGATTTCCATGTGAGAGTTGTAACCTTGAGGGTGTTCTACTTGATCACCTTCATAACCTCTTTGTTGAACAACAATGTGATACCACCTACCAGTTCTTATAGCGACAGAGTATGGAACTGACGTATCGTCATTTGATATAGTAGTTTCTCTGTTTCCTAGAGTTCCACACTTTAACGGATAGTATGTCGTCTTTCCTGCTTGCGGCCACTTCATTTGTTCATATTCTATATAACCATCATCTTGGTTATTAATTCTTAGGTTGAAGTTACACCAGTCACTGAGTGACCAACCATTTCCTGACATGAGGTGTTGAACCTGATTTGAATTATTGTACTCTTGCCAGTGTCGTCTTCTGTACCACATTTCTGCTGTCCACTCATAATCTCCAGATCCTGCAAGCTTACTTACGCTTATTACGTCACGTTGATTGGAAGAAGGTGCTGTTCCTTCGAAGTTAACACTAGCATTACCTCTATGTTCATTTTCTGATCTAGTCAACCAGAAAGGATCTCCAACATGTAAACCTAGAGTTCCTTTTACGTTGTTGGTAGTCAATTCTGTCGAAGAGTTGTCTGGAGAAGTTAAAAGATTTCCTCTTTGACATGTCAGAACCTGAGTTATAATTGGATCAGTAGTAGTTCCAGTAGTGTTAACTGCTCCAGTTGAGGCATCAACTAGTTCCAACTCTGAGAATATGTCATGACCTTCTCCACACCTTAGTCTACCAGAAGTAACTCTAATATCTGTCATATATCCAGTGAGTGGATAGTAAGCAGTACCATTAGTACCTGCGGCATATGTGCTCGTATTATCATAGTCACCAAAACCTTGCGATCCTATGGAGACAGTATATCCACCTTCAGGATAAACAGTATTATCGCTTCTCTGATATCTTCCTCTTTCTTTTCCATCAATGAAACATTCAACTCTATATAGACCAAAGAAATGTAAACATACGTGATGCCAATCACCATCATTTAACAGTGTACTAACAACCGGTGCAGCTGTTGGATTCATTAACTGAATCCATGATTCATTTCCCGGATATCCACTTTGATACTCAGTATTGTTAAACATTATATAGAGATTTCCATTCTCCACTTTTGTCTTCCAACCTAAGTTAGGAGAACCAGTCTGGCCACCACTTACTAATGAGAATAAAGGTGATCCACCTGATGCAGTATCTTTCATCCAAAAATCTATAGTGTGATCATATCTAGACCAAGTTGTGTTTTCTCCTTTAAAGTAAATAGGACTTGTTTCTATTCTATCGTTTGCTCCTCCAGGAAACTTTAACATTGGTTCATTTCCGCCCCAAGGATCAGTTATATCTGTAGCAGCAGTAACGTTTCCTAAAACTTTACAACCATCTTTTATAGCCTTATTACCTTTGTCAATGATATTAAGTTCTACGCCTCCTCTGTAATGAAACGTAGTTCCAGTTGAACTAGTTTTTACTACAGGAGGATTAAAGCTAACATCTCTATCACACGTCTTTGTAATCCTAAGATCAGATATGTGTCCACCTCTGATATCTGCATCTCCAGCTCCATACTTACAACCTAGATAAACTGTTCCAGAAGCAGACCCAAAAGCAGAAGCGTCTGTCCAAGTTCCTTTTAATATACCTCTCTTAAAGACTCTGATAAGATTCGAACTATTTCTACTTACGGCAATGTGCACCCATTGATTTGCGTCTTTTGTACCGTCCCAAAATCCTGCGATGCCACCACCGGTGTTTCCTGCGTGATAACCAAAAGCGAATCTTGTACCATCACTACCAAAAACAAATTTGTTGTCAGAATCTCCAGCGTGGTGAAGAGCTGTCCACTTGTTATCTACATATGATTGTCCATCACTTCTTATATAGACCCAAGCTTCTATCGTAAATTCACCAGTAAGATGAAAGTCATTACTTGCTGGTACTGTTACGTGACAAGGATTTGATGTTGCAGTGTGATCATGAAAATATACAGAACCATTATGAAGAGAAGGTGCATATTCTTCTGTAGGTAAGAAAGAAAATGATGTAATCTCTGGAAGTGTCTTTCCACTGACAGCTTGTAGATCACCATAAGTTGATGAGTAGTCTTTTAATTCGTTTCCAGCAAATAATAAGAGCTTGGTTCCAGAGATACTCGTTAAGTTGTTTATTGTAGGTAAGAACTCATTGCTGTAAACAGACGATCCACTTACGACTCTAAAGTTTGATAACCAACCGTCCCATCTTTCATTACCAAATCCTCCCATCTGCCATTTTGTCGATGTTACATTACTATGTCCGACATTGGCGAAGTCCGTACTGTCATTATCCATCAAGCCATCAAAATAAATTCTAAGATTTCCTGCGTATCTATTAACGACTATGTGGTGCCAATTATTATCTAACGCATCACATGCACTGGTAAGTGAAGCACTCGTTCCAGAACCGTCATATCCTGTAACATTTATTCTACCTTCATCAGTTAGGTTTATTGTCAAAGTGTTGTTATTAGATACGTCATTTCCAGTTCTAAAGATAGGACTATTTGCCTGACTAATAGCCTTATTGTCTTCCATTCCACATATCCAGAACTCTATACAAAAGTCACCTGTTCCCCAACTTAAATGAGTGTCAGCTGTCACTGGTTCTAATCGATGATCACCAATAAAGTTAGCGCTGTATCCACCGCTCGGTCTGTAAGGCGTAACTGGAGAAGGATTAGGATTTCCTACTCTTGTCATTGTATGATTTGATGATGAACTATCAACTAAAGATCTGTTATTACCAGTTGATACTGCTTGAATTAATTTTTCTGTGTGTTGACCTCCAGCAATATTTAAAGTAAAGCTGAGTGTAAACTTACTTACTGCAGGTGTAGTGTTAACTCCATCGGATGCAGTAAAGGTTAAGCTGAAGCTACCTACGTCATTTGGATTAGTTGATGGTGTGATGGTAAAAACGTTATTTGATTGAGATACAGTAGCGGTGTTTCCTAATGAACCTTGTGTTACAGAGTATGCATAAGTTAATGGTGATCCTTCTGGATCAGTAGCATTAATTGTTACTACTGTAGGTGTCCCGTCTTTTGCTAGTACATAAGAAGTAAGTGCACTTCCTCCAGCAATGTTTGGTGTCGTGTTAGTTACGTTAGCTATAGTTTTCCAGTTAGATCCGTCCCATATCATAACGTTATTCGTGCTTTGTACAAAAGCCATATCACCAGTTTGATTTCCACTTGTTGGAAGAGCAGAGGGATCAGCATGAATATTAGCAGTTGCGTCTGCCGCCGAGCCTCCCGCAACTGACGATCCTTGAATCTTTCCATTTGAGCTAACAGCTGTTGCTAAATCGAATGATCTTGTTGTCGACATGTTTAAACCTTTAAGTTACATTTGAAACTTGATACCAACCGGTACCATTCCATATTAAAAATTTATTCAGTGATGTTATAAGCGCCATTCTACCAGTATGATTTCCAGTTAGAGGAAGATCTGAAGTGTTCGCTACCGTTAGGCTATTGTCTGTTTCAAGATTTTCAAACATTCCAACTTCCAGTGTTCCATCACCTTGTAGTGCTTTAGCAAACTCAAACGAACGACTTATAGGCATTATCTACTATCACCACCGCCACTTGGTTTTTTACCAAGCGCTTGACCCGCATAGAACGCTGCAACAATAGCTGCCACAGATACAAAGTATGTTGCTGCCATATCTCCTAATATCTTTGCTGCTTGATCCAATCCAATATAGTTCGCCAATACAACAGCGAAAGGATAGAGTAGCATTCCAAAGAGTGCAAACCAAGCCATCATTCTCTGAGCGTCTTGTTTCTTATCTTCATTCTCCATGTCACTTCGCATGTCTTCTAATTTAATCATTCTTTCTTCCATAGCCATTTCATCATCGGAGATTGTTCCGTCCCCGTCCCTATCTAAGTAATTATATTTTGAGTCTTTTTCTAATTTCTTTTGTGCGGCCATTCCATTCCTCCTTAGCCTGTTTCTGTATCACTCATACCACGGCCAGAACCGCTAACATCAATCGTGTAATTCGTATCTGAAACTTTATACAAATGTCCGTATGTTGCACCGTTGTCTGCATATGTCCAATACTTTGTACCATCTGCTGTTAAAGCTGCAGTTGAAGAGTTATTACCCCATGTGTAAGAATTCCAAGTACTATTTCCTACAGCAAGGCCTCTACCAATCCAATTTGATCCAACCCAACCTGAATATGAACCTAACCTACTACTAATGTTTGCAAATGTTACAGCAAACATTGTAAGATTTTCATCATTACCGTTACTGTTGTCGTAGTTCATAGCCAACTGTTTATTATTAAAATCAAAGAGAACGTTTCTAGCCATACCGCCTCTTTCTCTTCTGATAGCTGCTGAATAGTTAGTTCCTGAACTGTTCTCTCTTTTTACGGTACAGTTAGCAAGAGCTTTTGCTGCTTTAAAACCTGCTGGTGGTTCGGCACCTTGCCATATAGCCCAGTCTCTTCCGGAAGAACCATCAAGAGTAATATGTACTTCATGTGGCTTAGAAGTGTTTCCTACTATAGCAAAGGCTCTGTCCCACCAGATGTCCCAACCGTACGCTTCCGATTGTCCAGTGAGAGTGTATGTACCGGGTGCTAAGTGAAGAACATCGTATCTGCTGTTTGAAATTTCACCAACACTCGCCTGAATATAAGTCTCAAGGTCAGCGTGATCTGTTGCATTGAGCGAATGAATAACACAAGTACCTCCAGCAGCTTCAATGGCTGCTTTGTATTTAGTGTGAAAATCGTTAGTGTATGCTACACCTAGATCTGCGCTCGCTGTTGTTGATATAGCACCATCATTTGCCAGAATCCTATACGTGTAGTCTCCCAAATTTCCAGATCCTGAAGAATCTGCTAGAAACCTAAACGTTCCTGATGATGGACTAGAATGAATGATATTTTTAATTCCTGGAGGGTAGGTTCCTCCGCCTTCCTTATAATGAACTGTAGCTGAGCTATCTACCTTAAGCGCATCCCAACTATATGTAATTGGAAATCCTTCTGGATCTCCAGCAAGTACACTTATAGAAGCTGATTCTTCGCTTCCTAAACTAACTGTAGTAGGTAAAACTTTAAAAAACGGAGCGGCGTTGTTTCCTGTTTGAATTCTATCCCATTCAGTACCATCGTATAAGAATGCAGATTTTGTAGCTGTTGCAAACTTGAGATCACCGGCATTACCAGCACCTAATGCGGCTTCATTAGCCACTGGCTCAACTCCACCACCTACTTCTTCAGGAACTGCTTGAGTTGCTTTTGCTAGAACTCCAGCCGAACCAAATGCTTTTGCTATTTTTCTAGATCTACTCATTTCAGCTCCTTGTTTTTTATCTATTTATATCAGTAATCTCTTCTTTCCACATTTCTGGTTTAAGCATTTCACCTGCCAGCCATATGAAAATTAGCGTATAATATAATATAACTACTGCTACCGGAGCAACTATAAAACTTACCCATATAGGTTTTGTTTTTAGCCAGCGTATTAGTTTCGTAATTTTATTTTTTAGTCCACCTATTACATAAGCGCCGAGTAGGTATCTCACTAAACGCATCACTATTAATATAGGACTAGTTATAACTTCCCAAAACAATAGTATTGCATCCATTACTAGATCAACAACACGGTCTACTGTGAGCCACTCTCGCCAGTTGCGGAGCTTTTCCAGCATTACTCTTTTCTCATTTCGAGAATTTTTATTCTTTGTTCGTGTTCATCTATCTTTTTTGTGATATGAGGATACTTTTTTCTCCAAGCATTTTCATCTGTCTTTAACCAAGTCCATCCCCATCTATCAACGAGATATTTTAAACTATTATCAAATATTCTATAGGCCCACAGACCTATTCTTGTTCCTTGGAACCACGCTAAGAAAGCAGCGCCAAATAAAGATCCTGCAATTGCTGTATAGATCCATAAGCGATCAGTCGCCATTCTTTCAATCATATCCCACATTATTCTTTTAACACACCCATCTTCTTCAACGCTTCAGTCTCTTGAGCCGGCTTCTTTAATACTTCTTTGCACTTATCACTAGCGTATGTGGTAAACCAACGAGGTGCGAATGCATGTAGGAAGCAAGCGTAAGCCGCTTTCTCTAACTGCCAAGACACCCACAACGCGTGTTTAAAGTGTTGCCAACGTGACATGTTTACTTCTTCTAAGTGTAATTTGCATTTTTTACTAAACATTAGTCTAAATCTTCTTCTATAATTTCGTTAGGTGATACTGATTTTTCGTAGTATAGTATTACATTATTTTGTTGATCAATAAATCTTTTTATCTCTTCCATGTTAAGTGCTAGAGCTTGAAAACTCTGCGCTGTCATAGCGTATAAAACAAACTCACCTTGAGTAGTCTTGATTTTTTCAATAACTTCTTCCAAGTTGGCTTCGGTTACGACTACAATATCTGCGTCTTTCATCTCAACAGGTGAGGGTCTAGAAACAATCTGTATAGTAGGAGCCTCAATCTTTGGAGTATCTACAACAGTTGGTACTGTAACTATTTCCTTAATCGGAGTTCGACTGCATGCACTGACCAGTAGCGCAGCCGATATCACCGAAAAACTTATCAACTTCTTCATTTATTTTTTCCTCAGTAGCCTTAGGATCGGCAAGACTATTTTTAATTATATCTGTGTTAGCCAGTAGTTTTGCTATGGCTTGATTCTTTTCAATAGATTGTTTGAGATTTGAGCTAAGTTCGTCGTTAAGCTCTTGTTGCTTCTTTAATTCAGCCTTAAAGTTTTCAATCTCTTCAGTTACTTTAAGTCTGTACTGTTTAAATTCTTCTACAGTTTGTTTCTGTGCAGTTTCTAACTTAGCGTTATTAGCAGTTAGTACTCCAATTCTTGTTTGAGTGTCGACATAATACTTGTAGCCGAACCAACCGAATCCACCAATAATTCCTACTATAATAATTGTTAAATATAACCTAGCCATTTGGTCTTACTTCTTTTCAGTATCATTCAAAAAAGCCTTGAACCCTCTTCTTACAACAGGTGGTCTGTCTTTTCTATATCTTTTATCAGTTACGTCAGTTGTTTTAAATCTAGGTCCCATGTTTGGAGCCATATCTACTCCGCCTTGACCAACAGCGTTTCCGGGTAGATCTTCATGTACGTATTTCCAATCTAGAGCATCGCTTGGTTTGACAGTCTTTTCTTTTCCCTTGTAAATAACAAATGCTTTTCCTTTGTGAGAGAAGTGTTTAGCATTCTTTTTTATCCAATCTTTCGAACTCTGTTCAGTTCCTCTGTGTACGATTGACTTAGTCTTTGGTACATTTCTTTGATAAACAAAATGAGTCTTTGGACCTCTTCTGTTTTCGTTTGGATCGAATGCTCCTCTCATGCTAGTAACTCCTCTACGGCGAAATATATCTTTTGATTAGTATTTATATGAGTTGCTTCGTATATTGGTAAACCAAAAACTTCTCCTGAAGGATAGGCGTCTTCACCAACTCTTATCTTATCTCCTTTTGTTACAATGGGTTCAAATGTACTATTAACAACTTTATCATATTTAAGTTTGTATATTCCAGGTGAAACCCTTGAATCATTTAACACAAACCACTCATTCTTTTCGGCTAACAGATCTAAAGAATCAATTCCAGCTTTTTCCATAATTTGTTCTAAGTTCTTATCGCTTAGGTTTCCATTCTCTTTTATTAAGTAAAGAGCTGCACCATAAGATGCAATAGAAGAAGATCCTCCTGGAACTTTAGCCATGAGTTTCTTTATATTGAATACTAATCTGTGGAAAGGTGTGTATGCTGACTTATCGGCTGAATCTGTAACTTTTCGACTCTTGTTTCTGTTACCTTTTGCGTCGATGATTCCTCGTTTAAAAGCTTCAGTTTTTTCAAATGGAGTTACAAGTAAAGATATAAATCTAAACGTATATACTAGATCTCCAGCTCTCTTTAATAATCCAACCATTTTAAATTTTCCTTAGCTTTTCTATGACATGTTGGTCCATCTCAATATTTGTATATTCATCATTCTTTATATATTTTAAAAACACCAAAAAGGGTTTTAGAACCTGCCATTGCTTATCGTCAAACTTAAACTCCATCAATCTCAGCGCTGGTTTAGTATCAAACACGTTAAAGACAACTATCATATGATTTAGTATCAATCTCTCAGATATATTGCCTGATTCTTGATACCGATTGACGAGTCTTTTTATATACTTAAACCGATTTAAGTCTTCATAAAATTCTTCAGCATCCATACATATAGGGTTGTAGTAATACTTCGCAGCAAACAATACAACGTTCTTGTCATTTAACTCATCAAATAATTTCATAATATTATAATCAAATACCCTTTAATCTTTAGGACCAGTTGCTCCTGCTTTTCCAATATTTACTGGCGAGACTGGAGTCTTATCACCAAGTCCACCATTGTCTGTATGTCTATATTTAGGCCCGTTTACACCAGCAGTATACGCTTTAAATGTTTTTGGGATAACAGACTTTGCATCAGCAAATTCTGGCATGTTTGGTTCATGCATTTTAACAAACGCTTCTTCACCTTTACGAGTAGATAACTGCTTAGAGAATGAATCTCTTGTGTCTTCTCCTCCAGCATGAGGTGATTTTTTCACGATATCTTTTGTTGGCATTGGAACAGGTGCAATTGAATTTTCAGTTACAATAGTTTCCTGCTTCGCTTTTAGTTTATTTAACCAATTTTCTCGAGTTACACCTTCTGCAACTCTCTTCTTAACTGGCTCCATTCTTACAACCTCCTTTCCACCAATATTCATTTTGATAGGCTTTTTATCGGCACTTCTAATTTGTTTATCTTCATACTTTACAATCTCACTACCCCGACCAACCTTTTTAGGTTTATCCTCTTTCTTTTTCAAGAACGGTGTTGGAGCTAAACTTACAGCGGCCTTTCCTTTTGCAGAACTCTGCGCAGATTTAGAAAGTTTTTTCATTAAAGCAGCTTGCTTGTTTTCTTCTACATGTTCTTTATTGTGGTGCTTTTCAGCGTTGACCCAGTTCTTTCCTTTTGGATCATAGGCATCGTATGTACAACTCTTATTTTCTGCTGTAGGCTTACCAAACATATCACCACAGTTCTTACAACACATTCCGTTCATGCCCATGTGAGCTTCATTAGTTGAAGAGTTTACTGCTTTAGCAGTATCTTTCTTGATAGTTACGGGATGTTTCTTTCCTGCAAAATTAAAGTGTGACTTACCAGCTTTGTGAGCTGCAGCTGCAGCACCCATAAAAGCAGTTCTTTCTTTAGTGTCTGTAATCTCTTCTGGAACTATGAACTGAACTGACTCTTCAACTTTTTTAGTTTTTGGGTCATCATGAGTATATCCCATTTTATCCATTCTGACATGATCGGCATACTTTTTAGCTTTATAACCTTTACCAGTTTTTGGGTCATACATCATGTGAGGTTTAAAATCTTTTTCCTTATCTTCTTTCACTTCTTTCTCTGCAACATCTTTGGTAGCAGGTTTTGACTTGTCGTCTCTCATAGTAAGTTTATCTTTATTGTTCTTTATATACTCGAGAGCAGATTCTCTGTCTTCAAAAGAACCAGCTTCTGTATCATTGTCTGTCATGACAATAAACTTACCATCTTTTGTGACAATCCTTGTCTCGTCGAGTTCTTCTTTTTGGCCTAGGCCTAAAACTTTTAAGTAGGCGCTAGTCATATTTTCATGATCGATGTTTGAATGATCCATAGTTTTCCCTTTCTTTACATCCATATTTGTGCGGCTATAGCGCCAGATGCCGCAACGATTGCGACCCAAAATAATTTATTAATGACTGCAACAGTAGCTGAATTTTCCTCAACCTTTTTTTCTATTGCATCTAACTTTTCGGAAAACCTATTCATTCTTTCCCAGGACTCTTCTCTATACTTGTTATAGGTGTCCATCTTTTCTTCAAAGTATTTTGAATAAGAGATTATCTTCTCTTCAAAACGAGCAAGATTGATGAGTGCATCACCCATCTTATCGAGTTTTTCCTCAATCCTGTCGAGTCTCTTATTTACTTCTTCTGCCATCAGTTTTCCCATCTGATAAAGTATTAGTTATATTTATAAGATTTTTATTCTCTATGCTACCGGAATTATTGCAAATCTACCCGGATAAGATCTTCTCCAGCCGCCAATATCTGTTTCGTCATCGCCGCCTCCAGTATATGGATTCGCTGTTGTTGAGCCGTGATCAAAGTGTCCAACACCAGCATTATCACCCCATTCTGGTTCATCTCTTCCTGGAGAAGGTCCATCAACATTATAAGCAAGTGCCGTATTCATTCCACTGTTTGTTATACTAGCATCTGACTTAATATATCCAGATCCACCGCCGCCTGGACCACCTGCATAGTTATTTCTATTTCCTGTACCACCACCATAGTAGCCACCACCTCCGCCGCCAGGAGTATGAACGCTTGTTCGGCCGCGACTTCCACCTAGTAATTTACCACCTGCTGTTCCTGCTCCATAGCCGCCACCACTGGTTGCTCCTCCAGCAGACTGTGTACCGCCGTAACCACCTAAGGTAGATGATGCTGCATAACCTCTTGTTCCTTCAAGACCACCGGCGGATCCACCGCCACCGACTTGACCAAATCCACCGCCGCCTCCTCCGGCGATGAGTAATGCTGCTGCATGTGCGTCGTTGACATTAGCAAATTCTTTTCCTAGGAATATACCAGTGAGTCCACCACCGGATCCACGACCGTGTTGCATTCCACCATTGTTTGCTCTACCTGCGTTACCGCCTCCTCCAAATCCACCCGGAGGACCATGACTGTTTCCATTTCCAGTACCGAACGCGCCACCTTGTCCTACAATAATAGTATAATACTGTCCAGCTGTAAAATCCATTCTTGCGTATGTGTATCCACCAAAGCCACTGTAAGTGTGTCCTCCATCATAATCATCACCAGCACCAACTACACCATCTGATGCTGTTGATCCTGCAGCTCCCCACATCTTTAAGTCAGCTGTAAAATTTGATTTAGGTAATAACCAGTACTCTCCAAACTTGTTTAATATCATTGTCTGTCCAACATCAATAAGTTCATCACCAATACCTGATTGTCCATCACCACCGTAATTATAGTTACTGCCATAGGTAGTTCCCCAGAATCCAGGTGCAGCTGCACCCTTCTTGAATATACTAAACTTAGAGTAAGTCATACCAATTATAGTTGAGGCTGTTGTGACACGAGCACCGTCTGAAGCGAGTATTCTAAAACTTACGGTATCATTTGCATTACTCTCACCGCTCATAATATTTGGTGAAAGTCTAAATGTTCCTGCGCTTGTTTGTTGCACACTGTCTATTACATTGTTTGGTGATGGATGTTCATCAAAATCATAAACAATAGGAAAACCATCAGGATCTACTGCGGTCACACTAAGAGTAATTCTTTGAGAATCTAAAGTTGCTAGGTTTGTGTCAAAACTATGGCTCTGATTTAAAATACGTGGTTTTGCAACAACACTACCTCCACTGTCCCACTGAGGAGGACCGTCAGTTCCTGACAGCACTCTGTCCCAACCGGTTCCGTTGTAGAGATACAAACTCTTTTGACCAGCAACAAACTTTTGATCAGCCTGATCACCAGTTCCTAGACCAGTCGTGTCAGAAGTTACTTCTTTCTTTTGGACTCCTTCAACGTTGTCCGCAGAAAGCGTAGTATTTCCACCTAGTAGATTTGATAAGTTTCTTCCGTTACTCATCTTGCTCCTCTTCTTCTTTACCTCTTAGTTTTAATTGAAGTGCTTTTCTTATATCTGATTTTTGTACTCTATCTAAACTATTAATCATGTCAACTTTTCTTACAATCTTTCGAAGATCTCTTCTTAAGGCGCCTGGATTGTCTGTTTGCATATACAATTTAGGTAGACCTTCTATGTCTACTGCGTAATGTGCTTCTAGAAATTCTTTAAATTTTTTCATATCCTTTTTCCTATACTGAAGTGAATCCGGGTGGGGGTGCATAAGTCAAATCTCCAGCTCTCATAGTGTAAGCATTCCAACCATCTGCACCAGAAGATGCTCCACCCATATACATTCTTGGTCGATCATCTGAGCCTCCTTCTAGTGTACCACTAATTTGTCCACCAGCGAGTGGGTTGTAAGTAGCATGCCAACCACCTCCAACACCGCCACCATTAGTACCGTTTCCAAACCAAACCGCTCTAGTGTCAGTATCGTATGCAACCATTATGATCTCTCCGTTACCCCAAGCTCCTCCTGGAATTGTATACGTGGCGTTGCCAAAGTTGCTACCTTTAAATTCATCACCACTATAGTGATAGTTTCCTACTACATTAGAATTCTCATAGTTACCTACTAATTCATTTTCACCGTTTGTAGTAGCACCGGCGTCATCAATTGTTTTTTGAGCCATAAGGCCGAACTGCATGTAAGGTTCTAAGTTTTGACATCTAAACTCAAAGTATCTCCTACCTAACGGTAGTGGAGAACTTAAAGCAATGCCAGCATATTGATTTAACTGACTTATTCCACCTGATGTAGTACCACTCAACATATTGGTAAAATCCGTATCACCTGTAGTGACAGTAGGAGTAGCTCCTGCTGCTGCCCAACCAGAACCAGAATTTACTAGTCCGAAAGTAATAGGAGTTGAGAACTGCATAATAAAGTTTTTAGTAGAAGTGACTAGTTTTGATCCATCAGATCCTATGTAACGTACTTTATAAGCGTCTTTAGTAGAATTACCGCTACCGTCCGATTCAACTGTTCGAGTTAAAAACTGGTAAGTCGCTGTTCCATCTCCGGCAGTAGTTATTCGAGTTGGATGAGCTAGAGGTGGTGGAAGATTTGCCGAATCATTTCTAAAAAATACTTTGTCGCTATCTCTCATATAAGCTATATCATAAGTAATAGGAAATCCTTCTGGATCTGCAACTCTAAATGTTTGTCTGGCTGAATCTGTTGAAGTTGCCGCTATTTCTATATCACCAGGATCTGTAATGATAACAGGTGCTTCGTCTTGTCCTCCAGCTATTCTATCCCACTCGTCCCCGTCATACAGATACAAAGTTTTTCTGTTTGAAACAAACTTCAGTTCTCCTTCTTCTCCTATTACTTGGAGTCCACCAGAGTCTGCTGTGTTCTTAACACCTTTAGTTTTGTATATAGCAACTTCTGATAACTTCATTTATTTCTCCGCTATTATCCAGCCTCGAGTAGCGTTATAATATACTAACCCGATAGTTGTTTCGTCTAAGTCTATGATAAGATCTGAATCTGACGCTCTGATCTTTTGACTAGAAGCAACAGTGATATTATTTGTTCCTGCTGTTCCAGTTCCATCTATGATATTTATTTTACTTCCAAACACTCCTGTCGGTAGATTAATAGTTCTACTTGATGATGTGTCGACTATAAGTGTCTTTCCAGCTTCTGCATTGTGAGGTGATGATGTCACTTCAATAAAATTGTCTGGTGTATGTAAAGTCTTACTAAGTTTTTTATCCCAATCATATACTATGAGTTCAAAGTTAGTGTCTGCAGCGGGAGTAAGAGTAATAGCGTCTTTGTTTGGACTAACCGTAAAGTCCGGTCCCTCATCAAGATTAACACCATTAAGAAACACAAGATAGTTAGATGTTCCAAGTGATAATGTATTACCAGCCGAGTCGACAGTGAATACTGACTGAGGACCTGAAGTTGTAAACTTATATTTCTCTATCCCTCGAGAATCTGTAAAGTCAGGAATTCTTGCTTGAACGTAAGCAGAGTCTACTATGTCTTCAAACCTGTGAACAAATCTACTTTGAAAGTCTTGAATAATAATTTCTGATCCTGCAGGAACTGAATCTTGTAGAGTTATTCTGTTAAGACCAGCGTTTCCAACATAATCATTTCCTGAAGTTAATAGTATACCATTAACATTTACTTGTACACCTGATATGTGATCATATGATAAAGTGTTGCCGTTTGCGTCTACACCTTCATATATTACTTGAGCTGAATTCGCTACGTACCTAAACGTTTCAATCGTTCGAGATCCTGGAAATACTGCCTTTGTTCTAGCTGCTATAAATGCAGAGTCAAAGTACTCAGCCATATTCGTATCACTAGTAGGTTCATAGGCTTGTATTGTTACTTCATCTCCAAGAGAAGCCGCAACATTAAGAGTCACTGTGTCTGTTGAAGTATTTACTGTATAATCTTCAGTCTTCCTAAGTATAGAGCCGTTTAGATATACATTAGGTTCAAACTGAAATGCCATGAGAGTTCCAGTTTTATCATTTCCTGAGAATACTGTTTGACCTGCGGTGGCATCAAAAGGGAATGAACTAATTCCACCACTTGCTATTAGAGCAGTAGGAGCTCTTGAAGATACATAAGATGAGTCAACTGTCTCTTGTATAAGTGTAATTGTGGAAGCTGAGTCGACAGTTCCACCACCGCCTCCTCCAGAAGTTTGTCTCGCTTGGACATAGTTAGAATCGATTAGTTGGATAATTGCTGCGGAGTCAGTTCCGCTGCCACCTTGAGCATCTTTAAATGATAAAGTCTTAGTTGCATCATTCCAAGTAAGCACTTGGTTGTTTTGTGCAGAATCTGTATCTAGTCTTAAACCGGGTAAAAATAAGCGATTTGTAGCAGAATCACCTAACTGAATGTGATCAGAATCTAAACCTGCCGGAGGCGCAAGTTTTGAAAGTAAACTAGCCTTTGTTGACATTATTAGTCACCCTTAATTATCTACCTTTGCTCCGCCTCTCCACTGGTAACATGACCAGTATCTGGCTTTGTGTTTTGGTCCAGGGTTGTCACAGTTATGTCTGGCACGAAAGGAAGCCCTTCTCTTCGGATCGTCTCTCTTGATTTCCATATTGGGATCACCAAAACGTACAACGACAACGTTGCCAGAAGGACCTTTAACGTAAACTTTAAATTTTTTGTTAGGATTTTCTGATGTACGAATCGGATCATTGAGCTTAACCTTTTTACCTTGATACTCTGCTTCCGTGATTTCAAGATCTTCGTATAAGTTGCACTCCTCGCAGTACTGATCGATTTCCTGTTCTCTGTGTGTTTTAAATTTATCCACCAAACTCATGACCTGCTACCCTTTTCATTTGTTTATTAAACTGTGCTTGTGACGGTTTTTCTTTATATAACTTTATTGAGATTTCTGGTCTATCTTTACCTTTAATTCTCCAATTGTAACCTTTTTCTTTGTGCTCAGGTTTTGTAGTCTTTACTACACGTCTCTTATAACCTGCTTCCCATGATTCTGGTTTACCGCTTCCTTCTCTAATTTCTCTAAAAGTTTTCATCTGCTTAATCTCTTATTTTAGGAGTTGGATGTTTTGGTTTCCCGGCTGTAACAAACTTTGATCCGGCATATTTAGTATCACTGTGTGCTTCTCGTGACGCACTATTTGCAGCCTTTCGAGCACTCTTATATTGTGGAGAATTAGCTCCATGTTTTACATGCATCTTTATTGCTGTTCTGTGATCTAATGCAGCGTTTCCATGAGATATATGAGCACTAACGTGATTTTCCATTTTCTCACCATCTCTATTATTACTTTCATGATCGTGAGCATCGGTCCATTTATCATGATGTTTCATCATTGCTTTATGATAGTTTACGTCTTCGCTAAGTTTTCTTATTTCTCTAAACGCTTTCATTTTATTTCTCCCCTAAGTCTTTTTATTGCTCTATTCTTAGCAAGCTTAATACCGGCTTTTCTTTTACGCATCGTATCTAAATCTTTTTCCATACCCGGTTCTTTTCTAAGGTGTCTAGCGAAAGCGGAGTTTCCTGCTCTATCATGAGATGTTTTGGCTGCATTATAATACTTGTTGAGTGCTGGCGCTGAGATCTCAGTTTTTAACGCAGCATAAGCTTTTTTAATCTTTGCACCGTCACGTTGAATCTGATCAGCTTCGCCAAGATTATGTGCAGGTAGTTGTCCTATTAATCTATCACCTCTTGCCTGTGCCATTGGCCTCTTAAGCTTGACATATCTACCGGACTGTCCTCTAATATTATCACCCTTCGCCATTCTCATTGCATCTCTTTCATTGGTAGTCATACCCATAACTCTACCGTCTCTATCTAAAACCATGAAGTTATATTTCAACGCTTCATCCACTGATGCTTCTTTAGGAACACAATTAGGAACCATGCCTGGGTGTCCAGGTTTTTTCTTCATTCCCACCATTTTATGTGTGGACCAGCATGGACCGTCTTCGTTAAAGTGTTCCTTAAACTTTTTCATCGTCCTTTTCCTTCATTTTTTTATAAGCTTCAGCAGTAGAACTGTATGTCATTTCTTCTTCTTTCCATACAGTCTTGTCTGCTACACTCTTATAAGCGTTATAGATTTTAGTGTTAACTACGTTAACCTTTTCTTCTGCTTCTTTATCAATCATTTATCGCCTCTCTTTGCAGAAAGATATGCAGCTACCGCCATGTCACGTCTTTCTTTTTCTGACTTACCTTTAAACTGTGGAGCGTCAGACTTAGAAAAATCTTTTATATAGGAACGAATTCCCATAGACGGTTTTAGTTTCTCTTGTATATCTTCCTCATTTATTGACTGCTTGAAGTTTTCATAAGTATGACCTTCACCAACTATTCTAGGTAGCTGATAAATATTTATAGCCTTCTTTAGTGCCTTCTTTGCGTCATTAACATCACGTCTAGAAACATAGAGCGCGTTATTTTTAAAGTAGCCATCAATACCTTTCTTATTAAGAATCTTGATAACTTCTTGTTCATAACCTTCACCTAACTCTGCTTTTGCTTTTGCATTGCCTGCCTTTTTCATAGCACCAATGCCTGCTTTCAGTCTACCCTTACTATCACGATCTTTTTTCTCTTTGTCCATTCTCATTTTATGTAATGGAGACATCATTCTTTTTGCCTGACCTTGTGGTTCACTATAAGCTTCATTCTTATTATCATCGTCATCGTCATCATCTTCAATATCGTCAGACTTTGCTGCAATCATATAATCTCTTACACTATCAATGTAATCTGTAGCTTTTGAGATTTTATTTTGTGCCCATTCAGGAAGATTTTCAGTATCGTCTAACATGTCATGAAGCTCTTCAGCAG
>Ga0160423_10000713_pt1 | contig 27526 bp, 15 predicted proteins | sample CRUFie14St8metaG_FD_108191 | JGI IMG/M metagenome (GOLD analysis project Ga0160423, IMG submission 108191) | Marine microbial communities from the Costa Rica Dome - CRUD Field 142mm St8 metaG | ecosystem: Environmental > Aquatic > Marine > Oceanic > Photic zone | place: Costa Rica: the Eastern...
TGCTGGAGCTTCTTCTGCTGGAGCTTCTTCAGCTGGAGCTTCTTCCGCTGGAGCTTCTTCTGCTGGAGCTTCTTCTGCTGGAGCTTCTTCTGCTGGAGCTTCTTCTGCTGGAGCTTCTTCTGCTGGAGCTTCTTCCGCTGGAGCTTCTTCCGCTGGAGCTTCTTCTGCTGGAGCTTCTTCTGCTGGAGCAGCTAATGCTTCTTCTTTAGCTTTAATTCTTGCCTCATTAGCAATTTTTTCATTTTCTAATGCTTTAGCTTTTTTCTCCTCTTTTAATTTTTGAAGGTCTGATTTTTTCTTATCAATTCTTTGAGCTTTTTCTTCTAACCAGGAATTAAATCTTTTTTCTGCTTCTTCCTCATCAAAAGCACCCTTTGCGACACCGCCTAGTAGGTGGTATTTTAGCATAATACCTTTGTAAGAAAGAATATTTCTGGCTGTTTTTGTTGGTTGAGCTCCATTCTGAAGCCATTTTACCGAACTATCAATATCAATCTCAATAGTCGCTGGGTTTGTATTGGGGTTATAAGTACCTAATTTTTCAAGGTATCTTCCATCTCTTTTTGAGCGCGAGTCTGCAGCTACAATCCAGTAAAAAGGCTTTCCTTTTTTACCGTGTCTTTGAAGTCTTATTTTTACTGACATAATTATTAAATTTTAAGGTTCTCGACCAAGTTTATTAATGAGCTGGCAAATATAATATAAAATTCTAATTAGCAGACAATTCTTTAAATTTTTTGTCTTAAATTTACCCTTATCGATCATAATAAGATGAAAAAAATAATAATATTCTCATTGATACTATTTTTTAATTGTGAAAATGAAATTTCAGATAATATTCCTTCTTTTCAAGCAAAGGTAAATGCATTTTATCCTTGGAATGCCTTAGATTATTCAGCAACAATATCAGAGAACTCTTTGATTCTTAACGGTTTTAATCAAAACGGGGAAGTATATTTGTTATTAAATAATCTAGTTACAAGTGAAAACTGTTTTAATAGTAACTCAGAAAATTATGCATACTATCAATCTAAACTTTCATATGTTAATGAGAGGTTCAGAGACACAATAAGATATTCATCTTTAAACAATGGTACTGGAATAGCACTACTTTCAGAATTTTGTATAAATATAGATCAAGTCGATTTTTCAAATAATTTTTTAACAGGAGATTTTTACTTTAACGCATATAATTATTCAGGAGAATATTCTATAAATATTTCTGAGGGAGTTTTTTATAAGATCCCAATAAATTCTGTAGATTAGAAATAAACTAACTTGATAGATGTATTTAATTTTTGATACTGAGACCACCGGTTTGCCCAAAAATTGGAAGGCACCTATTTCTGATACTGAAAACTGGCCAAGATGCGTTCAAATAGCCTGGCAACTTCATGATGAATTAGGAAATCTAATTGAAAGTAAAAGCTATATTGTAAAACCAGATAATTACGATATTCCATTTGAATCTGAAAAAATTCATGGTATTTCAACCCAATTGGCTGAAAAAGAAGGAATTAACATAGATGATATTTTAAATAAATTCAATGATTCAATTTCAAAATCAAAGTTTATAATCGGGCATAATGTAAATTTTGATTTAAATGTAATTGGTTGTGAGTTTTATAGAATTGATTTGGCTTCGAATATCGAGTTAACGGAAGTGCTCGACACCTGTACAGAATCAACAGCTAAACTATGTAAACTACCAGGGGGTAGAGGCGGTAAATTTAAATTGCCAACCTTAACCGAGCTACATGAATTTCTTTTTGCTTCTACTTTTCAAGATGCTCACAATGCTTCAGCTGATGTAGAAGCAACGGCTAGATGTTTCCTGGAATTGATAAGAATAAAAAATTTCAAAAAAGATCAATTACAGTTGCAGGACGATTATTTTGAAAAATTTAATCAAAATAATCCTGAAAAAATACAGAAGGCTGGAATAAAACATGTCAATCTCAAGAAAAAGTCTGAAGATTTAAAAAATAAACTTGAAAAAAGTAAGATAGAAGTTGATATTAAACATGTTAAAGAATATAAAAATACTGAACTTACAGATGTAGATTTTACTCATCTACATAACCACAGTCAATTCTCAATGTTACAATCTACAATTAAAATCAAAGATCTTGTTGAAAAAGCATATGAATACAATATGAAAGCTGTTGCATTGACAGATCTTGGAAATATGATGGGAGCTTTTAGATTTGTTGACGCAGTTAAAAAGAAAAACAGACAAATAAGGGAAAATAGTGATAATTCTGAGGAAAATCTAAGCTTAATTAAACCCATCATTGGATGTGTTCTCAATGTTTGTGAAGATCATTTAAATAAAAACTACAGGGATAACGGATATCAGGTAGTATTTTTAGCTAAAAATAAAAATGGTTATAACAACCTTTCAAAACTATCATCACTTGCTTACACTAAGGGCTTTTATTATGTTCCTAGAGTTGATAAAAATTTGATAATTGACTATAAAGATGATCTAATAGTACTTTCAGGAAATCTATATGGTGAGGTGTCAAACAAGATCCTTAACACTGGAAAAAAAGAAGCAGAAGAATCTTTGGTTTGGTGGAAAAATAATTTTAAGGATGATTTTTATTTGGAAATTAACAGACATGGACAAGATGATGAGGACACTGTTAATAATATTTTGATCGAATTTTCCAAAAAATATAAAGTAAAACTTGTAGCTACAAACAATACTTTTTACTTAGATAATTCAAGTGCAGGTGCCCATGATATTTTATTATGCGTCAAGGATGGTGAGAAACTTTCTACCCCTAAGGGGCGAGGTAGGGGTTTTAGATATGGCTTACCAAACAACGAGTACTATTTTAAAACTAAGGATCAAATGAAGAAAATCTTCTATGATCTTCCATCCTCAATTGAAAATACCAACGAAATTGTGTCTAAAATTGAAGCATTTGATCTCACTAATGAAGTTTTATTACCAAAATTTGAAATACCTAAAGAATTTATAGACCCAAAAGACTTAGATGATAATGGTAAAAGAGGTGAAAACAATTATTTAAGACACTTAACTTACATAGGAGCTGAAAAAAGATATACTAAAATTGATAAAGATTTAAAAGAAAGAATTGATTTTGAATTGGATACAATTAAAAACACGGGTTACCCTGGATATTTTTTAATTGTTGAAGACTTTATCAGAAAAGCTAGAGAAATGAATGTGTCTGTGGGACCCGGACGAGGTTCAGCAGCTGGATCTGTAGTTGCATATTGCCTATGGATTACAAATATAGACCCAATCAAATATGACTTACTTTTTGAAAGATTTCTAAATCCTGACCGAATAAGTATGCCAGATATAGATATTGATTTTGACGATGTTGGAAGAAATAAGGTAATTAATTATGTGATAGAAAAATATGGAGAAAACCAGGTTGCACAAATTATTACTTATGGAACTATGGCAGCTAAATCATCAATTCGTGATACTGCTCGAGTTTTGGATTTGCCACTAGCTGATGCTGACATGATAGCCAAATTAGTTCCAAACATGACCAAGCTAAGTTCAATTTTTGAAACAGATCATAAGGATTTAAGAAATAAATTTAGAGCGGATGATTTAGATAAAATAAACCAATTATTAAGTATTTCACAGGCAGATAATTTACAATCTGAAACAATTAAACAAGCAAGACTTTTAGAGGGTTCTTTGAGGAATACAGGAATTCATGCTTGTGGAGTTATTATTACACCTGATGACATTAAAAATTTTGTCCCAATTGCTACTGCAAAAGATTCAGATTTATTTGTTACACAATTTGATAATGCAGTAGTTGAGCATGCAGGATTATTAAAAATGGACTTTTTAGGTTTAAAAACATTAACTCTTATAAAGGATACAGTTAAAATTGTAAAAGCAAAATATGGAATTGAACTAGATCCAGATAATTTTCCCATTGATGATAAAAAAACTTTCAAATTATTTCAGAAGGGTGAAACCGTAGGAATTTTCCAATATGAATCTCCTGGTATGCAAAAGCATTTAAAAGATTTAAAACCAACAGTTTTTGAAGACTTGATAGCAATGAATGCTTTGTATAGACCAGGTCCAATGGAATACATTCCAAGTTTTATCAGAAGAAAACACAAGGATGAAAAAATTGTTTACGATCTACCAGAAATGGAAGAATTTCTTAAAGATACTTACGGAATTACGGTTTATCAAGAGCAGGTAATGTTACTTTCCCAAAAAATAGGTGATTTTTCTAAAGGTGAAGCAGACATACTAAGAAAAGCTATGGGTAAAAAGCAAAAGGATGTACTTGACAAAATGAAACCTAAGTTTTTAAAAAATTCAGAAAAGAAAGGCTTTAAAACAGAAAAAGTTGAAAAAATATGGAAAGATTGGGAGGCTTTTGCCAGTTATGCATTTAATAAATCTCACTCAACTTGCTATGCATGGATTGCTTATCAAACAGCATATCTCAAAGCTAATTATCCTGCTGAATACATGGCATCTGTATTATCCAATAACATGAATGATATAAAAAATGTAACATTTTTTATGGGAGAATGTAAAAGAATGAAGTTGGAGGTTTTAGGACCAGATGTTAACGAATCCTACTATAAATTTTCTGTAAATAAAGATAATGCTATTCGTTTTGGTATGGGTGCTATCAAGGGAGTTGGAGCTTCTGCTGTCAAAGCTATTGTTAGTGAAAGAAAATTAAATGGAAATTATAATTCAATATTTGATTTATCTCAAAGGATAGACCTAAGGGCAGCAAATAAAAAAGCTTTTGATAGTTTAGCTTCAGCAGGTGCTTTTGATTCTTTCGGTTTATCCAGGTCACAATATTTTCATGATAATGGTGATGGTATTACTTTCATCGAAAAAATATTAAGGCACGGAAACAAGTTTCAGGAAAATAAAAATTCATCGCAGGTAAGTTTATTTGCAGGTACTAATGATTTGCAGGTTTCCAACCCAACAATTCCAGAATCAGAACCTTGGCCTACAATTGAAAAATTATCAAAGGAAAAAGAGGTTGTTGGAATTTATATTTCCGGACATCCTTTGGATGATTTTAAAGTTGAAATGGAAGCATTTTGTAATGGTGATGTAAGTGTATTTAAATCTCCTAAGGATTTTGTAAATAAGGAAATTTCAGTAGCCGGTGTTATTACTGAAGTTGAGCATCGTGTAAGTAGGCAAGGAAAGGGATGGGCATTTTTTGTTTTAGAAGATTATGTGGACTCATATAATTTTAGAATTTTTGGAGAGGAATATTTAAGATTCAAGCACTTTTTGAACCTAAATAATTTCATACATATCAAGACAAAAATTGTTGAAGGTTGGCTGAATAAAGAAACAGGAATGAGAGGGGAACCTAGAATTCAATATAGTAATTTTAAACTATTACAAGATGTAGTCAATACATTTGCTAAAAAAATATCAATTCAATTAAAATTAGATGATATAAGAGATAATAAAATAGATTTAATTAAATCTATTATAAGTGAATATGATGGTACTGACAATTTAAGTTTTATTATTTATGATGATGAGGAAAAAATTTTTGTTGAAATGAATAGTGAAAAACAAAAAGTTAATATTTCTCCAAAACTTCTAAGTGAGTTAGAAGGAAAAAACATTTTTTATAAATTAAATTAGAGAAATTACTTATTTTTGAAATAATAAAATAATATTATGGCATTAGAGATAACTGATAGTAATTTTGAAGAAAAGGTTTTAAAAAGTGATAAGCCTGTATTGGTTGATTTTTGGGCGGCTTGGTGTGGCCCATGCAGAATGGTGGGTCCAATAATTGATGAATTAAGTAATGAATATGAAGGAAAAGCAGTTGTTGGAAAAGTTGATATTGATTCAAACCAACAATACGCTGCACAGTTTGGGGTTAGAAATATTCCAACAGTTCTAATTTTTAAGAATGGTGAGCTGATCGATAGAAAAGTTGGTGTGTCTTCAAAAAATGATTACTCTCAGGCAATAGATTCTCTACTTTAACATGTAATTATTGCTTTATCTCGTAGATAATGAGAAGAATAAAACTAACCATATTATTCATATTTTTTTGTGTACTAAATTATTCACAAACTATTGAGCTTGTCAAGTTTGACAACAGTAAGACATACACACCTGGTTCAGGTGTTTCAATGCATATAAATCCAACTGGAGTATTTGTTCTTGATAATCCATCAGATCTGTCTGCAAATACAAATAATTCTTTTATTCTTGAGTTATCATCTCCAGGAGGGGATTTTACAATTTCTACTAATTTGGGTATCGTTAATGATTTTTATACTCCACTTATGAATGGTGTAATCCCTCCCGGAACAGCATCAGGAGAATATAAATTAAGGGTTAGATCTACGAGTCCAGCTACTAGTGTTGAATCTGAAACATTCACTGTAGATGGTAGCACTACATCTGGACTGCCAACAGCTAGTAGTAATATAGCAATTAATACAAACTATTTTGAGTGTTTAAATGATGGGACTAACACTGTTAACCCGTATTTTGGATCTCTAAAACAGGCTTATGATGCTACTGTTGCGGATATGCCTAGTGCTTACAGATTCCTTCAAATTGCTTCTTCAAATTCATCTAATAACTTAACGGTTAGCTTAATTGATATTGAAGCAGAAACTTCCACTGAAATCACAGCACTAAGTTCTGGTGTATATGCTATTCCAAATACTCTTGAGGTTGGAACTTATAATATTGAAGTAGAAGAGGTAGATTCATCTGGTAATTCAAGTTTTTTTAGTTTTACTTTTCTATTTCACACTAGCGCTACAACATTTGGAACACCAGGTATTGATATAGTTTGTACTAATACTGAAGTTGAATTTAATGTCCCCATTGATAATTTAGGAATTGGCAGAAACTACTTGGGTTCCTATTATACTTTTGATTGGGGTGACGGAACTGCCGTTGAAGTATTAACTCACGCAGAACTTATAGATGCTTACACTGCTCCATTTGATCTTATATCACATACGTTTGTCTTACCATCATGTACTTCAGGAGGTGGATCCTCTTTTGAGGTTAAAATGGATTTATTTAACAGGGGGTTGTCGGTAAATGGAACTGATCCGTCTTGCGATGAATATATTACAAATGGTACGGGTGCATCAAAAGAGATAATTACAAGTGATGCTCCACAAGCAAACTTCAACTTAGCTCAAGAGCAGTGTATTACAGATAATATTCTTGCAGAAAACACAACGATAAATGGTTCTTTCCCAGTTTCTGATGGTTCATGTTCAGGTGAACCAACATTTACTTGGTACTATAAACCACCAACAGCTTCGGACTTTATTCCGGTATTTGAAAATTCACCTTGGATTCAAGGAAATGATTTACTTATTCCAGCTGATGATATAACTATACCTGGCTGTTGGACAATTAAATTATCTGCCGTAAATCCTGATTATTGCCAGATTGAAGACATTCATGAAGACACTATAAATGTTGAAGCTGAACCTAATGCAGACTTTAATATAATAGACTTTGGATCAGTTACCTTAGATCTAAATGTTGAACCAGGTAATACTACCGGTACAGGTTTTTATACTTCTGGGAACTCATATACCGCAGGTCAAACCGGAAAATTAACAAGCGTATCTATGCAAAAAAATGGTATTTGTAATACTTCGGGTGGTTTCTCTCCAACATTAAAAATATACCAGGGTCAAGTAGCATTTAACAGTTGGGGTGTTATTGGTAATCCTCCATTAATTTATCAAAAATCTTTTACTGGGTCTTATTGGAATAGCTCAAATTCTGCCTATAGTTCTACATATGGAATACTCAGCGGTTGGTTTACAATGACGATACCTGTAGATGAGGCTCCTACACTAAATGCTGGAACACAGTATTCAATTGTTATGACAGGTTCTGGTTGTAATAACTTTATAGCTAATAACGATCCAGCTAACACGGATGTTAACCTTGTTGCTAGTGGTGCTTCACAATTTGCATTAGATAATTATGTTTTAAATATGAAAACTACCATGTTATTAGACCCCCCATCTGGTCAAAATACAGAGGTAAGTCAAATTTGTTCTGATGATATTGTAGAATTATCAGATGCTTCAAATATTGTTAGCACTGATTGTGAAAGTGAACTTGCAGATGAAAATCCAACATATCAATGGACAATTTCACCTAATTCTGGCTATACTTTATTTAATTCTACAACTCTTACATCACAAAGTCCACAAGTTCAATTCAATTCTGTCGGAAATTATACTATTACCCAAACAGTAACAACAGAATGTGGTTCAGATAGCTTTTCAAGTGATCTTGTAGTATTAGGAAATCCTGATGTTTCTTTTGCTCAAGATTCACAAACTTATTGTTTAACTTCAGTGTCAAATCTTTTAATTGATTTTTCTAGTGAATTAACCCCAACATATTCATCAGGAACAAATACGCCAAATTCATATACATGGAATATTTCAGGCGATGGAATTGATACAGATGATTACTCCTTTGTAAGCTCAACAACATCTTCAGATGCATTTCCTACAATTCAATTAAATTCTTTTGGAACTTATAATATTACAGTCACTGCTGCTTCAAATTGTGATACACCTGCATCAGATAGTATTGTGATTAATGTAGGCGAAACACCATCAATTACAAATAATACTAACTCACAATTGGTTTGTTCTGCTAATTCTTCAATTCAATTTGATTTTTCCTCTAGTGTTTCAAATACTACATATTCTTGGGTAGTAGATGGTAATGAAAATTTGACTGGATATAATGAAAACGGTACAACTTCATTTATTCCATCTCAGACAATTACAAATACAACTAATACTGATCAAGATTTGGTTTATTCAATTACTCCAATTTCAGCAGGATGCGATGGGACACCTTTTGAATATACATTAACTATAAAGCCACTTCCCTCTATTGCTGATAAAGATGAAACGATTTGTGACGGTGGAACATTTAATATCCAACCAACCCAAAATAATACAGATGAAAATAATCTTAATGAGATAATTCCTATCGGAACTACTTATAGTTGGCAAGCTCCAGTTAGTAATCCATCAGGTGCTATTACTGGAGGCTCTACAGCAACCTCTCAATCTTCAATTAGTCAAACATTAACAAATACAATTGATTATCCTGCAACGTTAACTTACACAGTTGAACCAGAATATAATGGTTGTAAGGGAGATTCATTTGATGTAATCATAACTGTAAATCCAACTGTAGGGGTAGATTCAGTTCCAGACCAGACTCTTTGTAATGGTGATAATACACTGGCTGTAGAATTTAATACTACAATTCAAGCTGTTAATGACAACTACCTTACTTATAATTCCTGGAATAATTCTGCAAATGGTGGTGATGGATCAGAACCTAATAATAGTCAAGGGGGTGAGCATTATGCCCATATTACCAGTATAAATGGTCTGTGGAATGATCATCTTGATAATACGCAATTTAGACATATTATGGAGACAGATGATGATTTAGGTAATATTCCAGGATATGATTACATTGGATCATATGAAGGTAGCTTTTATTATAGAAGTCAACTTGAATCTGGTTGGAATGATGCTAAAAATTCTGCTACTCAAGCGGGCGGATGGCTATCTTCACATGAAGATGTATTTGAAAATATTGCTGTTGCTCAATTGAATAATTCTGCTGGATATTATGGTGTTTGGATTGGTTTATACCAAGACTTAAATGACAATGATTATAGTGAACCGGATGGTGGATGGAAATGGGTAAAGGAAAATCCGCTTTCATTAAGTGAGGGTGAAATTTCATATACTTGGACAAATGATAATAGTAATATTGGAATTGCTAGTAATGGAACGGGAAATTTACCAAGCTTTATTGCAAGTAATGACACAACGAATCAAATCAGTGGAAATATAACCGTAACGCCTATTTACACCTATAATGATATTAGTTGTGAAGGGGAATCAAAAAGTTTTTCAATTACTGTAAATCCTTCTCCTCAGGTAGATTTTTCTGAAACAAATCAGACTATTATTTCAGGTGGAACAACTGATGATGTAAATTTAACCAGTCCAACAGATGATGTGGTTATTTCCTGGTCTGTATCAGTTCCTTCAGGCATTTCTGGTGTAATTACAACAAGTGGAACAGATTACATTCCTGAAGCAACATTAATAAATACTACAAATCAACCATTAACAGTTGCCTATACTGCAATTGCAACTGGTGACGTAGGATTTGATTGTGAGGGTTTACCAACTTATTATTTTATAACTGTAAACCCATTGGCAATGGTAAACCCTGTAAATGATCAAATTGTATGTAATGGGAATAATATTCTGGTTGAATTTTCATCTGATCTCTCCGGTGGAAACATGACTTATTCATGGACCAATAATAATTCAGACATAGGTCTTTCAAACGCGGGTACCGGAAATATTGATTTTGTTGCAACAAATACCGATGACTCCCCAATTTCAGCGATTATAGTTGTTACTCCTAGTTTTGAAAATGGAGGCAACACAAACTCTGGAGATCCAATTACCTTTGAAATAACAGTCAACCCAACTGGTCAAGTAAATTCAATTGCTGATCTAATAGTTTCTAATGATTTTGTCACATCACCAGTTGAGTTTTCAACAACTAATTCTAATGTAAATGGAACAACAACATTTAGTTGGACAAATGATTTAACCTCGATTGGATTAGCTGCCTCAGGCAACGGAAACATTCCTGCCTTTACGGCAACTAATACATCTACAAGTCCTGTTGTTGCTACAATCACTGTTACACCAACATTTGAAAATGGAGGTGAAAGTTGTGTTGGTCCAGCAACTCCATTTGAAATAACTGTAAATCCAACAGCGCAAGTAAATCCAACAGTCGATGTGGTTGTCACTAATGGTGATGATATTGATATACCTTTCTCAACAATTAATGAAGGAGGAACTACAACATATACTTGGACTAATACAGATCCAACTACAGGTCTAGCTAATACTGGATCAAGCGATATTGGCTTTACTGCTGTAAATACCGGAACAAGTCCTATAACAACTACTGTTGTTGTTACTCCAACATTTGAGAATGGTGGTAATTCTAATTCAGGACCCACAGATACTTTTGAAATCACAGTAAATCCTACTGCTCAAATTGATCCGATTGATAGTTTAGTATTATGCGATGAAGATCTTGTTGACTCAATAGGATTTACGACTCAAAACAATGGAGGTACAACTACTTACAGTTGGACAAATGATAATACATCAATTGGTTTAGCTGCTAGTGGTAACAGTACCATTTCTCCGTTTACTGTTTTAAACTCATCAAATCAAACTCAAGTTGCAAACATCGTTGTAACACCAACTTTTGAAAGTGGGGGCATCAGTAATACTGGAGAATCCGAATCATTTACGATAACAGTCAATCCAACTGCTCAAGTTGAATCAATTTCAGATCTTGTTTTCTGTCATGAAGATATAACAAATGAAATTGTTTTTGTTACAGAAAATACCGATGGTCTAACAACATATTCTTGGACAAATGATAATACAAATATTGGATTAGCAGCTAGTGGTAATGGAAACATACCATCATTTGTATCTTTTAATACCTCATTTGCATCGATGGTTTCAAATATTACTGTAACACCTTCATATATAAATAATGGAATTACGTGTGTTGGACCATCGGAAACTTTTACCATTAAGGTTAATCCAACAGCTCAGGTTGAAGTAATTCCAAGTCAAATTTTATGTAGTGGAGAAACTTCTCAAGCAATTTCCTTTGGTACTTTAAACACAGATGGTGTAACATCTTACTCTTGGACAAATGATAATACCACTATCGGTTTAGCTGCTTCAGGAAACGGAAATATTTCTGCATTCACAACTTCTAATCCATTTAATAATGCAATTGTTTCAAATATAACAGTTACTCCAACATACACAAATAATGGAATAAGTTGTGATGGACTTTCTGAAACTTTTACAATAACAGTTAATCCAACAGCTCAGGTTAATGATGTTATTGATCAAGTGTTATGTAATGGTGACTCAACTGAACCAGTTTTATTTACAACAACTAACACTGATGGTGCTACTACTTATAATTGGACAAATGATAATACAACAATAGGGTTACCAATTTCAGGTGGATCTGGTGATATTGGAAGTTTTGTTGTTTCAAATAATTCATCAGAATCTCAGACAGCCACCTTTGTTGTAACTCCAATTTATTCTAATGATGGAAAAAGTTGTGAAGGTCCAACTGAAACATTTACAATAACTGTTAATCCTTCTGCACAGGTTGATTTAATAGCTAATCAAGATTTATGTGAAGGAGAAATAACTGCTCCAATTGCTTTTACATCGACAAATAGTGATGGAACAACAACTTATAATTGGACAAATACTAATCCTTTAATTGGTTTAGCTGATAGTGGAATTGGAAGTATTCCAAGTTTTGAAGTTTTAAATGATTCTGCTAATTCTCAAAATGCAATCATAACTGTTACTCCAACATATACCAACAATGGTGTTACTTGTTCTGGACCACCTGAAACATTTGTGCTTACTGTAAATCCAGCTGCACAAGTTAATCCAATTAATAATCAAATATTATGTAATGATGAATTGACAGATCCGATTCAATTCACCACAGTTAACAACGACGGTGTTACTGAGTATAATTGGACAAACTCAAATGCCTTAATTGGTTTACCTTCAACCGGAACAGGTGACATTGGTTCTTTCTCAGTTGTTAACACATCGACTATTGCTCAATCTGCAACAATTACTGTAACGCCTACATACACTAACAATGGGATTGTATGTTCTGGAAATCCAGAGCAATTCATAATAACTGTTAACCCTTCAGCACAGGTAAATGATATTACTAATTATGATACAATTTTATGTGATGGTGAATTTACTCCAGTATATTCATTTAGTACTGCAAACACTGATGGTTTAACAACATTTAATTGGACAAATAGTAATGTTGCTATAGGATTGGCTGATTCTGGACAAGGTGGCATACCTAGCTTTCAGTTAACAAATACAACACAATCAGCTATAAGTGCTATAATAACAGTAACTCCAAGCTATGAAAATAATGGAAATATTTGTGATGGTGACACAGAGTCATTTACAATAACGGTAAACCCATCTGCTAATATGGATAATGTTGAAGATATTGTTTTATGTAATAATGAAATATCATCAATTATTAATTTTACAACTCCAAACATTGACGGTAATACAACTTATAATTGGACAAATGATAATACCTCAATAGGTTTATCCTCCAACGGAAATGGTGATATACCTTCATTTACAGCTTTGAATCTTAGTCCCATTACAGAAGTTGCAACTATAACCGTAATTCCAACATATGAAAATAATGGAGTGGTATGTCTAGGCAACCCACAAACATTTAGTATCAGTGTGTTAAGTGAAATTGAAATCACTGGAACTAGTCTTGATGCTCTTGATTGTAATGATCCAAATAGTGGAAATATAAATATAACAGTAACAGGTGGTTCAGGAGTATACGATTTTCTATGGAGTAATGGTGAAACAACTGAAGATTTAAGTAATGTAGGACCAGGAGATTATAGTGTTACTGTAACAGATAGTCAGAGTTGTATCGCAACTTCTGAAACTTTTAATATTTATAGACAGGATGATTTAACGGTTATTCTGGACACTCAAATTATTCCTTTTTGTGATAATAATCTGGTTACACAAGAAAATAGAATTACAATAAATGGTGGTCTTGCGCCTTACACCGTGAATTGGTCAGCGGGATCTGTGAGTATTGATGATAACACCTTTATGACTGCATATCAAAATGGACTATACAATGTTCTTGTTACAGATCAATACGGATGTCAAGTTAGTACAGACATATTAGTTGATTTTGATGAAATTGGAGAACCATCATTTGATTATGAAAGTAATGGAAATATTGATTGTGGAATTAGTATTTATAATGAAATAACCTTTTTGAATACCTCATCAGGAGATTATACAAATATTACTTGGGACTTTGGTGATGGAAGTTCATTTGGCTCTGGAGATATTGCATCACATCAGTATCAAAATTCTGGTTCGTACACGGTAACTCAAACAGTTGAGTATAATTATGGATGTATAGATATTTATATTGAGGATATTGAGATTTCTGATGGCTTTGATATTATTTTACCAAATGCTTTTTCTCCGAACGGGGATGGAATAAATGATACAATGAGACCAGTTTATGCATGTGTAAATAATATAGAAATGAGTATATATGATACATTTGGTTCATTAATATATTATGAGAATAACTCTGAACTTAATGGATGGGACGGCACATTAGATGGCACATTAGCTGAAAACGGAAATTATCTGATAACCGTAAAAGGGACAACAATTTATAACGAAGAAATTAATTTAAGGGGTGTATTTGTATTAATAAGATAAAACTATGATTAAAAAAATTGTCTTAATATTTACTATTATTTTTTCTGTGAAGTCCTATTCTCAGGATCCTGCATTTACGCAGTCTTTTATGGTTCCAGAAACTATTAACCCATCTTTTTCTGGCTTTTATCAAACTACAAAAGCAGGACTATTATATAAAAATCAACAATGGTCAGGCTTTGATTTCAACCTTAACTCACAATACATATATTTTGATGATTGGTATCCAGACTTAAATAGTGGAATTGGCATAAGTCTTATGAATCATCAAGAAACATTTACAAATTATTCATTAAAGCAATTAAACTTAAGTTGGGCTTATGATGTGCAAATTAATTACGATTGGCATTTTAGACCAAGCATTACTTTTGGTTTTGCTGCTAAAGATTTTGGTTTTGATAATTTATTATTTGAGGATCAAATTAACATATATCAAAATATAATTAACTCAAATTCTTTTGATCCAGTAGCTTTTGAAGAAAATGCTAGATACATGGATATAGGAGCTTCATTTCTTTTTAATAATGATAATCATTGGATTGGTATTACACTCAGACACCTTAACAAGCCTAATGTTTCTATGGTTTCGCAAGGTGATATTCCTCTTGATATTTTTATTTCAGTTCATGCATCTTTAGAATTGCCTGTTTTACAATATGATAATGACAGTAGCATCTATTTCATTACGAATTTTATGAAACAGGCAAAATTTGATAGACTTGACCTAGGATTTCAATATGTTTACGATAGATTTTCCTTTGCACTTACAACTACAACTAATCCAATCCAAACTTCAAATAAAAGTCATTTAGTAACTTCAATAAACCCTGTAATCGGTATGGCATGGGAAGGGTTTAAGTTTGGTTATTCTTATGATTTCAATTTAAGTAAAATTGGCGGGGACGGAGGTATTTCTGAATTTTCAATTACGTATGATTTCCTAAATAACAAGGATTGTTTTGGATGTCCTCCAGGATTTGGTACTAATTAAATTATTATTTAAATCAATTATTTGCTTTATAAAAAATCAAACGTATATTTGCTGACGCAAAAATGGTCTGGTAGTTCAGTTGGTTAGAATACATGCCTGTCACGCATGGGGTCGCGGGTTCGAGTCCCGTCCAGACCGCAAAAAACCCTTTCAAATAGAGAGGGTTTTTTTTATTTTTGTTTGATGGTCAAGACTAAATTTATTTCTTTATTATTTCTATTATTTTTTTGTAAAACTTTAACGGCTCAAAATTTTATCAGCCAAACAATTCAGTATGATGGAAATACAAGAGAATATGAGTTATATATTCCTTCCAGCTATTCTCAAGACTCTTTCTCCCCTTTGATGTTTAATTTTCATGGGGGTAACGGCACTTCACAGGGACAAATTGCTATTTCTGACATGAGAGATTTAGCAGATAATAATAACTTTATTTTGGTATATCCACAAGCAATTGCAGACCCTACTGACGATGGATCTTTAAACTGGATTTTTAAAGGTGAATCAGATCATGATGATATCTATTTTATAGACGCTTTAATTTCTGAACTTTCAAGTCAATATCAAATTGATCTTGAAAGAGTTTATGCATGTGGATATTCTCTTGGAGGTGAATTTGTATATGAATTACTTTGTCGTTTAAATAATAAAATTGCATCAGGTGTGGCAGTTGCAAGAACGATGGGTCAATATCAATATGAAAATTGTAATCCTGATCATCCTACAGCAATAATGACCATTCTTGGAACTGAAGACTATGAATCAAATTATAATGGAGTTGTTTACAACGGGGTTATCTATTATATTTCTGCAGAAGAAACTCATCAGTACTGGGCCGATTTTAATGACACAGATGATAATCCTATTGAAATTGAATTACCAGATTATGATACTAACGATGGCTCGACTGTGACTAAAAGAGTATGGGAAAATGGAGATTCTTGTGTATCAGTTATTGAATTCAGAGTTAATGGAGGTGAACATGATTGGCCAGGGAGCTTTGGCAATATGGATATAAATTCAGATTATGAAATTTGGGATTTTGTGTCGAAATACTCCGTCAATGGTTTAATTGAAGATTGTAGTCTTTCTGTAATTAATAATGAAGGTTACAGTGATTTTTCTTATTATCCAAACCCAGCAAATAATTATATATCTATTGATAATATTAAAATTCAAAACAGATTTCAAATAATTGATATTAACGGAAAATTAGTTAAGGAGAATATCTTAGAAAAAGGTAAAAATATAATTGAAATTAATGATCTTAATGCTGGCATTTATTTCATATGCATCAATAATAAAATACAGAAGTTTATAGTATCAGATTAAGTAGCTACTATAAGATTATCGCCATCTATATTTGTAGAATAACATGGAAGTGAACTTGAGGTTTCACAGGTACTATCAAATGAGTAATTGTGATTAGCACATCTGAAAATATTTCCAGATTGTAATGACCATTGGTTTTGAGTTCCTTTGTGAGGGCATACGTTGGTATAAGCTTGAATATGATCTGAACTAATTCTTAAAAATAACATGCTTAGTCCAATACTATATCCATTCATCCAACCCCCAACAGATGATAAATTTGAAAAATTTGGATGAGTTAAATCAATTGTAAATATACTTCCCGATGAACTAAATCCCAGCGGATCATTATTATTATCATTATTGTCTGATCCACCATTTTGATCATTTCCTCCTGAATTATCGTTATCGGAATCATCGCCAGTAGAACATGCTTCTAAAAATGATAGTCCAAAAAAAGCGAATGCTATAGTGGGACAAACTTTTTTTAAGAATTCCCTTCTATTTTCTAATTTTTTTTTCATTAACTACAAATAATTTGTTTCTAAATTTTATTTATAAAGTTCAATATTTGTGCCAGACCTAAATATATTTTGGAATGAATCTTGTAAAAGCATAATAAAATAAAATGTTATGAAACATAAAATACTATTATTATTGGCTATGTTCACTAACCTTATATATTCACAAACAACTCACCATTATAACTGGAATATGTCAAGTACTAATCAACAGATTACAATCGCTGTTGATGATACCGTGATATGGACGTGGGGCGCTGGGAATCATAATCTAAGATCTATTGGTGGTGTTGAAATGTTGGATAGTGGTTACTATGGACCAGGTTACCAGTTTTCACATACGTTTACTGTTCCTGGTGTAACATCATACATTTGTGACCCACACCCAAATTCAATGTTCGGAACTGTTACAGTTACTGAAACCGCATCGATTGGTGAACAAAATCTATTTAATTTTAATATTTCTCCCAATCCAGCATCAAACATTATTAATGTATCTTTCGATAATATTGGCAATGATCAAATAATAATCGAAGTTTACGATCTGCTTGGAAGATTAAATCAGAGTATAATATCAAATGTTGTGAATGGAAAAACCAGTTTGGATATTTCAGAGTTTAGCAAAGGTATTTACATAGCGAAAATTACAAGCGGCACAACAGTTTCTGTCAAAAGATTTATCAAAGAGTAATTCTAAAATACTCTTAGAATATTAAATCCAAAGAATATGTGACGTTTAGTCCAGTCTCCTTCAGCATCTAAAATGACTGAAACATCATCAATGCTTTGTGTGTTTGAAAATATTAATTGGAATACATGACCTCCGGTTTCAATATCTATTCCCAGACTAATTGCGTTAGAATTTGATGAATTTTCAACCCTATTTAAGTTAGCAAAATATTCTAAATTTAATGCGGTTCGTTTGTTAATTTTGTAGCTGGTACCCAGTCCTAAAGCATAATTATATTCTCTATCAAAAGTTGTAAAAACTGGCAAGCCATTTTCGAAAACTACCTCCCCGTCTTCAAATAGAAGCCTTTCCTCGTTGTAGTTTCTTTTAATGAATGATGGAGTTAGCTGAAAGGAAAGCTTTTCATTAATTTTATTAGAAATTAATAATTGAGTTAAAAATATTGATCTATCAGAAAATGATAAATCAACACCAGGAGCCAGGAAATCTGATGAATTATAATTAAAACTATTATAAATTGAAATATTTAAAGGAAAATTAGATTTTTGGGTTGTTATTTTATTTTTGAAATTTATTGTATACGTTTTTTTCAATGACTCTCTACTGAATCCCACTTGAAAATTTTCAGATATTCCATAAAACATCTCAATTTTAGTATTAGCTATATCAAGTCCAAAAAGAGTTTTAATTCCTCCGTTAATCGACCCAAATCTATGAGCAACATATAAAAAAAGCTCTTTTTTACTTGATTGCTTGGTTGATTGACCGTTAATTATCTTATGAGCTTTAAAAGCCGATAATCCAACTTTATAATCTTCATTGTTATAATCAATTTCTTCTAATAAACTATTTTGGCTAATAATCGAATTAGAAAATAAAATAATTAAAAAAAATGTGAAAAATTTTAAATTATTGTTTTCTTTCATAGACGAAATTTAAGTTAATTTTTACTTCTTCGTCTATTTTTTTAAAAACAATTTTTGGAATTTTTACTTTATAGTCACTTAGCAACACGGAAAAACCAGATGAAAGCTCTATTTTTTCATCTATTTTTCTAATTTCAGCTTTTGTTATAATATCATTATTAACACCCTTAATGGTTAATACACCTTCTATTTCATACTCTTTATATTCTTGATTTAATTCCTCTAGTATAAAGTTTTTTATCTGACCTTCAAATGTTGAATTAGGATACACGTTACTTTCTAAATAGTTTTCATTGAAGTGTTCTTGCATAAGTCCTAATCTAAAATCAAACTCACTAATACGTATCAACGCTGCAATTTCACCAGTAGCTGAGTTTATAATAGAAACTGTTTTATTATTACTTGCTTTAATCGGTTCAAAGGCAGCTTTAGAACCATCAAATTTTGTAATACCTTTATCTGTGTAGAATTTTTGAGCTACAATACCGTGTATACTTACTATAAAAATTAGTGTTAATAAATAAAATCTCATATTATTAAAAAACCAAATACTATACCAAAAAATTTATACATTAGCCAATTAATTTAAATTAATGAAAAAAGTATTTATTAGCGGGGGTTCAGGTTATATTGCAATGTATTGTATCAAGATTTTAATTGAAAAAGGATACCATATCGTTACTTCTGTTCGAGAAAAAAGTCAAATCGATATTGTAAAGAAATCATTAAGCAGAAATAATATTTCCTCTGAGAATATTGATTTTACAATTTTAGACCTCTTAAAAGATGAAGGGTGGGACGATGCGTTAAAAGGTTGTGAGTACGTTTTACACGTGGCATCTCCAGTAATCCCCGGTAATGTTGATGAGGATTCTCTTGTAAGGCCTGCAGTTGAAGGTATGACAAGATGCTTAAATGCAGCCATTAAGAATGGGGCGAAGAAGTTTGTCCAAACTTCTTCGTATGCTGCAATATATGGTAATGATAAATCCGAACATAGTGATGATGATTGGACTGATCTATCAAACAAAAATTTACATGCTTATGAAATAAGTAAGACAAAATCTGAAAAAAAAATGTGGGAAATGGTTAAAAATTCTGGAATAAAAGCCTGTGCGATAAATCCTGTTTTAGTTTTAGGGCCATCATTAACAGGAATTCTAAGTATGTCAAATAGACTAACTATAAAAAAAATATTTAACCTTCCGTTTGTGCCTAATATGGCAATTAGTGTAGTAGGGGTACAGGATGTTGCTAAGGCTCATATTATGGCAATGGAAAGTGATAAAGCCAACGGAAAGAGATTTTTACTTTCAGAAAAAACTATCAGATTGATTGAGCTTACAAAGATTCTTCAATTAGCTGGCTTCACAAAAGTTCCAAGTCTTGTAATTCCAAATTTTATTTTAAAAATTCTTGCTATATTTCTTCCCTCATTAAGATCAATTGCCAAAAGACTCTCAACTTTTGAAAAATTACATACTAAAAATGCTAATAATATACTTGGTTGGTTTCCAAATAGTGTAGATATTGAAATAATAAATTCTGCAAAACAATTGCGTGATATAGGTTTATTAAAAAATTAACTATATTTACGTTGTGTTGAACTTGTAATTTTACAAGTGGTTTTAAATCAATGAAAGCTTTCCTTTTGGAAGGCTTTTTATTTAGGATTTATCGAAAACGTTTTCGTGTTTATTGAATATATAATTGAGAAATATTCATTAAAATATTCAAATCATTATTTTTTTAACAACAATTATCTTTGTTTTATGATATTTCAATAATGAACACAAGTTTTTAAAATCTTTAACAAAAAAAACAGCTTTAATTCTTAAATTTCTGATACTTTAATTTCTAATAAGATGAAAAAAACAATTACAAATTCATTATTAATATTTATTCTGTCTTTTTGCAGTCTAAATGCGCAAACTTTAAAAGGTATTATAATTGATTCTGAGGATGGAAAACCTTTAGTTGGTGTAAATATTATTATTGAAGATAAAAATCAGGGTACTATTTCTGATATTGATGGTAATTTTTCAATTTCAAACTATGAGTCCGGATCAATTTTAGTATTCAGTTATATAGGATACAAAACCATAAATTATAAAATTTCATCTAATGATATAATTTCTGAAAATTTATTGATATCAATGGATAAAGACCTAAGTGAGCTAGATGAAGTAGTTGTAATTGGGTATGGGTCACAAAAGTTGAGTGATATTTCAGGAGCTGTTTCAACTATTAATGCTGATGTAATTGAAACCACCTCTCCAGTAAGGCTTGAAGATGCGATGCAAGGTCAAGTTTCTGGAATAAATATAATTTCAAGTGGTTCACCTGGATCAAAACCAACTGTTTTAATAAGAGGCATAACCTCTTATGGCGGAAATGACCCCTTAGTTGTAATTGATGGAATTTCTGCTACTATTGACGATTTAAATTCATTGAGTCCAAGTGATATTAAAAGCGTTAATGTATTAAAAGATGCGGCACTTGCATCCATTTACGGGGTAAAAGGAGGTAGTGGAGTGATAGTTGTTACTACAAAGTCAGGTCAAAGAAATTCTGAAACTACATTCACTATTAGTTCATCTGTTGGAGTTCAAGAGGTTATAAAAACTATTGATGTGTTAAATGCAAAAGAATATGCGGTTATATTAAATGAAGCTAGTTCAAATGCAGGACAGGGATTGGTTTTTTCAGATTATTCAGATTTTGGAGTTGGAACCAATTGGCAAGACGAAGTATTAGAAAATGCTCCAATAATCAATCACTCTATCACGGCATCTGGTGGAAGTGAAAACACCTCATACTATGTATCAACTGCGTATACTGGTCAAGACGGAGTAGTTGGCGGAGGTGATAAGTCTTTTTTTAATAGAACCAATTTTACAGCTAATATAAATAGTAATTTAAATGAAAAAACTAAATTAATATTAAATAACAGCTATACTAATATTAAGGGAAAAAGTTTAGCTGAAAGTGGTATTACAAGTGTTTTATCAAACGCACTGAATTTCGATCCAACTGTAAACCCATACGAGAATGGAGATTTTGGAATAAGTGAAACAATTACGCAAGAGATCATAAATCCTCTCGCACAAATAGACAATACATTTAATTCCAACAAGGTTGATAAAATTCAGGGTAAAATTGAGTTACAACATAATTTCTTGGATAATTTTACTCTTACTTCAAGACTTGGATATACATATGTTAATATATACGGTAAAGCATTCCTTCCCTTTCAATTTTATGGCGTAGGACACAATCAAACTAATGCTAATCAAGATCTTTCTCCCATAATAAGTTTTGATAGCGAGGGAATCGAAACTTCAACTCATAATAGAGTTACAGAAAGTAATACAAATTATTTCAATTACACATATGAGCTTTATGGAAATTATGATTTTTCAATTAATGAAAAACATAATTTTCAAACAGTTGCAGGTTTTTCAATTGGTGAGAATAAAGGAGGTAATATTTCAGCTACTAATGAAGATATACCATTTAATTCATGGGCATATGCTGATGTTAGTGCAGCAACAGGAAATACAATTCAACAAACGTCAGGATCATGGCAGTATGTAAATCGAAATTTATCTTATTTTACAAGAGTTTTATATGATTTTAAGGAAAAATATTATGCATCTTTTTCATCAAGAATTGATGGAAGTACATCCTTTGGAAGAAATAATAAGTTTGGATTTTTTCCGTCTGTGTCATTTGGCTGGGTAGTTTCTAAGGAGAATTTTTTTGATAATATTCCGGTACTAAATTTCTTAAAATTTAGAGCTAGCTATGGATCTTTGGGTAATGATAATATAAGTCCACAATTCTCTTTAATTTCAACATTCCCAAGTTATGTATTTAACGGATCAATAATTTCTGGGTCTTCTCTGGGTTCAATTCCAAATGATGATGTTTCTTGGGAAAATCAGGTGCAATTTAATATTGGAATAGACTCAAGAATTTTTAACGATAATGTCTCATTCTCATTTGACTATTTTAAAAAGAACGTTGATGATCTTTTATTTAGTCCAAATCTTTCTCTTTATTTAGGAACACCTTCATTTCCAACAACAAATATTGGAAGTACTGAAAGTTCAGGTTTTGATGCATCTATTTCAATTAATACATCTGCAAAAGAATTATTAATTTCATCTAATTTAAACTTAACTGTTGCTAACAATAAAGTTGTTGCAATAAATAACGGGGACAAGTACATTTGGGGGGCTGGCTATGGAATCCCATATAAACCAATTGTAAGATTTGAAGAAGGATATTCGCCGGGATATTTTTTTGGTTATTTGACTGATGGTATTTTTCAAAATCAAGATGAAATCAATGTTCATGCGATTCAAAATGCTGCAGTACCAGGAGATATTAGATTTGTCGACATTAATGGCGACGGCATTATAAATGATTCTGATAGAACCAAAATTGGTGACCCATTCCCTAAAATGACAATTGGGTGGAATTTAAACCTAGAATTTAAAAACTTTGATTTTAGTCTATTTACTTATGCATCATTAGGAAATGATATATATAGAGCTTATGAAAGAAATTTAAATTATACAAATAGATTTTCATCAGTATTATCAAGATGGACTGGACCCGGTAGTAGCAATCAAGAACCCAGAGTTTCTTTTGTAGATTCAAACAATAACAATAGGGCATCAGATAGATATATTGAAGATGGAAGTTACTTAAGAATAAAGAATATACAATTAGGATACTCATTTCCTGATTCTTTGACCGATATTTGGGGATTTGACGTGGTAAGAGCTTATTTTCAGATAAAAAATGCATTTACAATTACCGAGTACTCTGGATATGATCCTGAAATTTCTGCTGCTGGAGTTCTAAATACTGGTATAGATTACGGAACATATCCCCAACCTAGAATTTGGTCAATGGGTCTAAATATTAAATTTTAAAATAAATAATTATGAAAAATTTAAAAGTTATACTAACCGTTTTAATTTCCTTTTGTTTTTTAAATAGATGTTCTGATCATGTTGACTATGAAGCAATAGAAAATTATCAAATCACTGCAGATATTTATTTTCAGCAAGAATCAGATTATGATGCTGCTTTAGTTGGAGCTTATGACCCTCTTCAGTGGTTGTTTTTCAATATTCAAATTGGATCAATTGCTTCTGATTTATCGTTGTGTGGTGGGGAAAGTGCCTCTGATTATTTAGGCCTTCAACAAATTGATGATATGACTCATTACCCTGAAAACGATGTATTAACAAGTATCTGGAGGTGGCTATATGAGGGAGTAAATAGGACTAATTATTTGGAAGAGAATAAATCTAATATTGATTTTGAAAATAAAGATTCCTTATATGGAGAGGTATATTTTTTGAGAGCTTATTATTATTTTGAATTGGTTAAATTTTTTGGTGATGTTCCATTATTCACTGATTCAAGGCTCACTGCTGGTGAAGCAGGTACTCTAAATAGAGCTTCAAAAGAAGAGGTTTATGCCCAAATTGAAATTGACCTTCAAAATGCAATTTTAACTCTACCAGAATCCCAAAGTCAGATTGGAAGAGTTAATAAATATACCGCGTATGCTTTACTTGGCAAAGTTCTTCTTTATCAAAATAAATTTAATGAATCTGCACAAGCATTTGATAATATAATTGGAGTTTATAATTTAGTAAATCAGTTTTCTGAAATATTCTTAAGTTCCGGAGAAAATGGCCCAGAATCAGTATTTGAAATTCAATATACAAATACATCAAATTGGTATGACTGGGGATGTCCTCAATGTAGTGAAGGAAACTATGGAATTATAATGAATGGCCCGAGGGGTTGGGATGGTCCGGTTTATGCTAGTGGCTGGTCTTTTAATGTACCAACCGAAGAATTTTGGAATTCTTTTCAGACTGGTGATAAAAGAAAAACTGCTACAATTTTGAATATCGAGGCTTATGCAAATTTATATGATGCTTCTTATACAGAGGGTTTTGAACATACAGGTTATTTTAATAATAAGTATATACCAAGAGCAGGTGAATCTGGTGCACAAATTGAGCTAAATTATTTGACAAACTACAGAATAATTAGGTATTCTGACGTATTATTAATGGCTGCTGAGGCATATAATAGAGGTGGTATTGATGACGCAATTGCAAGAGAATTTTTAAATCAGGTTAGGCGAAGAGCATTTAACAGTGATAATGTAGATATAACTTTTTCAGGTTCTGCGCTAACTGAGGCAATATGGGAAGAAAGAAAGTTTGAGCTTGGCCTAGAAGGTCATAGATTTTTTGATCTAGTAAGAACAGGAAAAGCTGAGTCAAAAATTGATGGTTTTGTTGTAGGAAAACACGAAGTTTTTCCAATTCCTCAGCAGGAAATTGATATTTCTGGATTAACACAAAATGCAGGTTACTAAAAAATATAAGATTATGAAAAAAATAAATATAGTATTATCATTTATAATTTTTTTGACACTTTTCTCATGTGAAAAGGATGATTATCAACTAGGTGAGATCGTTGCTCCCTCAAATCTTACAATAAGTATTGATATTCTTGGTGCAGATGAAAGTAATCCTTTTGGCGATGGTTCTGGCTATGCCACATTTGTTGCTCAAGCTGATGATGCCATTACATACAAGTTCATTGTTGATGGTAATGAATATTTAGAACCTAGTGGAATATTTATCAAAAAATTTACAGATTATGGGATTAATAGTTATACTATTGAAGTTATAGCATCGGGGATTGCTGGATTATCAATAACAGATTCAATTGATGTTGAAGTTCAATACTTATACATTCCCCCTGCTGATCTTGTTGAATCTTTGATAACGGGAAGTTGGAGGGTTATGGCAGAATCTCCAGGTCATATAGGCGTTCACGAAGCTGATTCATTTCACGATGGAGAGTTAAGTTTTCCTGTTTGGTATTCTGCAACTGAATTTCAACAATCAAATACTGGAATGTATGATGACAGGCTTAAATTCCTTGAAAATGGTTCAGTTGAATTTACAACTAATGGATCAATTTTTGGAAAATCTGATCCTCTTATTGAAGATTTTGGAGATCCAGGCTTTGCTGCAATTGACGGAGAATATCCTTATTATCCTCTGGAAAATTTTTCTTCAACTTGGAATATTAGTGAAGATGATGATGGTAATTTAATTATAAATTTTTCTGGAAATTGTTTTACAGGTATTTACGTAGGTGGAAATCATTCATTTACCATTACCAACAGATCTGAATCCATAATGTATTTAAAAACAATTGGATTTGACGGTAATGCCTGGTACACAAAAATTACTAATTTGGAATAATTAAAACAATACTAAAATTTACAATAGAGAAGTAAATTTTACTTCTCTCTTATTTTTTATATTTGTCATTCACTTATCAAAATCATGTTTAACAAGTTCAATATAAATTTTATTTTCATATTTCTTTTATTTTGTTGTTCATCTGAAGTTTCAGATAATTCAAATAATGATTCAAATAATAATTCTGAGGTGATCGTCCCTTCAAATTTAACATTTAATATTAGTATTGTTGGTCAGTCCGATTCTAATCCTAATGGAAATGGTTCAGGAACAATTATTTGTGTTGCATCGGCAACAAATGCAATAAATTACGAATTTAGATTAGGAGGAGGAGTTGTTGAACAATCTAATGATGGTCAAATCGAATATAGTTACAACTCCGAGGGTACAAATTCTTACACTGTATATGTTTATGCTTATTCATCTACCGGTCATAATATTAGCACTTTTTTGACATTTGATTTATATGTTGAAGGCAAAGCTCCCGAAGCCACTTGGTCTGAGGAGTTCAATTACAATGGTGCGGTAGATTCTAATACATGGACTCACGAAATTGGCAATGGTGAATGGGGTTGGGGAAATGGTGAGTCTCAATATTATACAAGTAGTCTAAATAATGTTAAAGTTGAAGACGGTGTTTTAAAGATTACAGCAAAGAGGGAAGATATGGCTGGTTATGAATATACATCTGCCAGAATTGTTTCTAGAGATAAATTTGAATTTCAATATGGAAGAGTTGATATTAGAGCTAAATTACCAACAGGTGATGGCACATGGCCTGCTCTTTGGTTATTAGGAGCAAACCATTATGAAGTTGGATGGCCTGCATGTGGAGAAATAGATATCATGGAGCATTGGGGACATGATCCAACTGTTATCGCAGGATCAATTCACACCCCATTCAGTCATGGAGATACAATTAGCACTGGACATATAAATATTAATGATTATAATGAAGAGTTTCACATCTACTCAATAGACTGGAATGAAAATAGAATTCAATTTTTTGTTGATGATGTTTTGTACTATACATATGCACCTTCACCAAAAGATTCTGAAAATTGGCCCTTTGATCAAGAGATGTTTTTTATTTTAAATGTTGCAATGGGGGGACATTGGTTTGATGTAGATCCTCAATTTAACGAATCAACTATGGAAGTTGATTATATAAGAATTTATCAATAACAATTATGAAAAAATTAATCTATAGCCTTTTTGTTTTATTTTTTATTACATCATGTCAAAACTCTAATTTGACAGAAAAAGAAAAATTTATTGAAGATTTAATTTCTCAGATGACA
>Ga0160423_10000714_pt1 | contig 27520 bp, 29 predicted proteins | sample CRUFie14St8metaG_FD_108191 | JGI IMG/M metagenome (GOLD analysis project Ga0160423, IMG submission 108191) | Marine microbial communities from the Costa Rica Dome - CRUD Field 142mm St8 metaG | ecosystem: Environmental > Aquatic > Marine > Oceanic > Photic zone | place: Costa Rica: the Eastern...
AACATGAGCAAAAGCTACGTGAAATACAAAACCAACATCGAGTGGTACCACATGAAAGACCTGATGTACTTGACACTTTACAACTGTCTTGTTGCATTTCTACCGAAACTGAAGGACGCCCCATTTCCGGGACATCCTGTCATGAGTAAGAAGAAAGCAGAGTCTGTTGGTGCTATCTACTTTGAAGACAAGGAAGAACTGCCAGTTCTAGATTGCTTTAGCGACCCGCCGGGTACGACTAACGCCATCGAAGAACCTGATGGCACAGTCTTTGTCAAGATGGTGCCTACCATCGAGCGACTCATTCGAGAGTGTCCCGCTGACAGCGAGGACCCTTGGGACTGGGATGACTGGTGGGCCAAAGCAAACTGGGTAGTTCCTTATCTTTGGGACTGAACCATTTGATGAAACTTAAAACGCCCCAGGCGGAATCCTGGGTGGAAGAAAACATACGGAGGTGATTCTATGTTACCAGAACCTCGATTGAGGCATAAAGTCGTGCGAGGCTTATGCTTGAGTTGAGAGAGAATGATTGTGCTCTAAAACAAAAAGGTAGAGCTAAGAGCGGGATGGTTAACTGAGCCCCGCCAAGAGCACTCTAAGGATGACCAAGGACACGGTGCAGTGCACTGCTATCTGCGAGGAGAGGACCCCATGGGACTTAAACAGCAATACTTGGCTCCTTAACCAGGGAGATTAACGAATAGAGCCGTAGGACACAGCGATGCACTTCGGTGCCCTGTGTGTAAGTAGGGAACGAACAAAGTCGAGCAATGAACCGCAACAAGAGGGGAGCACGATGGAGGCTTATGCACAGAAGATGCTGATTTGTTTTTTGACCTTCAGTATGACCTGATGCGCTACGGTGCGATGGAATACTGCGACAGGGGAGAGTTACCGGCTGTCGTCCGCGTACTCCCCACCAGAACTTGAACGGTTAAATAGCCGTTGAAAGAACACACTAATGGGCGATTAGTGTAGTTTGGATATCACTTCGGCCTTCTAAGCCGAAAACACGGGTTCGAATCCTGTATCGCCCGCCAGATGGAGTTTGTCTTACGACTTGGCTAAACAGTAAGACACCATCACACAACGTCTGTTGGTGTAAAGAATAACACATCCCTTATGGGCAGGCCACCCGCCCCAGTGCACAGGGGTCATTAGGAGAAGCTGCTCGGTTCAAGTCCGGGCACAGGCGACCAGGTAACCATGAGTAAAAACAAAGGAACCAAAACGAAACTGGCTGACCGAATTCGCAAGCACGCTGAGGCGCACCCCAACGACAAAATTCCACAAGAGATTGTGGCCAAGTTGGATGCGATTCGAGCAGAACTTTTGAAGGAGTGAAGCACTTCGACTAGACTAATATGAGCGATAAAACTGGAAACGAACACAACCTTGTGATAAGAATCGAAACTGATGAATACATCTACGAAGAGTACTTGGAGGCTTAAGTATGGAAATCGAAGTAACGAATCTTAACATCGGGGAGACTGTTAAAATCGACACTGATGAGTGGGATGAAACCACTGATGTCAGAACTTACCTTACTGATGACTATCTGGTTGTGATACACAACAACTGGGAGTATCTTGTGAGGTACGAAGACTTTGAAGCGTATGTCGTGGAACGAGCCATGATGATGCGCTCCATCGAGTGTTAGTCACTAGACATGGCTAAAAGAACCAAGCCAAAGAACAAACCACACCGCATTCACATTAGGCACCGAAAGTGCATTGAGTGCGGAAAAAGGCTAACAAGTGAGCACGACAGTGTTTGCAGTCTCAAGTGCTTGTTCTCATAGGCCCAGAACGGGTGACAGTTAACAACTGTCGGGTGTGGTCCCTACCACGGAACTCAAAGGGATACCAGAGAGACCTCTCGATACCGGTATTTCTGCCGGTGTATATACAATGAGAGGGAGGGCATATAGGCAATATGAACTTCCTCTATTTTTTATTGAAAATACCAGGTGAGGATAGGGCTTCGGCCCTTGGCAATCACTACAGTGCCGCTTCGGCGGGCGCTACGCTGTTAGGTGACTGAATAATCCGGGGATGACCAGTCCTGGATAAGGTGCAATGTTTGCGTGTGGTAGCGCGCTGTAGGGCTAAGTGGTTCTACAGAGGGGTGAAACCTATTCATTGGCGAATCATGTCGGAATGATATGATGCAGGTAAAACATAACCCTGCCCTAGTCCCTAACAACCAGAGAGAGTAGCCTTCGGGCAAAATCTTGGGACCCTTAAGTGTACCCGACAACAGGTTTAGCGGCCTGCGGGGAGAACGGGGTGTCGAGGTGACGGAATAACGGAATCCGAAAGTCCGTAACGTATTTATCGCCCATTTCAGGGTGGACAACGCGGGGTAACTCCTGTGAGTCCAGACATACCAAACTATCTTCGGATAGGTTCGATAAAGTTGAGGCGTAAGGTAGCATGTTGAACACAACTGCAACTGGTTCGCATCTTGGGTCACGAAACTGGTAATCCAGATTGGCCCCCTCACCTCGACTAGTATGAGTAACATCAAACCGGAGTTGGCCAACAACGCTTTAGGTTCACTTACCGAATCGCCTTATGGTGGCTCGGGAACTGGACTTATTGACGCCTTGTGGAGTAAAATTCACTTGGCACCAGGAGGTAAAACAATGACGAACAAAGTCAATGTACCGACGTTTGCAGAAGCATGGAGAGCAGCAATGAATGCGTCAGTCGAGGCCCACGGACCACAAGTGATGGTCTTTGGTATTCGAAATGACTGCGGCCAGTAATGCTACTGTACTAGAGGAGGAACAATTATGTCAAATAATAACCAAACCAACTGGCACGAAAACGAAATGAACCACATGAAGGACTGGGGTCCGTATGGTATTGTAAAGTACCTTACTACCCAACCCATGTACACGGCAAACCCTGAGTTTGCCTTTGGTATTGTTCGTAAGATGGCCGCAAAAAACAAACTGCGATACAAACATATCGTTCAGTTCTTGCAACAACACCCAGCCTGGAATCAGGTGATTTTTACCGCGACAAACGGTATCAACATCAACGGGCTATTCTTGAATTACGTCAAGGATGCAGGTGTGTTGACTCAAAAGAAGGGCAGCAAGGAAACATTCAAGGAACACAATATCCAATTCGCCATTCATGGCAAGGGTATGGCGAAGGTCACTCACATGACTGAAGCCGGTGTTAAGACCGAAGAAGTACCCTTAGGGGTCGACCTCATCGTTCGAGGCAAGGGCTCGCCGGACCGGCGACCACTGCTCTCAATGAACATCGAGGGCTCTACGGTTCGACACAAGTTCCTGGGTGAGTCTGACGCCAAACCCAATCTCGAAGCAAACAACGACAAGTTGGTGCGACGAGAGCCTGTGTGGGAAGATGTCTCGGAAGGCTCTGACACACAGTCCATTGAGGAAACACTCAGTGAGGACGACGATGTTGTCGCCATGCTTCTGCGTGGTGAAACGCTGACCAACTTCTGAAGTTGGAAAGCAAGCATTTGTTTAGCAACCACAGGATAAAGCCTGTGGCGGGTAGGACCGATAGTAACCTAACAGGCTCTGCGTTTGCAATTTAGCAAGCGCAGGGCCTATTTTTTTTTGGTCAATATTCATTAACCGTGAATGTAACCAAGATACTAGACAGGTGATAAAATGAGTCACATGGTAAAAGGAAAGACAACCTTTAGTGAGGAACACACTGATATCCTCATTGAAGCTCTGAAGGAAGCATACAAAGGCTGTACGATTGAAAGAAACACACAGGCGGGCATTCGTGGCCGTCCTATGTGTGACATTGTCGTGAAGCGCAACGGACGAAACGACATTGGGTTCCGACTCAATGCCGATAAGAACTACGACTGCCTGGCTTACGAGCCTGGTTACATGAGTAGCCAACAGTCCATCAACAAGGCACTTCAAGCCGTGTATGAACCTTACATCAGAGGTACGACCAAGAAGATGATGAAGAACAGCCCCGTGCTTAGTTCTTACGTCATGGGTAAAACCAAGGAAGTTGACCGAAACGGGAAGAAGATGAAGCGAATTCGTCTGACTCCTAGCGGCGGCGGAGGTTGGGTCTGATGTCTCAACCACAGTATGTGGACGTGTTCTGGGACCCAGACACGGGCGAAGTCGAGATTAAAATCGAAGGCTTTGCAGATGCAGTTTGCGACGAAATCGCTAAGAAAGTAATCGCTCAACTTGGCGTCGGTGACGCTAAGGTGACGAAGACTGCATCCTACGAAGGTGGTAGTGGACAAACCCGCACCCAGAGCATCAAGTGATGCTCACTTCAACTAGACTAATATGAGTGAAGAGATTATCAAGAGAGTTCTAGACTTAGCCGAAGAAAATAAATCTTTGAGAGGAAAGCTGAGCAGCGCAAAAAACGAAATCACCGCCGAGGAAGGCAAACGGGTGAAAGTAGAAATGCTGTGTATGGTTGCTCAATCTAAAATCGAGGAACTCGGTAATGAAAACGAGGAACTGAAAACTCAAATTGAAGAACTGAAAAGTCAACTACAGAAGCTTCGGCAAGAAAAGCTTGAAGCAAAGTGGGTCTGACTTTACTTAGTCAACTAGAAGAGGAACGCAACGCTCCCCAACTCTATGCCAAACGGGTGTAGTGTGGGGCACACACTCAAGCACTCCAGCAGAGCTGTGAAGGTGAGTTGCATAGAAGGGGAGCGTCCTCTTCACCAGGTGAGTTTAACACTGAGCCGTAAGGCGATGACGTGCCGTGTATCAAAGTGTCTCAATTTTTAGACGCGCTACATACGCAAATTTCTTTCATTTATGGAAGGTGACTTGCACTAAAGTGCAAGAGACGCGCATGAAAGCAATTGATACTCGGAAATAAGGCATTGAGAAAACTTTGATACACTAATGGACCATGGTAGTAATCAGTAAGCTGAGGAAATCCCAGCGACTGGATATCCAAATTATACTTACAATAAAGGATTAGTTGAATTCACGAGATGAATCCTAAGTAAGGTAGACTGCGGATGTCAGGAACTCTGACTAAGTGGCGAAGAGAACTTTGGAATGACAAATCACCAATGTCTCCTCTCTAGCTGCAGACAGGGGTCGAGACGCCACTGTCTTCCGATGGCCATCATTAGTGTCGTAAATTACTCTATAATAGAACATTAGAGTTTACGCGGAAGTCCTCGCACAAGCGTGCCCCGCCCAGGTGGCTAAGCGCTCTTGAGGAATGACTATCCTGAAAAGCAAAAATACTCTCAATGTGCTAAGCACTGAAAGGCACTGGTTGTGAGAATGCCCCCACACCCCTGTTTAGCAGGGTCGGCAATCCCACACTCGACCTTTGACTCACCACCAGAAAGGAGGATTAAATAAATGAATCTAAATTTTAAGACGACGATTGATGCCTGCGTAGGAGCATGTAAGCCGGCTTCGGCTTGGAGCACAACTGGTGAAGTTGATACACTTATCAACTACGCTGTTGAATACGCAGTTAAGTATGGAAATACCGATGGACGAACCACCCGAGTTCTCGTTTGGCGAGAAAGTGTTGGTTTTGAAGAGTACGGGGCGTTTGTCTCCAAGGAAGGCGGAAAAACCGAACGCGTGAACTCTTTGTCTGCGGACAGCATTAACTTCAAAGTTAAAGCTGTCCCTGATGCAAAGTGGAGCGCGGACGACGACTTCCCTGGTGCGAATGTTCCCTTCGCCATTGACTACATGAAGGAATTTGACACACAAGACCACCGTGTCTTGTTTGTCCTTCGTGACTGGCATGCTTACATCGCAAACAATCACGACCACATTGACAAGCAGTTGGCATTGCTTGAAGAAATCAGTCAGGCTGGTAGTAAACATATCATCATGATTGGTCAACCAAAGTGGACCGACGAGAACATCCCTGTGGAGTTAAACCCACACATGTACCGTCAAACTTTGGAAATGCCAACGAAAGCCGAGCGACTAACAATCATCGGGGACTGGGCGAACGAGATTAAACTCAATCAACCTGAAAAGTTCCCACTGATGCTTACTGTCACCGAAGAAGACCTGGAAGCCGTGGCTGATGCCACTGGTGGCCTTACCCGTATCCAAACGGAAGAGGCTATCCTGATGTCTCTGGTGATGCATCGGAGATTCGATATGTCGTTTATCTTGAACGAAAAGCAAAACTTGGTCAAACAAGCAGGGTTCGCAATTGCGCGCCCTGAAAGCGGCTTTGAGCGCATTGGTGGCTTGACTCCCCTCAAGGAGTGGGCCATCTTGCTGCGAAAGCGCTTCACCAAGGAAGCCTTTGATTATGGCTTCCTAACATACCCACGAGGGTTGCTGATGGCTGGTGTGCCGGGCTGTGGTAAGTCCGCTATCGCTAAGGCAATTGCCAATGAATGGAGTATGAACTTGCTCACGGTGTCGGCTGAGGACCTCAAGGGGTCTTTGGTCGGTGAATCCGAAGCAAAAGTCGGCACGCTTCTGCGTACTGCTAAGGCTGCGGCTCCAATCATCCTTTTCGTGGATGAGGCCGAGAAGCTCCTTGGTAAGTCAGATGGTGTGAACGATGGTGGAGCACACGACGCTGTCCTCGGACAGTTCTTGTCGTTTATGCAAGAGGACACCTCTGGTGTCTTCTTTGTGTTCACCGCGAACAACATGGAGAAGTTTGCTCCCGAGCTGGTTGACCGGTTCGAAGGGCGCTTCTTTATCGACCTGCCTTCTGCACTGGAACGCGAGGAGATTCTTCGGATTCACCTCGGGCTGCGCAACCAAGGTGAGGAGTTTGATATGGCTGGACTTGTGAAAGCCACGAAAGACTTCTCTGGTCGAAACATCGAACAAGCTATCGAGGGTGCGATGAACATCGCATTCAATGAAAATAGGCCTCTTACCCAAGAGGACCTTCTTGGAGTATTCTCTGCGGTCATCCCGACCTCAAAGACCAAGAAGGCTGAAATCGAGACCATGCGAACCTTCGTTGAGAACGGCATGATGCGTAGCGCCAACAATCGAGATTCTGAAGTCAGTGGCGACACTGGTGATAAGAGCTCGAAGCTGCGCAACTTTGTCTAATCGCTTTAATGCGAACTAGAGTACTATGTTTATCAGAGATGATGAAGATAAAGGAGACAAGCCAAGTAAAACAGACACCCTGTTTTCTATGGCCGAGTACTGTCAAGTTTTCTTGACTGCTCACTACATCAAGAATGGAGAAGATGATGAGTTTATCCCGCTTATTGAGCGAGATAAGCTTGACCGGATGCCCAAAGCAGTTGCTACGGAGATGGACCTTATCTTTCAGATGGCCGTTAAGGAACTTGAAAAGTGGGGCGAACGCCCCGAAGAGTTCTTTCGGAAAATGGAAATTGGAGAAATCGACCCAGTATCTGACTTCATCGACACAACCGAGATGCGAAACGCTCTTGGGAATGTTGTCATGAGGCGACTTCGTATCACGGACGGTGTTCGTGACGAAGAAGCCTTTGAAGAGGCTAAGAAAATCTTGCCAGAGATGCGAGACAAGCTCCACGAGTTTGTCAGTGAGATTATGCTTAACGCAATCAAGAATGTGGCTAAGGACTTGATACGGAATGAAATTCCGCTTGACAAGGCCTCTGAGGTGTTTAACCCCAGAGTGAAGGCCATTGCTCATCAGGGTATCATCACGGATGCAAATCCTGACCGCCTAAAGATGAAGCAACTACGTGAAGAGCAGAAAAAGAAATCTGACAAGAAGGTTAAATTTGACCCCGCATGGGGCTGACCTTACTAGAATAGGAAGTGAACCTATGGAAATAAAAATTACGATTGAAGACATTGAACAGAATGAACTGAGAACATACGGGCGACTTGGCAAGGTGTTTGCACACCTGCTTGGTGAAGGCGCTGTGAGCGTGACTCCCTCCATGGAAGGCGAGGAGTCTACTGAAGCAGTGGAAGACCAACCCAGTCAGCCAAAGAAACAGAAGCTACCATGTGCTTGGTGCGGCAGGAAGTTTAACACTCCTGCCCAACTTAACAAGCACCTCGGCTTTTGCTCAGACAATCCGAACAATGAGTCAACGAAAGAAACCAAAGCCTGCACGATGTGTGGGGCTACTGAGACCCCTCAGTGGCGAAGAATGGCTGAGCATGATGGCATTTTGTGCAACGCGTGTGCGATGAAAATTCGCCGCCAGCGCACGAAGCCTAATGCAAAGCAGAGCAATCCCTTCGAGGCTAAGCCAGAAGAGAAGCCTGCTAGGCAACGTAGAATCATTAACGTAAAGAAGCCCGAAAAGCGGCCCGTGTTCACAAAAATGGACGTGAGCGAGCTTAGGGATGCTGTAGCAAGTTATGTTGCTGGCAATAACGGTGTCATCCTTGAAGCAAGTTCACTTGCAAGTGCCTTGATGGCCTCGCTTGAGAAGCGTTACGACTTCCCGAGTGAGAAGATGAAAGAGCACGCAGAGAGTGTTCTCGAATCAAGTATCGGACTTCAGTTCCGATACCTCGAGGCTGCACTCAAGGAAAAGAGTTTCGAGGCGGTTACATTCGTCTTGGACTCAAAGCGACACACCATGATGATTTTGAAGAAAGATGGTAACTTTGATGTTGACGACATCAGAGAGATGCTTACACAATGAGCATAACTCTACTAGGTCTATATGAAGCGAATTAAGCTGAATATCGAGATTGAGTTGGAAGGAAACGAAGCTGAAACTTTTGTAAAGAGACTGGAGCAACTCAGTGATGCAATCACTGGGTCTGATACTGTTTCGCAGAAAGCCAAGCCTCTGCCCTCCCCAACTCCCAAGAAAGCAAAGAAGGCAGCTAAGCCTTCACCTAAGCCAAAGGCTGCAGCTAAGTCTGCGCCCAAGAAGCCGGGGCCAAAGCCCAAGTTGAGCGTCGGTGAATTCACCGAGGCTTGGAACAGTAGCAGTGGCACCGCAGAAGTTGCGCAGAAACTCGGCATTGGCCGAGCCGCTGCGTCTGCTCGTGCGGGAAAACTGCGAGCTGAAGGCCACAACTTGAAGAAGTTCAAGGCCGGTCGACGCAAGGTTAACTGAAGTGCTTTCTTACTAGGAAAATAAAATGACGGTATTGCGGCGGGGTAGGGTTACTGTTGTTCCCTTACGCACCCTGGTTACTTCGACATGCTTGTGTTGTAACCGCATAAAACAGCACACCGGAGAAGTCTAACTCCATCCACCAGAGACAACCAATATACTGAGGAAACGATGACGTACTGCTAACCTAAGCAGCGTAGAGCAACGATAGGTGACGGGAATGCTGCTTAAGTTAGCAGCGTAAACAAGTGCCGCGGCACTTTTGCATTCTTTATATGCACAAGTGAATCTGCGAATTTCGGCTGAAATCAAAGGTCAAAATACTTGTTAACTGATTCAAATGGCACGCGTGCCGTTTTAAATCTGTAAGATGTGACACATATGCGTTGTGGCGGCCCACAAACAGTAGGTCACCCCGCGCATGCGCTTAGGTGGGTAAACTGGTGTCTCACCAGGGAAAAGAGTAAACGAAAAAGTTCTAGGTCGTGAACCTAGAATCGGGGCATGAGCGCTGAGGAAATAATGGTTCTGAGGCAAGGGGATTAAGTTTGTTGGTTGGTCACGGTGCCGCCGATGAATAACCCACTCTCATGTCGATGCTATCTGCAGTGTCGAAATCCATGACTGAGCAGGTTCCCACCAGGGAGGTATAAATCAAAATGACCCGTATGTCATCGCAGAAGTCTAACTGCGCTCCCACCAGATGAACGAAGAACCAAAAATTCTGAGCATCGCACCCAGCTTCAACTGCAAGTTGAAATGCGAAGGGTGCTATTTGACAACTGATGTAACCAAAGAAATGCGTAATGCAACCAAGGACGACAGCTACTGGAAGGAAGCTATGCAACTTGGTGTGAAGCACGGATACGATGAGCTCGCTATGACGCTCAATCCGTTTCCTGGTGCTGCAGAACACGCTGCTGCCTTGGCTAGACTAGCCAAGAACGCCGGGTTCCAATCAGTTAACGTGACGTGGACAGAATTCAACACACCTGAGGGTGTGATGGAAGAACTCGCAAGACACATTGATGTACTATCTACTAGCCTTGATTCTAACAGGCTATACTATGATGATACTGTTGTTCTTGCTGAGAACTTTAACCACATTCACTACAACTTTAACATACTGTGGGACAAAGAGCTGATGAAGCCTGAAAACCATGATGACGCTGTTGACATGGTCAACACCATCTTGGAAGCAGGCGACGATGTAGGCGCTAAGTTCACTGTTCAGCATCTCATTTACAAGCCCCTGAGCCTTTACGGTGATGTGGGTGAGTTCATGCAGAACTACCAACTCCTAATGGAGCGAATCCCTATCGGTGGCGATGGGGACAAGCACATTGGCGATGTTGCGTTTGGAAACCTGATGGGAGTCAACGACTGCCCAGGTCACCGAATGCTGGACATTGACCCGATGGGATTCGTAAGGCGCTGTCCTGAGAACCCAATCGCTTACGACGCTACAGACCTTGCCGACTTGGAAGGATACATCGAAAACGGTGTGCCTAACTGCGGCGATGCCTGCAACTGTATGTGATACTAGAAGAGTAAACAAAATGACGTCTTTGAAATTAACAAGATTTTCACAACCTTACTGCCGGGGGTTCCAAAACTCACACATCCTTACTGTGTGACTTCGGCAGTCGGTGCAGTCAGAAGTCTAACTGAACTCTTCAAGGGCACTATAAGTAAAAATGACGAATTGTTTCAATTCCATGCAGAAGTCTAACTGCGCCCACCAGATGATGATTAACGTAACCATCAGAGAAGAAAAGGACGGAAAATGGAAACTGACTTGGCAAGTGCAGGCAGGGGATACACCCTCTGCACCACAAGAGTCGCTACATAACACATACGAAGAGGCAAGCGAAAAGGCTCTTCAGTTGTTCGCGGCCGCCAGTCCTAACCAATCCCGTTTGACCGACTACGTTGGAGGTATCTGAATGCGCCAAAGCGAAATGCTGCCAAGCACTAGCGACCTCGTACTTACTGAGATTCTTAACGAACTCAAAGAGATGCGAAGTATTATGGAGCAATTTCAGAAGTTTGTACTTGAAGTGACACCCGATGCTGCCATTGAGGCCATCGAGGAACTTGAGGAGCAACTTAACGACTAAAGGAGGTCAACTAGAATGAATCAGGCTACTATTGACAACCTGAGACTGAGTAGAATACGATTATACGGTGATGAAGTGGGAGACAGTGAAGAGGTTCGACTTCGTCGCATTATAAACCAATTCCTAGATGAGCCTCCAACGCTTGGTGCTATCTCACCAAGCGCCTGGATTCAGATGGGTAAAGGGGAGGTGACTGTTTGCGTCGACATAGTTGGCGCAGGTGTAGCCTATGAGCTACAAGTCAGACAAGAAACTCCTGCCGGCCTGCAAAGGTATAGTGACGTTCAGATGAAGCTGGCCCAACACGGGCAGCAAACTGCGTCGAGACTACACTTTTGGTATGGGCCTGCGGGGCTTGTTATTGCACTTGGAAGCTGTAGACTTTGGACGCACGAACAGAGACAAGAGCGTGAACCACTGAGAGTGGTTCCTAAGGACTTGCCAACCCCTGCAATCGAAGTCACTATGACCATTAAGACATTCAGAAGAATGCTAAATGGCGTGGCTAAGACAAATAACCGCGTATTCTCAATAGCCTCTCATGAGGGAAGGTGGAATGTCTTTTCAGAGACACCAACCACCGTCGGTACTCGCTGGCGAGTGACGCCAACGATTTACTCCTCCGCAATCGGGGGAGTAAAATACAAAACGCTCTACGACTTCTTCTTTAGAAAGAAGAGAGCAGTTAGGGGCGTATTTAACGACTTAGATGAGAACACAGATATTACTCTAAGCTTGAGAGAAAATGGAGAGTTAGTAGTTTCACTGCAACTCAACGAACGCACTCAAGAGTCATTCGTTTTTGAGCCAGACGACTCTACTATGGGATTTCTAGACCTTCTAGATGACCCTGACTTTGAACTCCCCTTCATGGGGAGAGTGCCAACAGTAACCGAGGAACCTGAAGAGGTGACTACAGTGGTAACTGAAGAGCCCATCGAAGAAGTAGAAGAACCTGTTCAAGAGTCTGTTTCCTTCTCTAAAGAAGAAGCAGACAGAATGCTTGAGTGGAGCCAAGCTAGTATGAGACACCAACAAGAGGTTGGTGCACCGACTAGCGAAAGCCCACAAATCTGGTTCTCCCATTACATGATGGAGAGGCTACGACAAGGCGAAGCCATTGATGATTTGGACAACCAAATCTTGGCTAAGCTCTAGTCACTAGAGGTATGAAAATGGACAAAAACACCATTAAGAAATACGATGAGATTGTAGAGCATTGGAAACTGAACACGAAGATTTTGACGAACTACTCAAAGTTCTGGAAGTCGACCCGATTTCAGTCGGATACTTGGTTTGAAGCGAAGGAGCAATTCCTCTTGAAGAACCTGATGCGACAAAATACGGAACTGACTTTTGGCGAGATGCGTCGTTGGAGCTTTGATGACCACAAGCGTCACTATGCCGAGCGAGCCGTTGGCTCTGACGGTAAAGTGATTGAATCCTTTGCAATCGACATAAACAACAACACGGTGCGAACCGAACTTGGTTCAGCGAGCGAGGAGTGTGTAGAAGCATTCCTTTACCGCTGGAACAACGGTTACGCTTTCATGGATGTGCAAGAGCGAGTTGACCTCGCTTTGACCCGCCTGCTCTCTGAGCAAGGTGTGGTTATTCGGAAGGGCCTTGAGGTGATGCAAAGAGCTGAGGCTGCGCGCGAGGAAGTGCGTGGTGCTCTCTTGGATGCTGCCGAAAAGGTTTCTGCACACGTCTCGGTATCAAAGCTCAAGAACTTGGCTGACACCCTTGGTTTGAGTGACTTCATCGAGACAGAAGAAGGCAACTGATGTTGTGTTTACTAGCTATGAACATTAACTGGGAAGAGCATGGACACCCTGGAAACTACACGGTGAGAAATGGAACGCTGATTAAAGCTGTGAACGATTACTTAGACGAACTTAACTTGTCTAGAGAACCGTATCACGGATTCGCGTCTCATCTCACCAACTTGGGGTTCATTGAGGAAGGAAATGATGGATATCAGTTTACTGCTGTCCTCACACCGGCAAGGAAGCGTGACTTGCATCACCTTCCTGCTGCGCTAGGAAGCTTAGCTATGAGCAATTTGGAACAAGAATATCGACCAAATCAAATGGTCTTTCTTCTGAGTGGCTTTAAGCAAAGGGGTTCAGGGGCAATAACGGCCCTTGACCCAACCAAGCTCCTTGAAATGAAACGACTATTGGAGGACCTTCATTGACTGATAAGGCGGCTAGACTAAATGCCATGACTGGCGGAAGCACTAGTCAGCCTCGGAAGCCGAAGTCGGACAAGGTCGTTCACTACAAGCGTAACGAACCTTCTGAAATGACCCCCACTCAGTTTCTAGAGTTAGCGCCAAAGAAGTTTAAGGCAGATATTGTGGAACCCGAGGGGACGTGGACAATTACCTACACCCTGTACCACAAGACCGACAGTTGCTTGACTTACGTCGCTCAACTGAAGGACCTGAAAGAAACTTACTTGGCCCCAATCTACATTTTCAAGCGAGAGTGTGGCTACCAAAGACGCCTGATGAAGAGAATTTATCAGCGCGAAAATCAACCTGCGTGGCAGGTGATATCGGGTGCCCACTTTCATCACGAGCATGGGAATGTCGTGTTCAAAAATGAACTCGACGCCTTCCTCGCTCCACTGAAGGTGTACTTTGGATTCGAGCTGTATCAGCCGATACCTTGAATCCTTACTAGGAGGTAAAAACTATGGCAAATGCTGCTTTTAGTGTTATCACCGGCTTGTGGAGACGCCGCCGTAACAATGGCTCGGAAGAGTACTTTTACGGCAAGCCGAAGTTGGAGGAACCACTTGTCATCAACCCTGGTGACGAAGTGTATGTCTTCCGTACGTCGGCGCGTAATGCCCGCAACTCTGACCCCCAGATGTATCTGAAGGTCAAGCGAGCAAAGTCCGGTGAGACTACCGATAATTGATAAGCCATCTAAAAAGTGGCTTTACTAGATGACACAAAGAGATGAAATCTTTGAAACATTACAGGCTATGACCACAGGGCGCGCAGCATATATCTGCACGCCATCAAATGTGGAAAACCGATTTGACTTAACGAAGCCAAGTCAGCTCATTTTAGCAAGTGCTAGATGCCTTGCTGGAGCTAACCCCTTTACTGACAACCTTGTGAGAGCTCCCGGCCTTATGGGAACGGGGCTCTACCTTAACAGGGTAAGGAGTTCAGTAGAGAGATTTGGAAACAACTTTGCTTTGACAACCATCTACAGAATTAACTGGAGCAATCGTCGTAACTGGTCTCGTGACAGAGACCAGATTTACGAGGCTTTAGCAAGTCTTCAGGCTCTTTCGAATATGCTGCAGCGAACTAACCAAGCAGTTAGTCGACAGGAATTCGAATTAGGCCCGGAGCAACGAGGAGAGTTAGCCAGCATAGTACAAACTGTAATAGACCGACCAAGGAGTGATGTACCCACTGACCACTATCATGTGTCGTACACCTTGATTGGAAAAATTACAGATATGCTGAGATTTGCAGCTCGTCGTGATTCATATCACTACAGCTTCAACTACTCGTACACCTTTCCCTACTCTAATATGGTAGGACATAGGGCCAGCCAATACTCGGTAAAGGCGAGACTAGAGCTACCTGCTCCAGTCATTCGCATGACCGAAGGCGAATACTGGGGAGACTCTGTAGATGAATATCATGGACAATTTGTAGATGCATACTTTCAGCTCCACATGGGTGGGCCTGAAGACATTGTAGTTGATGAAGAGGAGACTCTGAATCGAGTCAAATTATTCCGACGGCGGCAGCCGGAGAAATTGTATCGGGACTGGCTGCCAAAGCCTGAGACTTTGTCTCTCGCAGTTGGTAAATCCGATGGACTGTCGCTCTTTAAGCGAACAGACCTTGAGCCCGATGTCAAGCCTGTTAAGAAGCTAGAGGACTTGATAGCTGGGGATATGTTGAATATCCCAATCAAAGTTGAGATGTTTGACACTGAAACAAACACTAGCCACAAGCTAGAGCCTGGGGTTTACCAATTCCTACTAAAGGAAGAGCCCTATTTTGAAGGCGACATGTTTCAATACGGTTATGCTAGTACAGCTGAACTGCGTCGATATAGAGTTACTTTCCCAACTGGAAAGGTGACCGCTATTACACCCAGTTCCAAAGAACAAGTAGTAACTCGAGCAAACATTTCTCGGCGGAAGCTAAGCCTTCCGCAAGATACAGAAATCAGTCACTCACATCAGATAAACAAAAATTTCTGATACTAGCATGAGTTACAAATGTGACAAATGTGATTTTACTGCTCAAACGACCGGTGGACTACTGCTACACAAAAAGGTAAGGCACTCTACGGAGAGCAAGCCCGTGCAGAAACCGCCCGTGTCGGAGCGAAAGCCGAAGCCTACCAAAAAGAAGGAGGCAGCTGCTGATGTTGTTAAGGAGTCTAAAAGCCGCCATAAGAAGCAGCTCGAAGACTACGAGGCAATCAAGAAGAAGTGGATTAAGAAACCGACTGGACTCACCAGCGGAGGAAAGGTAACCAAGAAGGAACTCGTAAAGATGTTCCCGAAGGGAACGAAGTCTCCAGTAAATGGTGTGGTCTCTAAGTCTATCTCACTTCATTCAGCATTTGAAGCCTCATACGAGGTCCGTGTTCGAGTCATGAAAAATGACTGGATACGAACTGTGCTAGTAGGCAAGAAGCACAATATCAGTTGGCTAGAAGGGCCCATCAAAAACAAACACAAGGTGACCCTTCCTATGATACAGACCAAATGATACTAGATGAGTAAAAACATCAATGGACTTTTCGAATGCATTCGTGCAGACAGAGCTGCGAGCTTTGTTAGATTAACAAGCTAGACTACCAAAGCGAGGTGGTCTACTTGAGTCCATTTAATATAAAGAGGTAAAATTACTGAAGCCCAGGAAGGGGCAAGAGACTGCGAGTCTCGCTGTGAGAGTATGCTATGTGAGTACATATATCGACTAACTTTTGATTCTTGGCCAGTTACTGAACTGGTATAAAAGAAGATAAAGCGAAGATAATATAGAAAATCAACGGACTTGTTAGTATAGTAACTAACCTGTCTGCGCCTATAAGGCGGCTAACTCCCTCAACCAGATGAGTGAAAACGAATCAACTGAAGATGAAGGATATGTCATTGAAGGCAACACTGAGATTGCAACGAGAGGGCACTTGGCGATTTACTCGGTAACGAGTGGTCGAGTGGATTACTCTTCGTTCGTACAGGTTGCGAGAAGCCTCGAACTTACGAGAGCTTTCGTGCCTGAAATCAGGAGACTCAAAGACAGCTTTGCTATCGCTCGAGGAAACCTCGAGGGGTTGACACTACCTCCGCTCGAAGTAGTGGAAGGATGGGACAGTCCAGTGGACCGGACCATCAAGGTAGTGTCGTTGTCGAGAGGCAACGAATACGCTGTCCAAGTTGAGTCTCGTGGAAGAGCGAGAGGAAAGAACGATGTGCGCCGCGAGAATCTCTTTAGGTTGGAATTCCAGCCTCCAGAGAACTTTAACGTGGCTGAATGGCGAACCGCCTACATGGATAATGTGTGGGAAGGTAAGTCAGAAGAAGCACAAGCAAGTCTTTCTCAAATCACTCGGTGCCTTACTGTGACGCCCTTTTGGGACGACATGAGTGTTGATGGTAATCTGTTTGCACGGATTACTGCTGCGCTTATGGAAGAATACCAAATCGTGGCAACGAGCATTGACCAAAAGATGCTTAGAGACAGAATTGTGCGAGTCCTGACGAGTGAGTTGGGTGGCCTACCGTATCGAAGCGGTCAGGGCATCTACTTCATTCCGAAGGTAGGAGATGACGACGATTATCTCACGACGCTTACCAACTACTCCACTTTGTTGGAGAACTTTGGTAGCGCCAACGCACTTCAAGGCAATTCTTCAGAAAACAACTGGTTTGACGAAAGTGGTAGGCCTCGCGCCTGGCACCGCCCAAGAACCAACCTAAGAGTATTGGGATACATTGACAATGAGCGACAGATGAACTACATCCGACAGGATATTCAAACAAACATCGGTCGTGAGATTGCAGAATACCAACAAAAGGTGCTCGAAGTAGCACAAGGCTTTGACGAGGACAATGTGGACCGCTTTGAAGAGCGACTCAAGTCCTTGTCGGGTCAGCGTGATGCACTGAGAGTTCGTGTGAGCAACCTAACGACTATGTTGGGTGGCGACATCGACCTTCACAGTGACCCTTACGCTGATGTAGCCGATGGTATTGCAACTCGAGTCAACAGTATTCGAGCTGTGAGGTCTGGTGTAGCTGAAAGGCTCTCCAACCTGACGCTCCTTTGAAATGACTCTTAACTAGGAGGTAAACACTGTGGAAGAAACGCAGGCTACGCAAGAAAAGCGTACTTGGGTCGACGACGAAGTGTTCATTTCCACCTGGGAGCAGGGTAGCTCCGAGGCAGAGGTAGCTGACGCCCTAGGGCTGAAGCTCGCCTCTGTCCAGCAGCGAGCCCGCAACCTGCGCAACCACGGGGTGAACTTGAAAGAGTACCCCAAGCGCAACGGAAAGAAAGGTAAGGCGTACTACGCTCGTCTCGAGCAGATTCGCCTGGGCCTCGATTCCGAAGGTGGCAATGACACTAACGTCTGAGCCTAAGCTCTACTCTTAAGTAAAACACTTTGGAAGTCTGCGAGACTCCCTTAGCAAAGTAACTTAGGGGAACTAGAACGAGAACTATCTGAGGGAAACCTATGACGAGGAATCCTATACATCATAAGAGAGATAGGGAAGCCTGGAAATCTAGACAAGCGAGCAAACCCAGAACATGGTTTGCATACCCGCTAGCGCTGAATTATCTAGAAGCGGCAACTTGCCGCTACACCCCTACTAAGCTAAACTCGAAGACTCGTAAGTCTATCGAAGATAAACTCAGATTACCTTAACCCACTCCGCCCTCGCAAACGCTGGCACTAAGCGAAAAACATAAGCCCAGAGCCAAGGTTCAACCAAGAACAATAGGCGAAAGGCGTGTACGCTGGCTAATTGCTCAGCGGAAGGGTTTTCGGTATCAATCACATATACGGACAAGACACTTCGGAAACATTTCCTCGTGGTCTATGACCCCGTCAAGATTGACTACCGAGATACGCGCGTCACGCGCAGGGAGATGTACGGAAGCACTGGTTCCGTTCACCAGAGAGATAAAATTAAAATGACTACATTATACGTTGCCAACCGACGTACTCGAGCAGAAGTCTAACTGCGCTCTCACCAGGAATACTTTAACAACTGAGGCAACAATGACGTTGCCCACATACTGTGGTAACTACAGATTTGTAGAGACCACTGCTCGACTCTCACTACGAGAACTCGATGCTTAACGCCTCAGAATGGCCATGCGGCCTTTATTCTGAGACTACATCGGAACTTCTTGTGAGAATCGGTTGCTAAGGGGGCGGGTATCTGCACACTACCACAGTATGTGGTAATTGATGCAAGAATGCATGGTATTGTGACTTCTTCTAAGATAAAGAAAAAGAAAGTCTCTAAAAACTGTTTCGCGCGACTGGCTCGCAGTACAGCGTTTAGACTTTGACCAACTTTTCCATAACTCGGAACTTCGACAAAAACATCTGAAAAACCGAGTAAGCCAGAGTGGTCATCATACACCGATGACTAAAGTACATGGATGACGACCACAACGAAGGCCCCTGCACGCATACGCTATGTGGGTGTAATGGTATTCCACCAGAGGAGAAACTAAAGCTGAGAGAAATCAATGACGCACCGGCTAAAGCCCGGCACGCGCCAAGTGTTTACAATGTAAATGTTGTGCGCTAGATGCTTTGCTTGCGAAGTCGAAGCACTCAAGTGGAGTGCTAAGAACTAAAGTTGCGCAAGCAATAGGGAAGGCCCTTAGAACTGGTCTTCTCCTCACCAGGAGATATACAATACTGAGGAAACGATGACGTAAACTCAGTCAAGGCACGGCCCGCTAAAGCCAGAGTAAAACGCTACGCGATGTACTCTGGACGGGAACAGGAACCGGCAGAAGACGTTCCAACCCTTGTGTTCGCACATCGGAACGCATCGTCTTCGCGCTCTAGGCAGCTACACACCTACTCTGGTCGAAACCACAGTAGGCGTACAGCGTGCCTTTCCTGTCCCTCTTCATCGGGCCTAGAAAGTCCAGACAATCAACCACTTCTTGTGGAAGCACGGCGCATTTAATCACCAACCGCGAATAGATATTGAGCCTTCGCTCATATCCTTCGCTACCAACTGATTAAAGCCCGTGGTAAAATCGTCTGGACAAACAACGCTAGTGCCGGAAACACGATTCAACACGAACGTGACATGACTAAGAACGACGGCTACGCCTAGCGTTCTGAATCACAAAGTACCTCGATAAGTGCTTCGGCATAATAATTCAACCACCGGTTAACACGGTCATAACCTTGCGGCTTCGCTGCGGTTACTCCGTGTAACACCTTTTCAAACTCTAAAGTTACGGGTTAAGCAACCCTAGAGCAACGAGTGTGAAATGCTTGAATCATTACCGTATCCTACGGATACTTGCCTCGCTAACAGGTCGGTACTTTGGCTTGCAGCTGTGCTGCGGTCACTTTGCATCCCACAGTAAAACGCTACGCGATGTACTGTGGACGGACCTGTTCCACCAACGCTCTATCCTACGGATAGTCGCTCACAGGTACAACATCCACAGAATTACCCTTAGTCCAGCGACGGGGTAACTGCGGCCAAGGGTCCTGATGCAATCGAATCGAATCGTTAAATCGCGGGCAAGATAGAAAGACTCTTTTTGCGGCTTCGCTGCAAACAGCTTTCACCACAAGCTCTTTGAAATGGTAAGCACCATCCCTAATGCGCTTGTGTCTTGCGGTTCCGCGAGCACGCTGAGAATACTGTATTCTCCACCAGAAGAGACCAAATCTGAGGCGAAAGCCGATGACGGTATCCAGACCTTCAGCATATATTCTGACACAAGTGTCAGAATCAAGCTAGGGGTAACCGCTGTAAGTACACAGAGCCCTCTGCTCTGGTACTTCACGCTACAGACTCAACGCTAGGCGACAGGTTTGCTGTCGTTCTGGATTCATCCAGATGGATACCAGAAGCAGTAACGCTGCTGCAAATGAGGCTGCGAGTGGGTGACCATAAGGACACTGCGAGGAAACGCAGCTGTGCAGCCGGAACTGAAGAAAGAGCAGCGCCATGCAGCACTTGTAGCAGGCGTCCTCTGCACGGGATACAAGTCAGACATGTTTCACTTGTCTGACCTTACCCTATGTCGCAGGCACGCTCCCCATGCTAGGTAGGATACATTGGCTCTTCACCAGATGAAACATTGGACAACCGATGAGACACGATGTCGCGCAAAGACCACCAGCGGTAAACGCTGTAAACTAAAGGTCGGAGCAGGCGACTATTTATGCGAACACCATGCTATGGACTTGGCACACTTTGTGCTGAATCCAAGCAAAGTTGCGAGGCTGATGAAGTCTCGCTTTCCAAAGCGGCATCACCCCGCGTGTGATAGGAAAGGACAGAACGATTGTGATTGTCACACCTATTCAAACGGGGCATTGGGTATGATGGCACTGCGAGAATCTTTTCGCAAAAGCCAAGAACTCAGTCCGCTTTATCGGAGAAAACGGCGCTTGGAACACCGACTTAAAGTCAAGCGAATCCGAGCGTATTACAATTCGATTACAGAAGCGGAGCTGTGGTTACCCAAAGATGCTGGGTTCCGACAGTTCCGCTTTTTTTTGTGGGACGATAAGCAAGAACGCATCGTTGTGCGAGTAATCAAGGACAACTTCCGTCACAAGAGAACTTTACTCAAGTGGCTTAGGAGGTTAGCTCCGCTACATGTTTACTACACAACAAGCGCCTGGCTTAATCCGCAAGGAATCGGACCGGACCCGAAAGGGAAGCATGGTAAAGCTAAGATGAAGAAGAAGGGATGGACCCTGAGTAAGTATCATGATACGATGCTCTACCAGGGTTTGTACTTTGACGTAGACTACGACAACGCAGACTACAATGAAGGAGCAAACATGATGAATCGGCTGTTGCTTAACGCCGAATTCATGTTCTCTCAGGGTCGCAGGGGAAGCCGAGTAAGGTATTTCCTTGCGGGGCTAGATAAAACACCCACAATGGTATTTAGTGGCAGCAAGGGCTTCCACTTGATATTCGAAGACTGGGACTCTAGCCGACTCAATCGACTCGAGACGATGCGATACAAAGCGCACATGGAAAAGGATGGAACTCAAGGGTTTCATTCAAAGGCCAAGCAAAGCATTGTAACAGAGCTCAAAAGAGACAGTTATCTCCTTCTTGACTGGGAAGTTACTCAGGACCCAAGGCGAATCATTCGCCTTCCTGGGACTGTCCACGGCAAGACTATGCGCCTGTGCAAGGTTGTCACTCTAGACGACTTTAACCAGGGTGATAAAGCATGGACCTTCAAAGCTGATGCACCTATAGCATGAGCAACTAGGAAGATTTTATTCTGAGGCAACTATGACGAATACTCCACAATCCTGTCGGATAGACAACCTAAGGGAACGACTTCCTCGGGATTGTGGAGTCATCTGCGTGGTAACGGAAAGTTACTCCCGTAGTAACCCTGTGAGTCGGGTCCCGTAGTAACACGAGTGAGAGCCAGGAAACTAAAGGAACAAACGCTGTACTGAGAGCTCTTTTGAGCAGACTGGGGTGCGAATAAGCATAGTGCCCTATGGTCCACCTTGCAGCGGGTAATTTTGCAGATATTCTCTGCGAAGTCCAAGGTTCCGGCTCAGAAGACTTCATGAACTTCGCAGAGATGGTCTTCCACCAGATGAAAGACGACGGAAAGTGCCCCCACTGCGGGGCCACGGAAGGGTCGTGGTTAGAAGTGTTAGAACGCGTACCCGAAGGGTACATGGAAGAATACTACAACTGTGAACAGTGTGGGAAGTCCTACACCAAAGAGTTCGACATCACAGTCACCTTTAGACAATATATTCTAGAGTGACTTACTAGATGGATATACTGAGTTTACTACTTACAGTATTGATGTATGTTCTGATTGGTTTTGGCTTTGCAGCAGGGTTTGCCCTGTGGCGTAAAGTCTCCGCCAAGTGGAACAAGAAGAAAGGCAAAGGTGGCGTCCGAAGAGGAGGCTGGGTTTGACTTACTAGAAAACTATGGGATACGAATACTCATGGGACATTGAAGTGGTGGCAAAAACCAAAGCGCGGTCATTAGAAATTTTGACTGAAGCGATGGATGCTACTATTGACGAAGATGAACGCTATGATATGAACTACGCGCCCGAGTGGAACACTCGGGTCGAAGGCTATCATGGCAAGTGGCGAAGTAAAGAGCATAAGTTGCTAGAAGAAATCTCTAAGCGACTTGAGGACGGAGAACTGGCTTATGGTCAGTACTATGGCGAAGACGCTTCCGTTGGCTACTACTATGCCACTAAGGAAGGTTGGAAAGAACTTTCCCAAAGACATCCAATGGATGCAGAAATCAGAGCAGCTCAAGCTGCTCAAGAACGCTGATTTCTACTAGATGAAACGGAGTATACTTATTCCGATTGATGACGAAACTTCAGAAAAAACCGCCGATGAAATCCTCGCTGAGGCCTTTAATGTAGGCGGAGGCTGGCATGCTTCGGTTAAAGGAGAGCGAATGGTTCGGTTCGCTTTCTATTGGGAAAAAAGCGAAACTGTTCTCGAGGTTGTAAACAAACTTAACTTTGTTGAAACCGTCGAAGAAGCAGAAGTAGCTGCTGACTATATACGAAAACTCGTGGCAGTTCCACTTAAGGAACTACCTCGTGAAAGAAGCTACTGAAGTTAACTAGATGAGACGAAAAGTTTTGATATCATCAAACGATATTGACTGGAAGCCATATGAGCCATATGAGCCCAAGAAAAGAGAACCTAAAGTGGAGCTACAGAAAGTAGACACTGCTAAGTTTGTCTTTGCTTGGGAAAACTCTTCCTCTGTGGAAGAGGTTGTGCGCCGAATGAAGTACCCTCGTTACAAGGGTGCAATGCCCGAGGACGATATTGCTTCAACAAGGAAAGTTGCTGAGGTGATTCGAACGGTTGAACAACTCCCACTAAGAGAACTTCCAGACCACGCTCCTAAGGCTAAGTCAGGTAAAATCAACAACCTGACCATTCCTAAGGAGTGACTAGATGAGCAGAATCGAAGATAAAGTCTGTGAGAAGATTCAACAGCGCGCCAAAATTGGTAAATCCAAATATGGAGTCACCATGGAGCGCACTGACTTGAACTTTCTTGAATGGCTACAACATCTGCAAGAAGAGCTGATGGACGCGGCAGTTTATGTCGAGCGCCTGATGCAAGAAGCAAGTCAAGTGACGGAAGAAGCAACAATATGCACCAACTGTGGTGAATTTAACTGCACTTGCTAAGCTTACTAGAGATACTAAACACTGAGGTAACAATGACGTGGCACGCCTGCGGCTAGGTGGTATTCACCGGCACGCAACCGGGGCTCGAGGCGTACCGCCTCTGCTCAGCCCCTTGATTCTACTGTTACCCAACGTAAAGTCTGTTCACCGTTTAACGGACGCTTGGCAGCGAGCTGACTGCGCTTACCTACTTTCGAAGGTCGAACGCAGCGCATACTCGCAAAACGCCTTTTGTCGTCAGCCTAAAGGCCGACCACAAACTTCCTATGCAGGAAGAACGGCTATGTTTGACATTCGTCACAGCCTGAACGTAAGACTGCGTGTAATGCTCGCGGTCTACTTCTCATGAACAGACTTTATCGAAGGTACCAGTTACGGCTCTTCGAGCCCTACCGTATCATGTGCTATCTGGTATCTCACCAGAGACAAAAAACAACTGAGGTAACTGTGACGTTACTCACTCTCAGTACATCTTAGATGAACTGAGGGGACTTGCACAACTGCACTAAGAGTGAGATGGATATCTACTCCGCCTGCACGCAACACAGCGCTGGGTGGGCGTGCACGAACTGGAAACTACTTTGAGAACTCTTAGAAAACTCTTAGAGCAAAAAGAGGCGAGTTTCCGTCGGATTAGCCGGCCGGGCGCACCTTCAGGTCCCCGCCTGACCTAGCGTAGCTACCTTTTACGGAATACTTGAAAGTAATCCTGAATGCACGGAAGCCTGTACGCTAACGCTAAGTCCCTAGCACGCTTTGCTAGGTGAGTGTTTGGAGTCTCACCAGAGAAACTTTACTGAGGTAACTATGACGTAACCCACTGCTTATCACCGAGTTGCTACTCGGCTGAGAGTGGCGACGTCTCGGTGATAAGTAGTGGGGTTAACGGGTACTGTATACCCATTAAGACGTTAGAGGAATCCTTCTACTTCAAAAATGGAGAGCAGTGTCCTTGCTGACCAGTTCACTATCTTGGACACGTATCATGATAGCAAACTTATGGAATCACATCGCCCCAAACACCGACATGGAAAAAGATATTGTAACAAACATATCTTCACGACCTAGGCAAGCTCGAAGCCCGCTGCGAATACTCGCAGCGTATGGCTTCAACAGTCCCCAGACTATCCACAAAGTTCGCAGTGCAAGCACTGTAGGTTTAACCAAGCCAGAACACGAACTTCGTCGATAGATTGGGACCCTGCCCGAGTGAAGATAAGTTAAAAACAAATTTTTTCCAAACTACTGAGACGCAATGCCACAGCACGCTAGGTGCTAGGTGGGTAATTGGTTTCTCACCAGGAGGGTATAAATCAAAATGACGTGTGTATCCATGCAGAAGTCTAACTGCGCCTCCACCAGAGAAGAAAACCATGAGGGAAACCGATGACGATTGGTGCATTCGCACCAAGCGTGCGGGCGACTGCGTTGGGGCAAATCCCCCTCTGCTGTAAATAGCCTTGCTATTTAACGCGCTCACTGGCCTTGTATCGCTAGACTTCCCATGCGGTCAGTCTAGCTCCAGTCGGTTAAATCCGGCTTGCGCACATGGCTTTAATCGCCCGCACGAATGGCCTTCTCACCAGAGAGTTAACATCTGAGGAAACTATGACGGATGTGCCAAAGAGCACGGCCTCGTTAAGTACACTTACATCCTCTATCTCGTACCGAGATAGACGCAACAGGCCGAGGTGTCGTGAGTATAAAATCCGGCGATTTTACATTCACTCAAGGTGGCCTGTTTCACCTACGGCGAGCCTGCGGGGATGGAAGTACACTTAACGAAACCTATGTGCTTGAGGCCGCTCTGCGCCAAGCGGAGATTTGGCTCTCACCAGGAAGAAACCAACGCTGAGGAAACAATGACGCAGCGCACACGGACAGAGCATTCAACTGAATGCGAAGGCATATACTGCACGCTCAAGTAGTCACACTACTTATCGCACGGATATAGCGAATATACCAGTGGTGCAGAAATCTGACAAGACAAAATCGGAAACGGAAACATGAGGCTTGCTTCCATAAAGGAAGCCAGTCGAACGGCTCCAACTCGGAGACTAACCTAGAACTAAGTCCCCTGCGAGCGCGAGAAACGCCGAGACGGGCTTGTTCAGATACCCTTTCGGAGAAGCGAAGGTTAGGCATTCGCCCTGCCCTCTACTGATTTAGAAGAAAAGAGAGTATCCGAGCCTGCGCAACAGAACGCATATTCTGCCCAAACTAAGGACACAGTAATGCTGTGCGCGTGGTGCTTCCACCAGGAGAACTAAACGCTGAGGAAACAATGACGCTTCTCAGCAAAAAACCATCACGACTCCAGGAGGCAAACGTGCGTACCCAAGCGTTCACCGTGCATTTCAGAAAAGATAAGCTAGGGCCAGCAGTAATGCATGCGCGCTAAATCTGATACACAGGTGAACGACTGGTTACGCAACTCTTGCCACCCTGGACGCGTGAGGGTTTTTCACTTCGATTTGACCTAAAGTCAAATAGACTACAGGCTAATGTAATCTTAAGACCGACCAATAGATAAACGAACTATATGCTTCAGACTATCACACCCTGGACTATAGGCATTCGCGGACGGAAAAGAAATCTCGGAAAGAGAAACCGATTACGGCACTAAGAAAGAAAGAAGACGATAGTTTCCGTGACCCCACCGGTCACGAACTTGCCTATGGCAAGTGCAGACTAATCGACTTACTGCGTAAAAGCGAAGAGCCATACGGACACCTACGGGTTCCTCGTGCTACTTCGTCACGCGCATAGATTCAAAGGTTAAGCCTAAGAGAAACAGACTACCATATCAAAGCGAACATATGCTGAGTATCTGGTTCTCCACCAGAAGAAACCAATCCGAGGCATGAGCCAATGACGACCTCGATTCTACGAAACGAAGAACCAAGTTCGCACGGAAAGACCGCATGTTGAGTCTTACTCGACACGCCTTCGGCACACATGCGTTGTGTCGACTGCGCTAAACATCGCGAGTCTCTTCCGACGCTGCACTGGTTATTCGTCCGTTTCACCTCGCAAAGATGCTAAGCACTTTGATAAGAGCGAAGCTGCAGTCGCAAACGCGTTCTGCATTCGCATTCATCACGCTAGCAAATGCAGTGACAAAAGAGGCAAATGGTTCTTCACCAGAGAGATAAAATCAAAATGACGGTATTGCGGCGGGGTCAAAGTGTTCTCTGGTTACACGTCATGTGCCTGTGTTGTAACCGCATAAAACAGCACGCTGCAGAAGTCTAACTGCGCTCTCACCAGAGACAAAAAACAACTGAGGTAACTGTGACGTTACTCACTCTCAGTACATCTTAGATGAACTGAGGGGACTTGCACTGATGTAATGACAGTGAGTTAGTTGTACAGGACCAGCTGCGTCGACGAACGTCACTAGCTGGTAACCTCATGAGACCATGAAACAAACCGAGACCTTAGAGAACTCTAAGACTATCAAAGGTTGAAAATAAGCAGGAAAGCCGCACGGCAGTGACTGCTAAGCTCCTGGAGCGGACAGCTTCGAAGAGCTCCCTCGAGGGCACCTAGCTTGTTAAACTTGGATACAAAGTACTCCAAAGTAGCACGGAAGCCTGTACGCTAACGCTAAGTCCCTAGCACGCTTTGCTAGGTGAGTGTTTGGAGTCTCACCAGATGAGTGAAAGGGAGTATACCCCTGATAAAATCAAAGAGTTAGAAGAGTTCAGAGAGTCTGTCAAGTGCTTACACAATGACGACTTCTACTACTATGCAGACTTTGGTTCGGCTAGCGGATGCTTGACCGTGATACACGGTGAAGCAGAATGCGCAATCTGCGGTGAGCGATTTAAAGCCGTGCTAGAAGGAAGCTGGGAAGTGGACTTTAGCAGAGTCGTGAAAGACTCTACTCTTTGAACTCAAACTAGATGAGTG
>Ga0160423_10000715_pt1 | contig 27516 bp, 27 predicted proteins | sample CRUFie14St8metaG_FD_108191 | JGI IMG/M metagenome (GOLD analysis project Ga0160423, IMG submission 108191) | Marine microbial communities from the Costa Rica Dome - CRUD Field 142mm St8 metaG | ecosystem: Environmental > Aquatic > Marine > Oceanic > Photic zone | place: Costa Rica: the Eastern...
AAACCGAAGTAAATTTTCTACTCCGGTCCTATTAATTTGTATTTAAAAAATTTTCAACCCCTATTTTCGGGTGACACATACCTGAAGTCTTTAATTATAAACCAAACTTATACCTGTATCCTAAAGAAACTTGCCAAGCTCCAGCAGTATGAGGCTCTTCCCAAAACTCTTTGATATTATATGATGTAGGAATCTGCATTCCAAAAGACATTATGAAAGCACCACTTTCTCCACCTGCTTCAAAACCAAATTCAGGTCTTAATCCTAAGGAGTAACCGTATAGCCCAGGTATGATTACTTCATTCTCTCCTGTTGTCGAGTTGGAAGTAATTACCTCAGGTGTGCTAATCACACCAACTCCCATAGCCAAAGACCCAATTGGCTTAAATGGTCCATCAAGAAAGTTGTATTGAGCTTTTAATGCATAGTTAGATAATCCGTAAAATCTGAAACTTCCGATATCATCACCAACAGCAATTAAAACTGAGCTATGGTATGCACCACCCAATAATAATTTATTATTCAATAAATCTTCAGATTGATACATTAAATCTGCAGAAACTCCTAAACCTCCTCCTGCAAGTTTTTCATTTGTGGCATCGTCAATGAATAAAGTGCCCGTTGGTGAAGACCAACCAAATTGACCTGATGCCGATACTGTTTGAGCCTGTGACTCTTTAGAAAATACGATTGTCATAATTGTTAAAATACCTAATAGAAATTTTTTCATGTTTTTTTGTTTTAAATTTGAACAGTATCAATTGATAATTATTTGTTGTTAAATTGATGTGTACAAAAAGAGTTAAATAAAAATTTCAACGTATATTCTCAATCGTAAGATAATCTTTGCTTAAAATTGAGTTTTTTTTGTTGTGGTGCAATTATAAAACAAAAGGTCATATTATGTCACTACAAAAAAGTGCATAAAAAATATTTTTAAAAACATAATATTTTTTTTAATAAACTGTAAATCAGTTTATTAATGAGTTTAAAAAGGCTTTTCAAAATAATTTTATGTTAATTTAAATTCATTAGATCGCAACAAAAAACGGCTAAGTATAAAATCTGATATGTCATTTTTCTTATCTATTTTATGAATTCAATTTTCTTCTTGTGTCCAATTGAAGTTGACAAAAACATTGGGTTCACTTTTTTATGGTTGTGAACGCTGTTTAGGTCCAAGTGATTTTGAACGTCTTCGAGAAAAATTATATTTGAAGAAATAAGGTATTGGATAGGGAAGATGCCTTCCTGCATACCTAGGTCCGAGTTCTTACTCGCGACCCCTGAATTAGAAAGAGCCCGGTCAAAAGAACGGGCTCCTATTATTTTCGATAGGTTTTATTTTACCGCGTCAACAACTGCTTTGAAAGCTTTTGGATTGTTCATTGCCAAGTCTGCTAAAACTTTTCTGTTTAACTCAATTCCTTTTGCGTTAACCTTTCCCATGAATTCTGAATAAGACAATCCGTATTGTCTTGCACCAGCGTTAATTCTTTGAATCCAAAGCGCTCTAAATGTTCTCTTTTTGTTTTTTCTGTCTCTGTACGCATAGGTAAGTCCTTTTTCTACTGCGTTTTTAGAAACTGTCCACACGTTTTTTCTTCTGCCAAAGTAACCTTTGGCTAATTTCATCGTGTTTTTTCTTCTTGCTCTACTCGCTACCGAGTTTACCGATCTTGGCATAATTTTTAGTTTTTTGATGGTTAGTGGCTTTCGCTCTTTTTTTACTAAACACCGGGTTCAACAAACAACCAATTAAAAAATTGAATAAATTACTCTTTATGCTGATTATTTTCCAATAGTCAACATTGACTTAACAGCACCTTCATTGGTTTCATCAACCAATCCAGATTTAGTTAAGTTTCTTTTTTGCTTTGTCCCTTTCTTTGTTAAGATATGAGACTTAAAAGCATGCTTTCTCTTGATTTTTCCAGAGCCAGTTAGCTTGAATCTCTTCTTTGCACTGGATTTAGTTTTCATCTTAGGCATACGAACTTATATTAATTAATAAAAAAATTACTTTTTAGGAGCTTTAGGGGCAAGCATCATATTCATCTTTTTCCCTTCCATTTTAGGCAGCATTTCTACTTTTCCTAATTCTTCAAGCTCTTGGGCAAACTTTAATAATAAAATTTCCCCTCTGTCTTTAAATACTATTGTCCGTCCTTTGAAGAATACATACGCTTTAACTTTTGCACCTTCTTCTAGGAACTTTTTTGCATGGTTCAGTTTGAAGTTAAAATCATGTTCGTCCGTATTTGGTCCGAATCTAATTTCTTTTACTACAACTTTAACCGTCTTCGATTTAATTTCCTTTTGTTTCTTTTTCTGCTGATAAAGAAACTTTTTATAATCTATGATCCTACATACTGGAGGAACTGCTTTAGGAGAAATTTCAACTAAATCCAACTCTTGATCTTTAGCAAGCTCTAAGGCTTCTCGTGTTTCGTAAACTCCTTGCTCTACATTCTCGCCAACCAAACGAACCTCAGCAATCTTGATGTTTTGATTAATTCTGTGTTGCTCTTCTTTTTTAAAAGGTCTCCTGCCTTTGTTTCCTTTTTTTCTAGGATTCATTAATTTTATTTACTTTTTTAAATCGTTCTCTATTTCTTTGTTAATGTACTCTACAAATTCTAAATTGGTCATTCTTTCCAATTCTCCTTCTCCGTGTTTCCTTGCAGATACAGAACCTGTAGTGGTTTCCTGATCTCCAAGCACAATCATGTACGGGACTTTTTTTACTTCTGTATCCCTTATTTTTTTGCTTACACGTTCGCTTCGTTCATCAACAAAACCGCGAATATCGTAATTATTTAGGAAAGATAAAAGCTCTTTTGCAGCTTCGTTGTATTTATCACTTACCGGAAGTATCGCGACCTGCTCTGGTGATAGCCATAATGGGAACTTACCAGCGACGTGTTCAATGAGAATTGCACAAAATCTTTCCAATGAACCAAAGGGTGCCCGATGGATCATAACAGGCTGGTGTTTTTGGTTATCTTTTCCTATATATTCTAGCATAAAACGTTCTGGTAGGTTATAATCAACCTGAATGGTTCCTAACTGCCATTTCCGGCCAATAGCATCTTTAACCATGAAATCTAATTTAGGCCCGTAAAACGCTGCCTCACCATATTCAACAACAGTTTTTAGTCCACTTTTTTCGGTTGATTTAATGATTGCGTTTTCCGCAAGTTCCCAGTTTTTGTCTGACCCAATATATTTTTCTTTATTGTCGCGATCTCTTAGGGATATTTGAGCTACATAATCATTAAAGCCAAATACTTTGAACACGTATTGCACCAATTCAATTACTTTTTCAAATTCATCATTTAACTGATCGGGTCGACAAAAAATGTGGGCGTCATCTTGCGTAAAACCTCTTACTCTTGTAAGTCCGTGCAACTCACCAGACTGTTCGTATCGATATACAGTTCCAAATTCGGAGTACCGTATAGGTAGGTCCTTATAAGATTTGGGAGATGCTTTATAGATTTCACAATGGTGTGGACAGTTCATTGGTTTTAGTAAAAACTCTTCATTCTCAGCGGGGGTAAGTATGGGTTGGAAGGAGTCATCACCATATTTCTCATAATGGCCTGAACACACATAAAGTTCTTTATTTCCAATGTGAGGGCTCACTACTGGGAGATACCCAGCCCTTTGCTGAACCTTTTTTAGGAAGTCTTCAAGTCTCTCTTTAAGTTGGGCTCCTTTTGGTAGCCATAGTGGTAAGCCTTGTCCAACCCTTTGAGAGAAAGTAAACAACTCCAATTCTTTGCCGAGTTTTCTATGGTCGCGTTTTTTAGCTTCTTCTAACCTATTTAAGTGCTCCTTGAGCTCTTTAGCTTTTGGAAAGGTAATTCCGTACAAACGTGTTAATTGCTGGCGATTTTCATCACCTCTCCAATAAGCACCTGCAGTACTCATTATTTTTGCGGCTTTTATGATGCCTGTATTAGGTACATGCGGTCCTCTGCATAAATCGGTGAAATCTCCTTGTGTGTAAAAAGTGATGTTTCCGTCGTCTAAATCTTCTAAAAGCTCGAGTTTATATTCATCACCTTTTTCTTTAAAGTAGGATATGGCCTCAGCCTTAGAAATATCTTTTCTCTCAAAGGTGTTTTTTTGACGGGCCAACTCTAACATCTTGTCTTCAATTTTTTTGAAGTCTGATTCAGAAATTATTTTCTCGCCTAAATCAACATCGTAATAAAATCCATTTTCAATTGGAGGACCAATGGCAAATTTTGTTTCTGGATAAAAGTATTGAATTGCTTCTGCCATAAGATGCGCAGAAGAATGCCACATGGTTTCCTTTCCCTTCTCATCATTCCAGGTTAGTAACTTTACTTGAGAACTTTTAGTGATTGGGCGGTTGGAATCCCAGATCTCACCGTTAACTTCAGCAGATAGGACATTTCTCGCAAGTCCTTCGCTTAAGCTCAAGGCTACTTCATGTGCTGTCACTCCTGAGTTGTATTTACGAACACTTCCGTCCGGTAGAGTAATATCAATCATTGTGGCATTGTTTTAATCTAAGCGCAAAATTAGTATAAAATTTTATGCACTTACAGAGATTGAGAAAATAAAAAATCCCTTAATAAAATCTGGGGATTTGGTAAAGAATCACAAGTTTTATTCACAAGTATGGGCATTTATGCTTCTTCGGGTAAAAGGAAGTAATGGAAACATAAAATCACCTATTTATTAAACAAACACATTTCCAGTTGTAACCTGTTTTCTAATTTTTTAGTTAACCTCTCAAGTGATTGTTTTTAAGATTTTCAAATTTTTTATTTCCTTATTTTAAATTGTATATTCGTATTTTAAAAATTTAAAAAATATTCTTTTTAATACTGCAACTATCTGTTTTTTAGTTTTTTATAATTTTTTTAGTGTTTTTTAGAAATGTTTTATTTGACTATATTGCGTTTACGCTTTAATTGTATAAATTTAGATTTACAGGTATAAGATCAATTTATCATGGTAAAAAAAATAAGTAAAGTAATTTCTTTGGTGTCACTTTTACTCTGTTCTGTTCAGAGTTCCTTTGGACAATATAGTGCCAATCCATGCTCTATTGATGGTGTGTATTGTAACGATACTGCTGAAAGAAATGGCGTTATCTATTCTTTTCATGGAGATACTTTTCAATATCCAGCTCCAGGAACTTCAATGCCCTTTTGGATGGCTGTTGGAGACGTTTCCTCAAGAACCATTGATACTACTTTTGTTAGTCCTGTTGCTGCTACGGTTCTTTCAGGTCCTGGTTTACTTCAAGGGCCATTAGCTCAAAACATATCTAAGGATTCTCATTTTAGCGATTGGAAGTTTACGGCATCTGGTGTTTATGAAATAGAATTTAGCATAGCTGGCTTATTTAAGGATACGGTGTTTTTTGACGTTGCTGAAGAAGTGGATTTTTGTTCTCAAGTTCCAGCTGGATGTACAGATGGAGGAGGTGATTTGGTTTATCCCTCTACAGGTAATGGCGGTATTATACCGGTTGATGCAATTTTTCCTATTACTGTGGGTGTTGTCAATAGCTTAACGGGTCAATTAGATTCCTCGTTTTTCGGTTATATATTCTTAGAACAAATTTCTGGGCCTGGAAACATGTATGGGACTTTAAATATGTATGGCGGGCGTTGGTTAACATTTACAGATGTTCGGTTTGATGAAGAAGGAACCTATTTGGTTGAAATATCTACATCATTGGGTTACACACCAGACACAGTTTCTGTTGATGTTTACACGCCTACAAAAGGTGTCAACGCGCCAAATTATAGTTCTTTATCAATTTTCCCGAACCCATTTAGCGATAATGTCACCATTAATTTTAATGATGGTGAAAGAATAGATGAAGTAAACATTATAAATTCTCAGGGTAAGCTTGTTGAAACGTATTCATTGATAAGTTCCTCAACGTTAAACCTCTCCCATTTACCTAAAGGAGTTTATTTCATTGAAGTCAAATCTTTAATAGGGTTAAAGAGCAAAGTGAATGTTCTTGTTAAAAAGTAACGGATAACATGAGAAGCCTTTTTAAACTTTTAAAATCTCTGCATCCCAGTGAAAAGAGATATGTTAATCTGAGGTTACAATCAAACAAATCAAACAGTTTGTTGCATAGTTATTTTGAGACTTTACAAAGCCAAAGTGATTACGATTTTGAAGCAATATCTGAAAAATACCAAAAAACTTCTCCAAAAGTCCTAAAGAACTCCTTGAGAAACCTTTATTCGAACGTATTGAAATACCTTAGGTCATACAATGCGCATTCTGATGACGAAGCTGTTTTGGCCGACATGTTACGCGATGTACGAATTTTGCAGGATAAGTCAATGCTTACAGAGGCAGGGAAGCTAAACCGTCGCTTATTAAATCAATCCAGTTCTTTAGAGTATTTCTTTTATGAGAAAGAGGCGCTAAGGAATCAATGGAACTTATCGCATTTGAAAGGAGAACTTTCGCCTGAGTTTACGGATGAAATAGAGGCGTTGTTAAGCAAGGTTATTGAAAAAGATCTTGAAGTCTCTGAAATTAATAGAAATTATAGAAGGGCAGTCACTTTGTATTATCAATACTTCTTTTATGAAAGAAAAGAAGAGACCAAAGAGGGATTGATAAAGCTTACTCAAACACTTAAAGATAGAGGTGTGGGCTCTTTGAAGTCTTCAAAAGCTAGGATGAGTAATTATGAGATTTTAGCTATGGGTTCTATTATTCAAGGGGATTTACTAGGGCATCATAATGTTCGAAAAGATCAACTTAAATTGCTGTTGACTTCGGAAGTTTTTCAGAAAGATTATCTTTCTCAACTTTTAGTGTTGAGTAATCTCTTTACGTATTTGAAATCTGTCAAATCCATAGAGATTTTAAAAGACTACATGGAATACATGAAATCTTATTTTTTGCCTTTAGTTGAAAAAAATACGGATGGCGTTTTAACGGAAAAATACTACGATATTTATTTTCAGAATCAAATCTATATTCAAAATTGGTATTTAGATAAAGACATTATTTATAAGTTGCTTGAAGAGTTTAAAACGGTTTCTAAAAAAGAGTTTAAACGAAACAATCTCCTTCTGTCACGGGTTTATCTTTCTTTTGCCCAGTTGTTGATTCTATCTAGTGATTATAAACATGCATTGAAACATCTAATTGAGTACCAATCCTTGTCTTTGGATAAGAAGAACTCTACCAATTTTGTGGATAGTGAATTGCATCTGCTAATGCTTTATCATTTAATGGACAAACAAGACGTTTTTGACAAAGGTTTTGAAACAGTAAAAAGAAAAGAAAGAATAGAGGCTATTGTATTCAACGAGGATCAAAAGATGTTGTTCACAGCCTTTCATTCTATTTACAAAGGAGATAAGGTTGATAAATTTGATTACAAGGGTAGAAAGGGGTGGTTAAAGGTGTATGGTGATGTATTGACCAATGTGTCACTTAATGACGCTGTTCATGCTCAATATGATTCATCAAAATTTGTAAATCTTCCTGAGGAAACTACTTTTTTAACGTGGTTGAGAGATGCCTAGAAATGTTTTTTTATTTGTCAATTACGTATTCCAACTTGAAATATCGCAATCAATGATTTCGCCCAACAATTGGTTGTTTTTTTTGAAAAAACACATGAGTTCTTTTTTTGTTTGTTCAGTTAGAGGTTTTCTTTTGGTGTAGGTTAAATTTGAGTCATATACTTTTCCTACCAACCACTTTCTGAGTCTTTTGCTTGGAACAAATGTTCGAAAAATCTTTATTTTAAAATCTCCAGGCTTTTTTATTGCACGATGTAACTTTTGGTTTTTCACAACTTTATTTTCATTTATTCTCTGCAGATTATAATTTTCGTAATGACGTATGCCTAAAAAAGTTTCAATCGTTGTTAAAAAATCAATTGTGTTGTTTTTTAAATCGGTTTGTAGCCCTATGAAAATATCATTTTTTGGAATGTGCTTTTGCAGTTTATGAATTCTTGGATAAAAGTCTGCTGTTTGTTTGTAAAAAACAGTTCTTGGTGGATCAACATCGGGGGGGAGTTTATGACCTTTCTTTCTTGTTTCCTCTAGATTTAGTGCCACTTCAAAGTTGGTGATGTTTTCGTTTGCATCAACAATATTTTGACTATGAAGTGCATAGGAAACCTCAATAGGATTTCTTAAAAGCACTATGATTTTAGGTTGAATTCCTAGACTTTTTAATTCCTTATAAATAGAATTTGAATACAAGTACCAAACAGAGGCGTCTCCATTCAGACCACTTTCTTTGAAATAAGATTGGTATTCCTCTAAAGATGGACGCTGAATTTTATATCCTAAATCTTTTCCGAAAAAATGAATTTCCTTAGGAGCTAAATTTATTTCAGGATGTTGCGATAAATAATAATGTAAAGCAGTTGTACCGCATTTTGGGGCACCAATTATAAGAAAATGGGGTAGGAGATTCCGGTTCATTAAATTATTGTTGGGTTAATGTTGGTTTTTGTTTTTACAAAAATAAGCATCATAATATTCCAAACAATTATGCTTGTCGATGTGGCTATTGCAGCTCCTTCAATATGCATTATGGGAACCAAAAAATAATTCAGCAATACATTGACTATTATCCCGATTAAAATACTAAGCATGACCAAAGATTCTTTTTTTGCCATAGTGAGTATATATCCTGTAGAGCCAACAGCTACATTGAAAAGTTGACCAAATGCCAATATCAGTAAGGTTGTATAGCCCAATGCATAATTTTCGGTTGGTTTTCCAAACCAATTTAAAAGATCTTCACCAAGTAAGAGTAAAAACAAAACAACTGCTAAGCTTAAAACAAACGAAAGTCTAACGTTTACTTTTATTTTGTCTTGAAGCAGATTAATGCTGGTGTTTTTTTTGAAATAAAGCGCATATTGCGGCACCATTACTTGGTTAAGGATTACTAGGCCAAATCCGCTGAACAAAGCAAATTTAAATCCAACACTGTAAACGGCATTCGCTTCAGGGCCTAAAGTCTTTGTAATCATAATAACGTCAATTCGTTCATTTACAGTTGAAATGAGTCCGATAGGTAGTAAGATTAATGCTTGCTTTAGCCAGTTGCTTTTTACTGATTTACTTTCCTCTGTAATGTTTTTTTGTGTTCTTAGAATGGAGAATATAAGTGCTCCAAAAAGAATAATAAAAAGTGTATTGAGGAGACTCGTGGCTGTGATTTCTAAACCCAAAAAAGGTAGGAGAAATAAACTGAGCAATAATAGTATAGGCCGGATTAAAACGTCGGGAACTACTGAACTGTAAATTTTATTTTGACCTTGTAAGACAGCTCTAAAAAATACGTTTAAAGCGTAGATGGGAATTATTATTATACCAATCATTAAGCTGTGGTACTCCTCCAAATCCTTTACCCATTTGTACTTTGTGACTCCAAAAAACCAAATGGAACTAAAAACAGTTGATCCAAATAGGATGGCTAATATCGCTTGAGCACTTAGTCTCTTAAGTGAATTTTTATTGAGGTTGATTGCTTCTCTTTGTGCTAAACTTTGATAGCCTAGTGGCACAATTACCATTGCAAAAGTAATCATTGAAATATAGTACTGAAAAACACCTACTTCCTTTTGAGGTAAGTATTTGGTTATTGCCCAATTAAAAATAAAGCTAAAGACCATTCCCAAAATAAAAATACCAGCTGTTCCAACTAGCGTTTTTAAAACATTCGATATTTGTTTGTTAAGCTCCAATTACTTCCTTGTATATAGAATTGAATTCTTGTCCGATTTTTTCGTAACTAAACGTATTTATGGCATAATTCCTTAGAACATCTGGATTCCATTCTGTATCCAAAACTTGCTTCATTGCATTGATAAGAGCCGTTTCATCCTTTGCAGGTATTAGAATTCCTCTTTCTTCATTAATGATTTCCTTTACCCCACCAACATTTGTCGAAATAAAGGGGATTCCTGCGGCAAAAGCTTCAACAATTACACAGGGTAGATTTTCATAGTTGCTGAACAATATGGATGCATAACTTTCGGCAAGAAGGTCATTTATTTCTTCGGCCGAAATTCTTCCGTGTAATTGTATTTTTTCTGATAAATTGTTTTGATTAATACATTCAATAATGGACGCTTCATCACTTCCTCCACCAATTAAGTTGAGTGTTATATCAGGATTTGTCGCAGAGAAAACTTTAAATGCCTTAACAATTCCAAGTATATTCTTTTGAGTATTTTCCAAATCGGCAACAACTAAGAATTTATTTTTTGTTTTGTTTTGAAGATAAAATTTGTCCGTGTTAACAACGTTGTGTACTATTTGAAATTTCTTTCCTAAGTTATTTTTCATAAGAGCTTTCTGTAAATCTAAACTAACCGGGAGGATTTTGTCGGCAGCGTTGGCAATATTAGGAAGAGAAAATTTAAGTATTGTATTTTTAGCGTATCTGCCATCTGAAGAAAGGAATCCCGTCCAGTGTTCTGTGATTACGTAAGGAGTATTGTATTTTTGTTTCCAGTTCTTTGCAATTAAACCAACGGGGTTCATAACATTACAGTGAACAATATCGGGTATAAATCCTTTTGAATTCAAAACGTTCAGACCATAGTTATAATAATATTTGTAGCGTTTTACTTTAAGAATTTTGGAAATAACTGGTAATTTATTCTTGACTTTAGGGTATTTGATGAGTAGTTCCGTAAACTTATTGTTGTTCAAAAAAATTATTTTGGGTTCTTCAATTGAGCCATCACTTTCAACATGCAATAATGCAATATTGTTATATAAACTCGCTGCTTCAGCATGTCTTTTAACGAATATTCCAAGGGTGGAATCGTCCTCATTTGGATACCAGCTTGATATGAAAAGAATTTGAGCTATGGCTTTTTGGCTTAATGTTTGACTGCTAAGTTAATGTATCGTTGTTCTCTAACGGATAACAAAACTTAAAATTTTGCGTAGTATGTTTGAAGTAATTATATTTACATTTTGTGTGTTATTGATTATGAGTAATTTAAGTCCTAAAAACTTATTTCTTCCTTGTTTGTTTTTTGCATTCTTTTTTAGTGCCGATTTTGCTTCGGCTCAGTCCTCGGGTGATGACATTAAAAAAATTCGAAAAGAATTAAAGAAAAAATACGATTTTGAAAGAAAGAGAAAGGAGAAAGAAATCAAAAGGCAGGAAAAGGAATACAAAGCTTTTCTAAAACAGAAAAAAGTGGCGGAAAAGTCCAGAATGGAGCAGCTGAAAAGAGAAGCGAAGTTAACAGAGGAGTATAAAAAAAGACAGGAGAAAGAGCGTCAGGATGCAATGAATGAGAAATTGCGTATGGAAGCAATAGCCAAAAAGGAGAGAGAAAAGAAAGCGGATGAAGAGAAAAAGAAGGCGGAGAAGGAAGCTAAAGAAAAGGCTGCTGAAGAAAAAAGATTAGCTAAAGAATTGGCCAAGAAAAAAGAACAAGAAAAAAAGCTGGCTGAGCTTGAGGAAGCACATAAGCAACAAATGGCTATTCAGGATAAGAAAGCTAAAGAGAGTGAAGCCCGATATAAAAATGAAATTCAGTCGATTGAATCCAGTATGACTGATATGGAGAAGGAAGCTCTGGAAAGAGAAAATAAATTGAAGGCCTATTATGATGAAAAGGCTAAAATCCAGGAAGAACTCAATCAAAAAAAATTAGACGAGACTAAGAAAGAAACCGAGGCCGAGTTTATGGCTCGTAAAATGAAAGAGCTTGATAAATTGAATGCCAAGATAGCAGAGGAAAATCACAAGAAAAAAATTCAAACCAAGAATGATGAACTTGCTGAAAAACTGGATGAAGTGTTGAAAAAGCAAGAAGCTGCTAACAAGGCAATGGAGCAGTATCAAAAGGAGGCAAAGGAAAGACGTAAAGTAGAAGAAGAAAAGTTCAAAGCTGATTTGAAAAAATTAATGGAAGAACAGAAAAAACAAAAGGAAATCGAAGCCTTCAAAGAGAAACAAAGAGCTGAAGAAGAAAAGCGTAAAAAGGAATTTGAAGAAAAGAAGAAGGCTGAGGAAGAAGCGAAAAAGAAAGAGTTGGAGCTCAAAGAAAAGGAAAAGCAGAGAATTGCAGAGGAGAAAAAATTAGAGGAAGAGAACCGTTTGAAAGAAGAAGCGGAAATGGTTAAGAAGTTTGAAGAGGAACTTAAAAAGGCAGAAGAGGAGGCTAAGAAGGCTGAACAGTTGCTTGAGGATATGAAAAAGCAAGAAGAACAGGATGCACGAGACAGGGAAAAAAGACGTCAAGACGAGTTGGATAAGCTTCGAAAAGAGCTGATTGGAAGTTAATTCTTATTCTTATCTATTCTAACAACGCAATTATGTCTCTTTCTATTTGATCTGGAGTTGTCGTTGGAGCATATCTCCTCACTACTTTTCCTTCACCGGAGATTAAAAATTTGGTAAAATTCCACTTTATTCGACTTCCTAGAAATCCACCTTTTTTTGATTTTAGGTGTTTAAATATTTCATGCGTGTTTGATCCGTTTACATCGATTTTCTCCGTTAGCTGAAAGGTCACACCAAAATTAGACCCACAAGCCTGCTCAACAGACTCATTTGTTTCTGGTTCTTGATTTAAAAATTGAGAGCAGGGAAACCCCAAAACGATAAGACCTTTGTTTTTATATTTTTGATGTAGTTCTTCTAGGCCTTTGAATTGCGGAGCTAAACCACATTTTGTAGCTGTATTTACCGCCAGAATTACTTTTCCTTTAAAGTTGTTTAATTCGAGTCGTTCACCGTTGGGTTTGTTTATCTTGAAATCGTAGAAGCTCATAATAGTTTATTTATTTAAATTTCGTGCTTAAACTCATTTAATACAATGGTTATGTGTTTAATTGGCTTATTTTTGAGGTAAGCATCTTAAAGTTGTTATGAGCGGTTTTTTTGAAGAGATAAATTCTATTCCTAACCCATGTTTTATACTGGATGAAGAGTTATTTATACAAAACATGGAGACCTTAGCTGCTTTGCAGGAGGAAAGTGGAATACATGTTTTATGTGCTTTGAAAGGTTTTTCTATGTGGGAGGTTTTTCCATTGATGATGGACTATTTAAGTGGGGGTACAGCAAGTTCACTTAATGAAGCTCGTCTGATTCATAATGAAATGGGAAAAAAGGCGCACAGCTGTTTTGTTGTGTATAGCCAAGAAGAATTTACCGAAGTTCAGGATTTGAGTTCTCATATCACATTCAACTCTATGAGTCAATTTGAGCGTTTTCGACAACACTTAAGAAAAGATATAGATTATGCATTGAGAATAAATCCCGAATTTTCTAATGTGGATTTCAATCAATACAATCCATGTGCCACAGGAAGCAGATTTGGTGTTACCCTTGATGAGCTTCCAAACACCCTCCCGAATGAAATAAACGGTTTGCACTTTCATACATTATGTGAATCCAGTGCCGAAAATTTTAAGGATGTGTTAGAGGTTATTGAATCACAATTCGGAGATATTTTGCATCGTGTGAAATGGGTGAATTTTGGTGGAGGTCACCACATTACTAAAAAAGGTTATAACATTAAATTGTTGTCTCATTTACTCAATAGAGTTCAAGATAAATACGATGTTGAAGTGTATGTCGAACCAGGAGAAGCTATTGCTTTGAACGCGGGTTTTTTAATTGCTAAGGTTGAGGATATTGTGACCAATCAAAATGAGAAAACTGCGGTCTTAAATGTTAGTTTTGCTGCGCATATGCCCGATTGTCTGGAGATGCCTTATAAGCCTGAAGTTGTTGGTGAAACCCAAGAGGGTATTGAAGTTACATTTGGTGGTAATACATGCATGAGTGGAGATTTTGTAAGAGGTTTTCATTTTGAAAAAGATTTACGAATAGGACAGGATATTGTATTTATAGACATGGCGCATTATACTTTTGTTAAAACAACATTTTTTAACGGAGTCAAACATCCTTCCCTCGGAATCTGGACAAAAAGTAATGAGTTTAGATTACTCAAAGATTTCAGTTATGAGGACTTTAAATATAGGCTGTCTTAATTTAGTCGTTTGATTTATTAAAAAATCTTAAGAATTTTTTTGTTCAAAAATAGTTTTTCATTTTAGTCCGAATAATTTGAAACTATGAAAGAATCATTTTTAGAATACACAAAATATATATTGGAAAAAGTGAGTTTTGATGTTGAACTTCTTAAAAAGGAGTATAAAAAATCACTTAAAATTCTTAAGAGGGATGAAATTTTGCAGCTCAATAGTTGGTTAAAAAGACAAGAGTGGAATCTCCAGCTTGTTTATATTTCGAAATAGGATAATGTATCTTATTTATTAAAGAAATCTCTTTCAAGTCCCTGAGATATGGCATTCCAATTATAGGTTTCGGTAACGAATGTTTTTCCGTTTCTAATGATTTGCTTTTTTAATTCCTGGTTTTCCAATAATTCAAAAACGGCATTAACATACTCTTCGGGTGTATTACCAATAAGTATTTCCTCATTGTTTTTAGCTTTAAGAGCATTGTTAGCCAGTTGTGAGGTGATGCAAGGAACTTCCATAGACATAGCCTCAAGCAGTTTGTTTTGTAATCCAGTACCAATTTGTAATGGAGCTATAAAAACAGAAGCATCGTTGTAAGCGTCTCTTATATCGTCCAGCCACCCACTTACATGTATGTTTTCATTGCTGAGTGTTTTAACACTGTTTGTTGGGGTTGCTCCAGCTATGAGAAGTTTAATGTCGGGTTTTCGCTTAATCAACAGAGGCATTAGCTCCTTTGCAATATATTCAACAGCATTTATATTTGGGGGATAGCTCATATTTCCCGTAAAAACCAAATCGTACTTTTTCTTAGTTTTTCTTTCGGGTTGAAAAAAATTATGATCTACTCCGTTAGGCGAAACTTTAATTTGACTGGATTCTTCAAAATAAAAAGAAGCTTTGTCTTGTTCGGAAATTATATAGGTATTATCAAACCAGCTAAAAACTCTTTTTTCATATTTCTTTAAACGTTCAAATTCAAAGCGAAATATGACTTTTTTTATTCCTGAGGCCTTATCCATTCTCCGCTCAATACCTTTAGAGAAAGTATCCATGTAGTCAAGAGATTTTGGAATGGCTTTGCTCTTTGATACATATTCGGCCATTCTTATGAGTTGAACAAAAATATGATCAGGTTTTTCATCCTTTATAATTTTATTAAAGAAGAAATGGGCGCCTGTATTGAAAAAATAGCCAACTTGAAAAGGATATCCCATAAAACCAGCTACTAACATATTTGAAAAGATGCTTAGCTTCGATGTTTTGTAAACATAAATATTACTAACGTACTTAGATAGTTCATCCTTTGCTTTTTTAGTAAGCACCTCTTCGGACATACAACACAACACAATGTCGCAATTTTTACTCAAATATTTAATTTGATAGTAAGCTCTAAGTTTATCTCCTTTCTCTAGAGGGTATGGAATTCTTGAGGTAAAAAATAATATTTTCTTTTTAGTTGTCACCACCCTTTAAATCTTCGAAAAATGAAATCATCTTTTTGCTAATTTGATCGTTGCTGTATTCTGAGGCTATTAATCTTCGTGCATTTTCACTAATTCGATTACAATACTCAGGATCTTTAAGGCATTTACATATTGCGTTTGCAAAATCTTTTGGAGTATCCGCAATTATAATGTTTTCACCAGAGGTGCAATTAATACCTTCGGCACCAATTGTAGTCGATATTATAATTTTTCCAAGAGCCATTCCTTCAATGATTTTTATTCTCATTCCTGAGCCCGATAAAACCGGAACAATCATGATTTTCTTTGATAAATAAAATTCTTTTGCACTTTTTACTTTTCCAACAACAGTAACGTTTGGAAGGTTTAAATTGTAGTAGGAGTCAGGCATCTCTCTTCCTGCTAGATACAATTTAGCAAGATCCTTAGATTGGGCTATTATTGGCCAAACATTATTTAAAAACCAATCTACTCCTTCAATATTTGGAAGCCAATCCATTGATGCAATGTGGAAGATAGAGTTTTCCTCAACAGGTTCACTTACATTTTCTTGTCCACGAATAATATACCCAGTAGGGATGGCTTCAATACCTTTTTTGAATCCTAATTTTTTAAAGTCATTCTTATCTACTTTGGTCATTGCAGCAATCCCATCAATTGCATTAAAAACTTCAATTTCATATTTTTTTAGGCGCTTGGCCAATAAGTTGATGTATCTTTTCTTTAAGGGGTTTTTTGTATTTTTACGAATTCTCTCCCATATTTTATGTTCAACATTATGTGCTCTTAAAACAATTTTAGCATCACTTATTGATTTTATGGTAGAAATGTATGGGGCAACAAATAAGCTCTCAATAATCACAACATCAAAACTTTCTTGTGCTAAAATTTTTTGAAGTTGCTTGATGAAATCAACACTGATGAAACGCTCAATATTGTATGATTTTTTGGTAAACAAATTAAAGAAAGCGTCTCTTAAACGAATACTTGTGTCAATAAAAACGGTTTGGAAATTTGTATTTTTTATGTATTCATCTGGTAGGCTTTCATAGATCACTGGATGCTTGGGGGTTGTAATCGCTAAAACAGTTACCTTATGCCCGTTGTTGAGTAATCCCTGAGTAGTATTGTTCATTGCAATGGCCCCTCCATCAACAGCTGGAAAGGGAGGTTTATTGCAAATTTGTAAAATATTCATTCTATTCAGGTCTCTTAAAAAGTAATCCAACGAAACATTAAAGATACGATTTTAAGCAGTAAGGAGAATTGCCTTAAGATGGGTTATTTTTTTTAAATAATTTCTTGAACCCCTTTTTATACGCTTCCCACCTGAAGAGTGCCGAATCTGTAGCGGCTTTGTAGGTTAAGAAAATCCCTATAGGCGATAATATTATTGGAGCAAACCACATTCCAAGTATGGGGTTGAAATCACCTCTTTTAGATATTTTTTCCATAGATGTAGCAATTACGTAATAAATCAAAAACAAGATTACACTTATTACTACAGGAAGCCCCAGTCCACCTTTTCGCACAATTGCTCCAAAGGGAGCGCCAATGAAAAACATAACCAAGCAGGCAATAGCCATTGAATAGCGTTTATGAATTTCTGTAGTTTGTTGACTAATATGCCTGTTCCTGTTGCCTAACATGGTTGTGTAGTTAACAATTCGATTTATGGATTGTTTGGATTGACCTTTTGCAGTTTTTAAAATTATATGGCGCTTCACAGAATCTAAACCAGAAATTTTATGCATTAATGAATCATAATTACTCGGGGTAACGGTATCGCTTAAAAACGATGTGTCGGCTCTAAAATAATATTTATGATGTTGGCCAGTAATAAAATCATTCAGTTCTTTCTTTTTTTCGAGGTGAACACTATCTCTGCTCATTACAATATCTTCTACGGGAATATTTTTATAGGACTTGCTCTTTCTGTTGGGATCTGATTTTTCAAATTTAAAACTCGATAAGTCAAAAATTACTCGGTTGTTATCAAAGTTGTTTCTAACAAATGGGAGCTTTCGGTTTTTACCTGGACGAATTTTTTCTTTATCCCTTTTGTATGTATTCCCATTAATAAGATTAAGAATGAGGTGTTGGCCAGATTTGGACAATTCTAAACTTCCTGAATCCGATGCAATAAAACCGCCTTGGCCATTATTGGAATCGTCAAAAATTAAAACATCTGCAATTGTTTTATCCTTGTATTTTTTTCCAATTCGAAGCGTATATCCTTTAAGTTGATTATAAAAAACACCTTCAGGAATAAGTAATTCAGGTTTAGATTTCCGAATATCTCCAACTAGTGATGAAAGTTTCTTATTGGAATATGGTAAATAATTGTTTGAAAAGTAAAATGCACTTATGGAAATCAAAATACAAAATAAAAATAAAGGCTTCATGGCTTTGGTTAATGAAATGCCGAGGGATTTCATTGCTGTAAGTTCTATGTTTTCTCCAAGTTTACCATAGGTCATTGTGCTAGAAAGCAATATAGCAAGTGGCAGAGAGAATGGAATTTGATTGAGCGCTCCACGCGCAATCATTTCTAATATTATTGTAAAATCTAAGCCTTTGCCAATGATATCATCTAGATATTTTACCATCCATATCATAAGCAATAGAAAGTTGCTTGTCGTAAAAGTGACAATAAAAGGTCCAAAAAAAGTTTTAAAAACTAGTTTATGGAGTTTTTTCATCGGAAGTGAAAAATTTAGGCTCCTAGTGTAATGAATAAATCTCTAATTTGATTGTCCCAAAGCATCTTTGACTCCTCTATTTCATCTTCCTCTGCAAAGTCAGTAATAATTAAGGCTACATCATTTGTAATTTCATCAATTTGGATTCTCATTTCAAAATAGGTATCTGCTTCATCTTCCCACTGGAAACGAATAAATTGATTATCTTTTTTTCCTACGATTGTTGCTAGTTGACCAGAACCCTCCCAAAAGAACTCCATTTTTTTGCCATTATCGTATAATGTAATGTCATCACAAAACCATTCTGTTAGCTTTGAGGAATCCACTAACGAGTCGTAAAGGACTTTTACAGATGATTTAACAGGATATTCTAATTCAAACTTAACCATAACAATAAAGGAGTGTTAAAACGCAATTTACAAATTATATAGCTTACAAAAGAAGCTAAATTGCGAAAAAATCATATTTGACTCGAAATTTCTTGAATTGTAGAGTTTAAAAGTTAATTGAAAATTATATATTTGCGCTCGCGTTGACCAAACGTAAATGCCGAGGTAGCTCAGCTGGCTAGAGCGCAGGATTCATACTCCTGAGGTCGAGGGTTCGAGTCCCCCTCTCGGTACTAAAAAAAAGGCAACTCCATGAGTTGTCTTTTTTATAGTCAATAATTCGAGTTGAATAACGACTTAAAAGGATTGATAATATTTTGAAAAAAAGATTTGTAGTGTTTGTCTTTTTCTCCCAGTCCGACGGTCAGTTCTTCAACATCTTTTGATTTTACAAGAGTTCCAAAAATCTTGTCCCAAATTGCAAGTTTTGAACCTAAATTTTTGTCGTAAAGTTCTTTTTGTGAACTGTGGTGTATTTGATGTTGAAAAGGACTTATGATCCAGTTTTCTAACCAGTTAAAGTAAGTGAGTTTGATGTGAGAGTGACGCAAGTTTGCACCCCATGAATTGAAAGTAAGTAAAATTATGTTCACACCAAAATAGGTTTGCGGAGAGAAATAACCTCTGTTTACGTAGTCAAATAGCGCATTTACAAGTGTTAATACAATTAATGCCCTCAAATTATTAATAATCAACTCTACTGGATGTATCCGATATTGAGTTACGGGATTTAAGGCAGTGGAGGAATGGTGTACTTTATGAAAAGCCCATAAAAAAGGAACTTTATGATAAAGCAGATGCAAAATATAGTAACTGAAGTCACCAACAATCAAAAGAGCAATCAAATACACCGCAGTTAAAATGCCGATTGAATACGTTTTGGAAGGCATGCCAAAATCATGCAGTAGCCATTCTGTAATGTCGTAGTGATATTGCTTTGCAACATAGCTAAATGAGGTAATAATAAAAAGTTTTATAAATGCATTAAAAACAAGAAAAGCATAATCAACAAAAGCCGTTTTGCTGAATAGGTTTTCTTTTGGAAATAAAAAGGAAATAATGTTCTTATTTGGGTCTTTTTTTCTGCTGTGACGATAAAACACATACATTGCTAATGCAATGGAAGTTAGAATGTACACCCAATAAATTCTTTTTTGTGGATTTATAAGGTATCCAATTGATTTGCTGTAAACATCAATTAACAAATGTTTAAGTTCTTGTAGCATTTAAAAACATGGGGTTAAAAAGTTTAAAATTTAGGGCAACTTTTACATGGTTTTTTTTTCTTTTTATACTTTTTACAGCATTTCTTTTTTTTGCAAACAAGTGTATCCTCTTGGAAGAGAGTATAATTTTCTATACTATTTGGCTGATTTCTTAGAATCACATTACAAATTTAAAAACAATCGAAGGGTGTTTGAATACCTCAAATAGGGTATTCGTTAAAAAGCACCGCAAATTTAAGCGATTAGCGTGTAAATTGAAATGAGATAAGGTCGTTAATCGCTTTTCTTATCTCCTAGATTGAAAGCAAATTGAATGATATTCGCCCCCATTTTAAGCGCTTTGGTTCTGGTTTCTTCATCATTGTTGTGAACTTCAGCATCTTCCCATCCATCTCCCAAATCACACTCATACGTATACAAAAGAACAAGTTTGTTCTCGTGAAATAATCCAAATGCTTGCGGAGCCTTGTCGTCGTGTTCATGAATTTTTGGTAAACCGTTTGGAAAGTCAAATTTTTGATGAAAAATAGGATGGGAAAAAGGGAGTTCAATTAAATTTTGTTCGGGAAACACTTTTTTAAGTTCTCTACGAATGAACTTATCCATTCCGTAATTGTCATCAATATGGAGGAACCCTCCATTTTTTAGATATGTTTTCAAATTAGAAACATCATCAGCAGAGAAAATAACATTACCGTGTCCTGTCATATGCAGAAAAGGATAATTAAAGATTTCTTCACTGCCAATATGAACTTGGTCAGGAATTTCGTGAATGTTTGTTGCAATTTTTGAATTGCAAAATTTAATTAGGTTCGATAAAGAAGTTGGGTTGGCATACCAATCACCGCCACCATTATACTTCACAACGGCTATTTTATAGGTCGCATTGTTACTAAACGAGTAGATGACACCCGCGAAAAGAATAATGGATAATATTTTCAAACTATTTTTCATAATTCAAATTTGCAATTGTACAAGCGACTATTCCTGCAGTTTCAGTTCTTAAACGAGATTCTCCTAAAGAAATTGGTTGAAATTCATTTTTAAGGGCCAGTTCAATTTCGTCTTTTGAAAAATCGCCTTCAGGGCCAATGCAGATTAAGGTTGGTTCATGAATCCTATAGTTTTTCAATTCAGTTTTTTGATGGTCTACACAGTGTGCAATTAATTTATGATTGTATTCGCTATTGACTACACTGCTGAATGGAGTTAATCCATTCAGCTTTGGAAAGTGAAAGTTTTTACTTTGTTTACAAGCAGAAATGATAATTTTATTCAAACGCTCCAATTTTATAGCTTTTCTTTCGGAGTGGAAGCAGAGCATTGGAGTAATTTCTGAAATGCCTATTTCAATACACTTTTCAATAAAAAACTCAAATCGATCAATGCTCTTAGTTGGTGCAATCGCAATGTGCAGTGGAGCAGTGGTTTTTGGATAATGAATTGTGTTAATCAATTCAAAACTGCATTTATTTGAAGTTGTTTTTGTTATGGTTGCTGTAAACAAATCACCACATCCATTGGTTATTTTTATTTCATCACCCGGCTTTTTTCGAAGTACTTTTATGCAGTGTTTGCTCTCAAACTCATTGAGCTCACCCAGTTCAAGTTGACTGTTGTTTGCGATGAAAATTTGCATAAATTAAAGTTAGTCTTTTGGAAGTAAAGATAAGTAACTACTTTCCATTTATATAGTTTTTGTGCGCATGCACCATAAGATTGTAAACCTCAGGATATTTTGGTTCGAGGTAATTGAACGAGGTATCCATTTTTTTTTGCCCATAACCTCCTCCCGAAAACATCCAAAGAAAGAATTTCAAAACGTATCTTTCGTCTATTTTTTGAAGTTCGGTAAACAAGATCTCTCTGTTTTTGTTGATGATTTCGGTGGCTCCTTTATAAAATTCTTTTGTGTTTTTTCCGGAGGCTCTCATGTCCGTTTTTTGAGCGAATTTTACAAAAATCATCATGTAAGTTGTTCTTCCGGTAAAGTTTTTTTCGAAAATAGTTTGAAGGTATCTCTTGGCTTCTTTTTTTAAGTTTAGCTCGGCGATTTCGGAAGAGAAAAACAATTCCATTTCAATCCCAGACTTTGGAAATCTTGTTAAAAATGAGCGTCTGTAAGTAAGGTTTTTTTTGTTGTGCAACATGTGACGATAGGACTCTCTTAGTCGAGAACATTCCTCATGAAGAACTTGTTTGTCAATAGATAAAATAAAATTTTGGTGAAATTCATTGTTCAGAGATACTTTAAAATCTTTCATGTTTTTGGGATGAAAAAACTTACTCTTGTATCCGGCTCTTAACGTGAACTTTCCAGTTTTGGGTAATAGCAATTTATATTTCCCAAAATTATCGGTTTTTGTTTGAGCAATTATTTCACCATTTTCAAGGAGTTGAACGTAGGTGCTTGGAATTACAAAACCGTGTTCCGAAGTAACCTTACCGGTTAACTCAAGTGATTTATTTTTAAAACCAAAGGATAAGCAACAAAGACAAACGATAAGTATTGAATAGTGCTTTTTCATATGCTTAAGTTACGCTTTTCTTTAGTATAGGTTTTATAAATTATGCATTGTGAATAAATCAATAGGAGCCATAACAATTATATTCACAAAGCTTGTTAAATTGAACTTAAATAAAAATGGAGTTTGCAATTGTTGATATAGAAACAACAGGAGGTTTCGGTGCTAAGAATAAAATTACTGAGATAGCTATCATTATACACGACGGTGAAAATGAGGTAGAGCGCTTTTCTTCTCTTATTGATCCTCAATCTTTCATACCTAAAAATATCACTGCATTGACGGGTATTACAAATGAAATGGTTGCAGAAGCTCCTCCTTTTTATGAGGTTGCAAAGAGAGTTTGGGAGATGACCGAAAATAGAGTTTTTGTTGCTCATAATGTTGGTTTTGATTATAACATCATTAGAAACGAATTCAAGGATTTGGGTGCAAAATTTCAACGAAAGAAATTGTGTACCATTCGTTTAGCTAAAAAAGTATTCCCTGGTAAAACATCCTACAGTTTGGGAGTATTGTGTGAGTCACTAGGTATACCTTTGAGCAATAGGCATAGAGCACTAGGTGATACAGAAGCTACAGCCATTCTCTTTAAAAGGATGTATGGATTAAATGAGAAGAAAACCTTTGAAACAGAGCTGAAGACACTCAACAAGGAAGCGAAATTGCCTGCAAAACTATCGGCAGAGGTATACAATAGTTTACCTGAAAAATGTGGCGTTTACTACTTTTATAACGAGCAAAAAGATGTTGTTTACGTAGGAAAAGCAAAAAACATTAAAAAACGAGTTACTCAACATTTTACTAGTATCGATTCATCCTCGAGAAAAAATAATATGATGCGAGAAATCGCGGATATCTCCTACGAATTTACAGGTTCAGAGTTAATCGCGCTACTAAAAGAGTCAGAAGATATTAAAACCTTATCTCCAAAATTTAATAGGGCACAGAGACGAATTCGATTTAATGTGGGAATTATTCAATACCAAGATCAAAACGGTTATATAAGAATGGGCATCGATCGAAAATCTCCCGCAAATGCACCGTCCTATTTAAAATTCACCACACAGGGAGAGGCTCGTCAGTTTTTGCATCAAATTGTACGAAATGGAAATTTATGTCAAAAATTAGTGGGATTGCAAACTGGAAAAGGGCCTTGTTTCGAACAGCATTTAGGCATGTGTAATGGAGCTTGTGAGAGGAAGGAATGTGCGTCTGAATACAATTCAAGAGTTAAAAAAGCTTTAGAGTCACATTCGCTTGCAGAGGATAGCTATTTGCTTAAAGATGTGGGTAGAAATACAGATGAATATAGTGTTGTTTGGGTGCAAAATGGAGCCTATCAGGGCTACGGTTATTTTTTTCACGATATACAAGATATAAATTTAATAAAAGAGGGCGTTCAAAAAGCTATGGATAATAGGGATGTAATTGGAATTATAAAGTCTTTTATTACTAAAAATTCGCTTGAAATAATTCCAATTAAAAATTCTGAACAGTATGGTTTGTTGTTCTAAGCGTTTCGTTAAAAAAATGTAACAAAAGCATATCACTTTTACCTAAATCATTTTAGCTGTATATTTGTTATCTGTTCTTTTTTTATTGGGGTCGACTGGTTTTGACAGGAAGTGCGATTATTTTGTAAGCATGTCGAGCTTTGGTCTCTATGCTCGTTAATTCAGGATACCATCTTTTTAAACGGAGAAAATAACTTCGCGTTAGCTGCTTAATCTTGTCTCAGACAGATAGAGCTTAATTCCTACCTAGGCGTAGGAACTGACCGTCTCGGGTGATCGTTTGTTCGATACCTTCACTAATCGGGGCGTTGTCGAATTCGAACTAGATACAGCAGAGTCTGGATGCTGTTTCGAAAATTAACAGAATAAGCTTTAACTCGGGTGTTTGTGCCCAGGTTATAGTCGAAAATTAATCATAAACTAAGCGTGTAGAAAGCATCTTAATTCCTTTTTTGGACGCGGGTTCGAGTCCCGCCGACTCCACTAGACGGGACAAACTCGATTTTTTTCGATTTTGCCCCTTTTTTTGTTCTCTCAACTCCTTGTGCCTTAGTAAGATAGTCTCGAAAACAGAATTCAGCCGAGCGGTTCGAGGTTGGCCATTTAAAATTTGAATCTTTTCGGTAAACATCGAACCAAGCGTACGCCTTTTTTTAAAAACACACTATTTTAAAGTGTTTTTTTTAATGTTATTCAGAGGTCAATACATAACTTTATTTCAATTTGAAATTTAGCACAACAATATCATCTATGAGCAAGATTCTTTTAATATTCCTTATAGCTTTTTCGTTTATCAATCCTTTAAAGGCCGATCAGCTGTCTTATATCTCAAAGAAAGATGCTAAAAAGGGGCGTAGGGTGATAAATAGGCTGGATTCTGTTTTTTTCTTTTGTGGGTGTTGTGATGAAAATGTCATAGAGGTTGCCGCGGTAGTAAAAGTTGAAGTAAAATATACAGGTTATGAAAATTACTATGAAATAATCCTAACATACAAAGACAACAAGAATAATCTTCAAACAATGGGAATTGATTTGGCTTATGTTTGGTCGAATAAGAATAAAAAACTTCAAACCATTGGTCAAATCCTAAAACTTGAACATGATCCTTGCAGGAGTTTAGGGACAGTTAATACTTTTTAAAAATATATAAAGATGAAAAAGATATTATTAGGATTTATAGCAATTGGACTAATTACATTTGTTAGTTGTAGTACAAGTATAACTGATGCAGATGGAAATACTTACACATCGGTAATAATAGGAGAGCAAGAATGGATGGTCGAAAACCTAAGAACTACGAAATATGCAGATGGAACTCCGATTCCGAATGTTACGGATAGTAATCAATGGAGGGATTTAAAAACAGGAGCTTGGTGTAATTATGAAAATGATAGTAGCCAATATGAAGCTACTTATGGTAAACTTTATAATTGGAATGCTATTAAAACATGTGAATTATGTCCAACAGGTTGGCGTGTGCCAACATATGAGGAGTGGACTGTGTTAGAGGATTATTTGACAGTTAGTGGCCATGCTAGAACAGAAGGAACAGCTTTAAAAGCTGCTTCAGGTTGGGATAAGAATGGAAACGGAACAGATGCTTATGGTTGGCTCGGTCTTTCGAGCGGTTACCGTGCTGGATATGGTAATTTCGCTAGTATTGGTCAAGTTGGTCATTTTTGGAGTTCTTCAGAGTTCAATACTAAAAATGCCCATTCTTTCTGTTTACTCAACAGCTGTGATATCGTATTTAGAAGCACAGATTATAAGAACTTCGGTTTTTCTGTGCGCTGTATCAAGGATTAAAAATTTAGAAAAATGAAACATAAAAAAAACGATTTGAGAACAGATAATGTTGTAAATCCGCCCTTGTTTCTTTTGCATTATGAATTTTTTTGTATTGCCTGGGACTATAAACATGAAGGTTTTTTCTTAGACCCAGTGGAAGGCTATATTAGTGAATATAAAAATCCTAAAGATTTAAATATAAGGTGGAACTATTACTATTCATCTGAAGAATATAGCAACCCATTGCCTTGGGGCTATGAAACGGACGGGATTATCACTAAAAAGAATTTGTTGGAAAATATAAATAATTTTAAAAAGATGGCTATTGAGCCCAAAAAAAACAATATAAATTTAAATATAATTAAACAAAGCCTTGATGAGGCGGGATATGATCATCAAGGGGAAATGTATGATTTTGGTGTTTATTCTTTTTCGATCTATATATACGAGCCGACTAAAGAGGCATATAGAAGACATCTTATAAAATCTTATGGTGATAAATCTTTGATAAGTAAATCACCATTTACATCAGAACTTTTAAGCTATTTCCCAAATACATAAAAATACTGTTTTACAACGTTTACCAAGGCTACAATAAGAAAAGCGGTTTTTCTGTTCGTTGCCTCAGGGATTAAAAATTACAAAATGTCTTCAGACTATAGGAATCGAGCTAAAGGAGCCTTAACAGGTTTGGCAATAGGAGATGCTTTCGGTGCTCCTGTTGAGTTTATGGATAAAGGTTCTTTTCCAAAAGTTGAAAAATATTTGTCTGGAGGTAGTTTCGGTTTGAGCAAAGGCGAGTGGACTGATGATACATCGCATATGTTGGCGTTAATGGATTCACTATGTGAGGAAAAAGGATTTGTTGCTGAAGATTTTAGAGATAAATTATTTTCATGGCTATATGATGGGGCATATACAACAAGAGGATGGCAAATTGGAGCAGGTAAGTTAACCATGAAGTCTTTGTTTCACCATCGCACTAAAAAAACAATAATTTCTCCTTTTAATTTAGATAAGCACAGTGGAAATGGTTCGGTGATGCGTTTAGCTCCCATTCCTGTTTTTTATTACAAACAAGGATTGGATATTGTGTTACAGAAGTCTGCCGAAAGTTCAATGGTTACTCACAGTTCAGAATTATGCCAGCAGTCGTGTAAATATTTAGGAGGTGTTATTCATCAATTGCTCAGTGGTGCTAGGAAAGATCATCTATTTGATTTTGTAAAAGAGTTAACACATGATTTTGACAAAGAGTTTGATAAATTGAGACGTTTACGCTTGGATGAACTGGATGTGTCAAATAGTGGATATTGCGTTCATTCCTTGGAATCTGCAATGCACGCTTTTCTAACAACAAACAGTTTTTTAGAGGGATTAATTCAGGTGGTTAACCATGGTAAAGACAGTGATACCGTTGGAGCAATTTATGGTCAGATTGCAGGTGCTTTTTACGGTTACAATCAAATCCCTCAAGAATTGGTTGCAGGCTTGATGAAAAATCATGAAATCAAAGCTTCGATTGATAACTTGATTTTAAGTTCTTTGTAGCTTACTAAATTATCAAAAAAGCCTCGTGCTAAAAGTTTGGTTATTTTTGGAAGTGGGATGTTAAAGAGCAGGTTTATTTCAAGTAAAGGGTTATTAAAAATTAAATTTTGGATAGTTCTTATTCCATGTTTTGTTCTGAGTTCGTGTGCCTACCGATATACTTTGTACAGTAAAGAGTTTTCGGAAATTGCCTATTCAAAAAGGCACCATCAAGCTATTTATGTAAAATATAAAACTGTTCAAAGCGAACAGAATAACTTTGTAAAAAGAACAAATGATTTTAAGGTTGATTACGCGGTTGATTCAACGATTACTCTTAAATCCTACA
>Ga0160423_10000716_pt1 | contig 27507 bp, 42 predicted proteins | sample CRUFie14St8metaG_FD_108191 | JGI IMG/M metagenome (GOLD analysis project Ga0160423, IMG submission 108191) | Marine microbial communities from the Costa Rica Dome - CRUD Field 142mm St8 metaG | ecosystem: Environmental > Aquatic > Marine > Oceanic > Photic zone | place: Costa Rica: the Eastern...
GAATTTTCCTAATCTGTGTATTTCTGTGTACACGTATACGCTGGGTGGTGGGGTGGCACTTGCCGTACCCTACTTTTTTTGTAGAATTTTTATCTTTTATTCATTCTTTTTAAAAAAGTTTTATACTTTTATATAATAAATTTACTTTTTTTTTATTTTCTCTTTATTTTGTTAATAATTTAAATAGATATTAACTGTTATATTATCAGTTGTCAACATAAAAACAAAAAAAACTTTTACTTTTTGTGATACCCTCAGCTTCTCAATGTTGGTGCACAAAAATAATCAATGTACATCATACATTATATATATACAAAAAAATATTGTACCATTTATGCAACACTTTAACCTATCATTAAACTTTTTTTAAAATAATTCATTTTTACTATTGCGTTGTTCTAATCTCTTTGCTAATGTTATTACATCAAGAAGCAAAACAGATACGACAATATACAAAATGTAGATTAAAAAAGAATAAAAACGTATATCGGATTCACTTGATACATAGTAAAAATAAATAGTAAAATTTTTTAGTTGACAATATTTAGTAAGTTTAGTAAGGTTAGAACATAGAATTTAAAAAGGTGATTGCGTACCTTTCTGTAAACGTAACCATAGTTTGAATACTTTATCTGGAGGTTACCTCCCCTAGTGGGCTGTAGGTTATAAATCTGGTAAAGCCAAAAGGTTAAGTATCAAAATACTTGAGTAAGGGCTAATTATGTCAAGTTTTATAAAGGGTATAGAGTACGGCTGGAATGCAATCTGCCCTAAAACTTGCGAGGTGTAAGGCATGGTGACATGGTGGAAACTTGCACCTCCATAGTTAAGATATATAATAGTATGGGAAAGTCGGAAATGAGTACTGTACTATTTTTTATTTTAATTAAAAGAAAAGGAACTTAAAATGTATATAAAAAATATAGAAACAATTTATAACTTGAGTACTCCAGAAGAAATAGAACAAGGTAAAATGTGGTATTCAATAGCAAAAATAGAAGCTGATAAAATTGCAGTAAAATATGACATTCCATTAAATACTGTTGTTGGTGTCATGTCGGCACTATCTCCGAACAATCGTTGGGAAAGAAATATTGGGGATTGTGAGAATTTAATTGACGCATATTTCAATGGTGACCATATAGAAAGCGTGAAGGTTTGTACTTATAACGCAATGCGTTTAAAAGCTTGGAACATATTAGTGAAAAAATTATTTACTGATGGTGATATTTTAAATCATTTAAATGGTCAAAAAATAAAAAGTTTTTTTCAATGTATTATGGATTATGATGCGTGTTGTATTGATGGTCATGCTTATAATATTGCTTTAGGTGTTAGACACTCACTAACTTCGGGTAAAACTTTCATAGGTAAAAAATTATATAAAGAATTACAGGACGCTTATATTAAAACGGCTAAAAAATTAAATTTAAAAGCTTATGAATTACAAGCAATTACATGGGTTACATGGAAACGTATTCATAAAATATAATAATTAAAAGGAACTTTAAAAATGATATACAATATAATAATTAAAATCATGTACATATTTATGTACGCATTCACAACAATAAGTTTTATAGCTTTAATAATATTTTTATTAGCAATAGGAGATTAAAAAATGGAAACTAAAATAATACAATTAAATCCAGTCAATAACTATGGAAATATAATATATAGACCTGATAATGTAGTAGCTGAAATATTTTGTAAAATAATAGGTAAAAAAACAATACAGGAATTGTATTGGGAGGACTTAAAACAATTAGGTTTTAGCGTGAAGATTAGAGGTAAACATTATTTAAAATAATTTTAAATTAAAAGGAGAATGAAAGATGAAAAATTCGAGAGATTTTGTATTTGAGTTAATAGACAGAAACTATGAGACTTACGAAAGCATAATGCGAAAATGTTTGTCCTATATGTCTACTGATGATGTTGAGGACATGTTGAGGAGTAACGATTGTCTGGAAGGTTTTCTCAAAGGTTACTTAGAAGAATTTGGAATAAGAAAAGGAGAATGAAAAATGACATTAGTAGTAAATTATCCTTCAAAGAAGTCTTGTAAAGAAAATGTAGGCAAAAAGCTTAGTTTTATTGAAACTTCTATGTTTGGTGCAGAATATAAATCAAATGGTGAGATTACTGTAGCAAATAGACCTCATATCACAGGTCAAGGAAGAGAATGGTTTGGTAGAATCACAATGGAAAATGACCTAATTATAAAAGTTACTTAGGGAGAATGAAAATGAAAGAATATAAAGTTTCAATTTTATGGGGGTGGTCTCATGAAAATGGTGACAAAGCCAAAACTTATAAATTCAAAACACAAGGTGAATTAGATGCCTTCTGGCTAGGTGTACAGGATATGGACGGACACTTAGGTTGGGAAGTAGTCGAAGAAGGTTATGTCTATGACGAAGCTACAAATGATGGTATTGGTGGACATCGTGTTGACCGAGAAGATGAATACTGTGCTTCATGTGGTGAATTATTTTAATAAAATAAAAAAAGAGAATGAAAATGGAAGACATAAAAGTTAAAGATAGTAAAAACGCAGAGCAAAATGTAAATCATGATTGTTGGGATTATCCAAAGTATTATGAATTTTTTGTAGAAGGAGATATTCATAGATATCATGGTTACGAATGTGAAATATGTGGTAAATTATTACAAACAGGATAGGTGATATATATGCAACACAATTAAAAAAACAAATAGAACATTTAATTTTTTTGTAGACAAAGTAAGTAACTATTTTGTACAGTATGTACACACACAAAACATATTTAAAAAAATGGAAAGGAATATGATATGTTAGATTTTGTAAACAGTAATTATACTACACCAGAAACAATTTGGAACAGTGTAGAAAGTGAATTACCTGATGACATTAAATTTTCTGTAGGCTACGCACCTACTAGAATGGAGGATAAAAGATACGTTATTAACAGAAGAAAAGATAAAGCCATTGGAATTGTAGGTGACAAATTTAATACAGTAACACACTCAAAGTTTTTTGAAACTGTTGTAACACAAGCGATGCAAAAAGTAATTAGTTTAGGTATATCATTACATCTTTTAGAAAATATGGAAGTGGTTTGTCAGACTGGTAGAAACAATGCTTTTGTTATGTTGCAGTTAATTTTTCCTGACTGGAAATATGAAATTCGTACACGCAACCACGCAACAGACATTGCACAACGATTCATTTTTCTACATGGTGTAGATGGTTTATGCTCTAATCAATTTTTTGGTGGTGCAATAGATATGTTCTGCTTAAATGGTCAAGTTTTAGGTGACTATGAAAAAGTTAGAAGAAAAAATACTAAAGGTTTTTGTATTAAAAACTTTGGTTCTGAAGTGCAAGAATGCATTAAGTCATTTAATAACAATGCAATTAAACTGCAAAAATGGGCAGACAAAACACTTGACCACGTAAACGTGGAAGAAGTTGTTAAAAAGTTATTGAAGTCAGACAATCAAGCAGAAAAAATGTACGCTTTATATTGTCAAGAAGTTTCTAATAGAGGTAATAATATGTTTGCTCTGTATTCTGCACTAACTAATTACAGTTCTTATGCAGACACTAGAAATAATTTTGCCCTTCGCAATACTTCTGGTGGTAAAAACGACACTGAAAAAATGTTTAAGCGTGAACTTGAAGTATCAAAATGGACACACTCAGATACTTGGAAGTCACTTGAAGTAGCTTAACATTACACCCACCCATTATGGAAGTGTTACAAAACTGGTGCTGAAAGAGCTGTTGTGACACTTCCAGAAAGGAACATAATAAATGACTACACTTAAAACAATATGCTATGTATGTAATAAAAGAGAAGCAGTAATTATAGAAAATGATACAGACTATATATGTGCAAAGTGTAAATTAAAACAACTGTTAAAAGAAAAAATAGAGGAAGCTGAAAATGAATTATGTAAATAAACAGAAGGAGGTTCATATGTATATACTTTCAACAGACCACGAAATGAATGAGGTTAAATGTGCTGACCATAATAATTCTGGTAGAAATTGGAGAGTAAAATTGTTATTCAAGGGGGATAAGTATGGCTTAGATAACTGCCTTACTCACAATAAGGATAAACCACTGATAGAGTTTCATGACCTAAAATATATAGATAAGTTTGGGAAAGATGGTCAATTTGTTAGTAGATATGACTTAGGCACTATCTTATTTGAAGGCTATGCTTTTTCTAAGTCACAGTTGATGAATGCATCTGAGAGAGATTCACAATATGGTATTACTCTACAAGGTGATGTTGATGGCTGGGAGATGTCTGCTGATTGTCTTAATGAAGTATTGGAACAGATTAAAATCATGTACATAAAAAATCAGTTAGCTCCTTCATATAATGATGTATAAATATATTATTACCTATCATAATTTAATTGAAGCTGAAAATATAGACGATGCATATGAGCAACACTCTATAGATAAAAACAACCTTAACAAGTTTTTTTTCCAACGCATCACAGAAAATTATGATATAACTAACGACAGTACACTAAAGAATATATTAAATAACTTAGTTGAACACCTATCAACAAAAGGTATTTATGAAAGAGAAGCAATACTAGACCTACCTATAGGTTACATTTTAAAAAGACAGGAGTAACATATGAAACAACAAGTTATAATAAACATGAGACCTGAAACCTTAGAAAAGGTCAGCATGAAAGCAAAGTGTTTTGGACAAAGTTTGTCAGAAACAATCGAAGGATTCATTTTAGAAAAAATAGAAGAAACCATTGTAGAAAGCGATTACCCAAAGCCAAGAAAAAAATTTCTAAGGAAATCGTGGGTTGTTGAAGTTTCAATACCAAATAAAATTAGACACTTATTTAACGCATCTACAATGCGAAAGACTGCAGGAAGAATTGAATCAGATTATGATAAGAAAGTTTTTAGTTTAACGAAAGAAATATACAATGAGTTTGATAGAAGACAGCATGAACATAATCAAAAAATTTTTGAACAAGAAGGAAAAAGAATATGAATACAGAAAAAGATTATTTTAGAGAGTACTTAGCAATGTGGAGAGAAAAGAATAGAGATTACTATAATCAATATCGTAGAGAGTACTACTCTAAAAATAGAGATAGAGTTTTAGCAATTAATAAAAAGTCAAGAGAAAGGAAAAAGAACATGAATAATACCAACCCAAATTTAAAACGCATTACGTTATTAGCTGAAGATGAAAGATTTAAAACTGTACCATTACTATTTAATCTAACTGAAGAACAGAATAAAGAATGGCAAAGCAAATTCCTTGTTAGTAATTATGGTAGGATTATAAGTAAAAAAAGTGGTAAGTGTTTAAAGTTAGCTCAGACTCAGAGAGGTAAGTATAAAGTTTTTGCTACAAAAATTGGTGGTAGAACAAAGTCACAAAAAATTATTGACGATAAACATAAAGGTAAAGACTTATGCGTACGTGTTCATAGACTTGTGGCAATTAGTTTTATACCTAACACGAATGGTGAACTAAAAAACGTAGGACATTTAGATAAAGATAGAAGTAATAATTCTGCTAGAAATTTATATTGGAAATAAAAATGAACATTAGAAATTATCAAGTACAAATTTTACTAGGTATTGTTGTACTTGCTTACCTGTTTGAAAAATTTGTATATAGTAGACTAAATTTATTTTAATAAAGGAAAGGTTATGGCAAATAAACAACTTTATGTGTGTGAGATATGTTCATCAAGCAATGTTGTATTTCATACTGAGGTCATGTGGCATTGGGAACTACAGGACTTTATGGTTGTAGGTGAAACACAAAAAGCTAAATGTTTATCTTGCAATTCAAACATAAGTGGATTACTGTTAGAGACAAAGGAACTAAAGGAAAAGGAAAAAAGTTATGAAGAAATTAGTAGTCGTGTCGTTATGTGACGGCATATCATGTGGACAAATAGCACTTAACAAAATAGGATATGATTGGTTAGAGTATCACGCATTTGAAACAGACAAGTATGCAAGTGCAGTCGCAAGACATAATAATAAAAATATGTTACATCATGGTGACGTTAGAAATTATGTAAGCGTACATGACAAGTACCTTTATGGTAGACAAATAGATTTATTTTTATCTGGCTTTCCTTGTCAGCCGTACTCTGTAGCTTCAAAGAAAAGGTTAGGCACTCAAGACGAAAGAGATTTATCCACGATTGTCTTTGACGCAATGAAACTATTTAGACCTAAGTATTTTTTAATAGAGAACGTGCCAATGAAAAAGACAGACCAAGATAGAATCTCAAAAGAGTTAGGTGTAGAGCCTATTGTTATCAACTCAGCAGATTTTTCTGCACAAAATCGCAAGAGATTATATTGGACAAACATACCTGTGTCTAAATGGACAGACAAAGGCATTGTTTTAAATGACATTGTAGAAGAAGGTTTTGTTGACAGAAACAAGTCACATTGTCTTGACGCAAACTATCATAAAGGTGGAAATCTAAAAAACTATTTTAATAAACATAGAAGACAACTTGTATTCAGCAACATGGAAACTTCAAAGTGTAAACAAGTCGGAGTAGCTGACTTAAAAGGACATGACATTTTAAAACGTGTGTACTGTACTTCTGGTAAAGCACCTACTGTAAATGCCATGACAGGTGGAAACAGAGAACCTAAGATTGTCTGTGGTTCTATTAAAAAAGACAATGTACTTGTTGACGATGAAAAGATGTATTGGAGAGCATTAACACCAATAGAGTGTGAAAGACTACAGACAATTCCTGATGGCTATACTTCAAAAGGTGACTTCAATATTACAACCATAGACACTGACGTAAAAGACATTAGCAACCACCAAAGATATAAACAGGTAGGTAATGGTTGGACAGTAGACGTTGTTGCACACATACTGAAAGGCATGAACGCATGATGAAAAATTATGAACTGTTAAGAGAGCATTTTAGAAGTAGCTATCTTAAAAACTTTAAGGAAGGTTGTGAAGACGCTATGAAAAATGGGCATCAAAGTGACTATAAAAAAGGTCATGGCTATACAGAAGGTTACAAGTTTGGAGTAGAATTATTCATGGACATATTGGGATTTGACGAGGACGCATGAACCTAGAATACGTACACAAAGAACTAGCTAACCCAAAAAGTAAAGACGTTATGGACTATCTACATAAAGAAGTAACACAAGGTTGGTTGGTTCTTTATTTACTACACGTGATGACACATGAGCAGTACGAAGATTTAAAAAGACGCATTAGAAAAAAGATTGGAGAGGTGTAATGATTAAAAAAATAAATCCAGTAGCTAGAGATATGTTGAGGAACAGACGTAGTCCACAGATAATTCCTAATAAAAAGAAAAACGTAAAGCCTGACATTAAAGAAAGTTTTACTGACGACCCACATGACGAAATGTTACCACCAATAAAACCTAAGAAAAAAGGAGATAAATAAAATGACTGAACTAGAACTCATTAGAAAAATTATACCACAACAATATAAAAAAACAAAAGATTCTGTGGTTTCACACAACTTATCACCTTCAGTAATTAATCAAACAAGAAAGCAAGAAAACTTTGACGAGTTATTTAGATTGATTAAAGTAGAGGTTGAGTTGTCTACACAAAAAAGGAAAGTAAAATGATAGCATTTGCACCCACAATTTTTTATAGATACTATGTTGAATTTATTGACGACAATTCTCAATGGGAAGGTGTTAAGCATAGGGCAATCTATATGTACGCAACAAGTGAATTAAATGTTAAAGAAATATTAAAGGAGTATCGAATTACTTTAATAGACAAAACAGATTAAGGAAAAGGAGAAACATAAAATGACTGAAGAGATATGGAAAAAAGTTTCTGACTATGAACATTTAACCGATGAACAAAACAAATATTTTACGAGTTTATTTCAAATATCTAGTCATGGAAGAGTATGGAATAATTTTAGAAATACTTTTAAAAAAACTTCTATTAATACTAGAGGTTATGAAATACTTAATTGGAGCATACCAAAAAATATGGGATTAGGTATTAATGGTCAAAAAGGTATTTGCTACAGAGTACATAGAATGGTAGCTAAAAGTTTTATTGAAAATCCAGAAAACAAACCTGATATAAATCATATAGACGGCAACAAATTAAATAATACAGTAGACAATATTGAATGGTGTACGAAGGCAGAAAATGCTAGGCACTCAAGAGATGTATTAAAGAGTGCTTGTTATGACAAAGGACACGAAAGTATTTTTAGTGTTTTAACAGAGCAAGAAAGAAATTATGTTATTGCTAACTATAAACCCAAAGATAAAAAATATGGAGCTAGAGCAATGAGTAGAGAGTTAGGCGTTACTCATCATACAATACTTAAAGTATTAAATCGTTTAGGAAAAGGAAAAACAATATGTTAACAACAGGTTTAATTTGTCTAGCTATGAATGTATATTGGGAAGCTAGGTCACAAAGTACAGCAGGACAGGTGGCTGTTGCACAAGTAGTAATTAATAGAGTCAATGACAGTAGATTTCCAGACAATATCTGTGACGTTGTTACGCAAGGTGTTAAACATGTAGGTTCTGATACACCTGTAAAACACAAGTGTCAATTTAGTTGGTACTGTGACGGCTTAAAAGACGAGCCTACTGACGACTCGGCATGGGCGAAGGCATTGGTGGTGGCAGTAACTGTACATGACGGCAAAACAATAGACATTTTAGATGGAGCTACACATTATCATGCGACCTCAGTAAATCCTGAGTGGGCGGCAACCAAAACAAGAACAACTCGCATTGACAATCACATATTTTATAGATGGGAAAAGTGAAATGCCTTATAATTGTAAAGAAAAACAACGAGAGTATAGTAAGAAATATCGTGAAAATAATAAAGATAAAATGAAAGAATATCGTAAAAAAAATAAAGAAAAACAACGAGAGTATGATAAGAAATATCTTGAAAATAATAGAGAAAAAAAACGAGAGTACGCAAAGTCATATAGAAAAAAAAGGTACGATACTGACCCTTGTTTTAAATTAAGAAATATAATATCTACTAAAGTTGGTAAAGAAATGAAAAAATATTTGACTACAAAAAAAGAAACCTCTCTCAACTATTTAGGTTGTAGTATGAAAAAATTAAAAAAGCACTTAGAAAGTAAGTTTGATACCAATATGACATGGGATAACTGGTCTACATATGGTTGGCATATCGACCATATCATTCCTATTAGTTCCTTTGACTTAACAAAAGAAGAAGAAAAAAAGAAATGCTTTCACTATACAAACCTACAACCCTTGTGGGCAAAAGACAACATAGCGAAAGGCAATAAATTAAATTGGACAAGAGAGAAAGAAGAAGAAGTATGAAAAGAAAACTAAAAGACTTACTAAACAATCAAAAGAAAAAAAGAATTGATACAGCACTAGACACAGTGCAAACTAAAGATAAAGACTATCAACTTGATGACGATTTAGATGTATATATAGACATAGCTAGTGGCAAAATACACTGGGAGGACTCTAATCGTTGGCGTAAAAAAGACTGGGAGGATAAACAAAAATGAAAAATAAAGGCTATCACAACAAGGGTTTTATCTATGCACTTTTATTTATTATTTTTGCAATGTTACCTCTACCTTTTATTATTAGTTGGCTAACATGGGGTGACGAATTTATGAAACCTTTTATGAGTATGAACTTTCCTGACAGATGTATCTATGAAGATAATAAGCACAACAAAGTAAACAGGTGTACGGAATGAAACTACCTAAATATGTACAAACAAAAAAATTAAAGTACGGAAGAATTGCTTACCGATACAATCCACCAAAAAAATATATTGACAATGACGTTGTTTCTAGGTGCGAACTAGGAACAAATTTAGTTGCCGCTAAAGTAAAAGCATTAGAACTAAATCAAAAAATAAATGATTGGTGTGATAAATATGTCACTATTAAATCAATAGACAGTAAGTCAAAACTGTCAGACTTAATTGACATATATAAAAAATCTAACAATTACAGTATGTTACGAGATAAAACGAGAAGAGACTATGACTATCTACTAAAAGTTCTTGAAGAAACTGTAGGTGGTTTAAGGTTAAACAACATTACAACAAAGGTGGCAAAGAACTGTTATGAAAAATGGACAGCGAGAGGAATACACTTAGCCAACCATGCATGTGCTGTAGCAAATATACTATTTAAGTATGGTGTACACATGGAACACATTGTTATTAATCCTTTTAGCACAATAAAACGTAGACAACCCAAACAAAGAAAGACTGTGTGGACAAAAGAACAAGTTGTTGAGTTACTTAACGTGGCTTACAAAGACTTTACATATAGAAATGTAGGTCTGATTGTACAAATGTCTTACGAATGGTGTCAAAGAATTGGCGATATGAGAATGTTAACGTGGGATAATATAGACTTTGACAATTCTAAATTAGTGCTTGAGCAATCTAAACGTAGAGCAGAAGTATTTTTACCTATCTCACAGGAACTATTAGAAATGCTCACACAACAGCATGAAGACTTTGGCTTCCAACCCTACGTAGCACCTCAAACAAAGCCTTCAGGTGGCAAATATGAGCCGTACAGTATACATACAATAAGTAAAGTAGGTAGAAAGCTCATGCAGCTCGCAGGCATACCTGACAATTTACGTCTAATGGATTTAAGAAGGACAGGTACAACAGAAATGGTTGAAGCAGGTGTACCTTTAGGTCAAATAATGGCAGTGACAGGACACACAAATCCACAGTCTGTAAAACCTTATATGAAAAATACTTTAACAAGTGCAAAAAATGCCTTGACAAAAAGAAACGCATCTGTAAAATACACTGTAAGTGTAAACAAAAGCAAGTGTAACACATGAAAAATATAAAAAACACTTTAAGTGAATTACACTTAAATGATAATGAAACTGTAAGAATAAATTGTCCATTGTGTAAAGGACATAAAACATTTACAGTGTCTAAAGTAATGGGTAATCTACTTTGGAATTGTTATAGAGTAGGTTGCACTGTAAGTGGTAAGTCTAAAACAAATATGACTGCTACTGAAATTAAAAATAAGTTGTTTGTAGAAGGTGAGTCTAGTTTTTCTTCCTTTCCCAGTTCCTTTTCCCTAGGCTCATCTCCTACAGATAATTTTTTAATGCCAGAACACGTTATAAAAGACGACAATAAAATAAAAACTTTTGTTGACAAATATAAATTACATAATCAAGAGTTATATTATGACGTAAAAGATAATCGAGTTGTGTTTCCAGTTATACATGACTCAAAAATTGTTGACGCTACAGGACGTTCACTTGGAAATAAAAAACCTAAATGGTTACGTTATGGAAAAAGTGACTTGCCTTTTGTTTTTGGACATGGTAGCGTAGCAGTAGTCGTTGAAGACTGTGTGAGTGCTTCAGTAATTGGTAATGAAGTATTCGTTGGGGTGGCTGTGTTGGGTACATCATTGCTAACTTCACATAAAAAGTACTTATCGCAGTTTTCAACGGCAATTATAGCCCTAGACCCTGACGCAATACCTAAAACATTACAATTTTTTAGAGAACTTACACCTCACGTAGACAGTGTTAGGGCTATGAAACTTATTGACGATTTAAAATACCGAAACCCCACAGATTTAGAAAATTTAGACCAACACAGGAGATTAATTTATGGAACTGTCACTGATTAGAAGCTTGATGGACAAACAATTTTATGACGAACATCGAGGAGCAAAATGTCCTAACCGATTATTTACAAAGGACGTACAAAAAATAAAGTCTACGATTGACAACGCAATGCAGAGCTACAATAGAAGTGTAACACCTGACGAGATTGAAGCTTTGTTTATATCAAACAATCCTACAATGTCTACAGCACAGAAAGTTTCTTACGATGGTGTATTTCATAAAATTAAAAATGAAAAACCTTTAGGTTCAGATATAGCACAAGAAGTGTTATCTAAATTATTTCAACAAGTTATTGGTGAGGACATTGCAAACATTGGCTTTGAATATGTTAATGGCACAAGCAAAAGTCTTGAACCTCTACGTCACATTATAGAAAATTATGGTGACGACTTTATACCTAATTTAAATATAGAATGGGATAACATTGAGATTGATAATTTACTAAAGAAAAATGAACTAGAAGCAAGATGGCACTTTAATATACCTAGTTTAATTAGAAAGATTGAAGGTGTAAATGCAGGTCATTTAATTGAAGTAGGTGCGAGACCCAACACAGGTAAAACTTCATTTCATGCCAGTCTTATTGCAAGTCCAAAAGGATTTGCTTCTCAGGGTGCAAAATGTGTAGTGCTTTGTAATGAAGAAGCAACACATAGAGTAGGTGCAAGATACTTAACTGCTTCAAGTGGCATGACTATACATGAAGTAAGAGACAATCCTGCAAAAGCAAAAGCACTATATGAACCAATTAAAAATAATATTAAATTAAAAGAGTCTACAGGCAGAGACATGTCGTGGGTAGAGAGTGTTTGTAAATCATTTAGCCCTGACATTGTTATTTTAGACATGGGTGATAAGTTTGCAAGAACGTCAGGATTTGCAAGGCAAGACGAAGCACTCAAAGCAAATGCAGTTCATGCACGTATGATAGCTAAACAACATAACTGTGCTATCTTTTATATGTCACAATTATCTGCTGAAGCTGAAGGTAAGGTTTTACTAAATCAAAGTATGATGGAAGGCAGTCGTACAGGAAAAGCTGCAGAAGCAGACTTGATGTTATTGATTGCTAAAAATCCTGTGGTTGAAGGTCAAGATGAAGAGGACAATCAAAGACATATTAATGTTGTTAAAAATAAATTGACAGGTTGGCATGGAGTGATACACTGTGAATTAGAATATAAAACTGCGAGATATATAGCGTGACAAAAAAAGAACAACTCGAATTGTTTGATTTAGAGCCGAGCAAAGAAGACAGGAAAAAGTTTGACATTGATTTTTCAAGAGACTTGTCATTTGGAAAGGGCATGGAAGAAGAAATTGTTTCCATGTTTCAGAATAAAAAGATAGAAGTTAAATCTGAAAAAGGTATGTGGATTAACACAGGCAACATAGCCATTGAATATAAGTCTTACGGAAAACCATCTGGTATTGACGCAACCGAATCAGATTATTGGTTTCATAACTTGTGTGTAGATGGTGACATTTATGCAACACTTGTATTTAAAACTTCAACATTAAAAGAAATAGTTAAATCTTTAGACAGTAAAAGGTCTGTTAAAGGTGGAGACCACAACGCATCTTTTATGTACTTGTTAAACTTACAAAAATTATTTTCAACTGACGCAATAAAAAAATATAGGATAGACACAGATGAAAGTGACACTTGACGTAGAAAATACAGTGACCCATCGTGATGGTAAAATGCACCTAGACCCATTTGAGTCAGACAATAGTTTGACAATGGTAGGTATGCTTACCGAACATGGTGTTGAACATCTTGTGGTTTTTGACCATGAACAAGAAGAACCAACACCAAACGGCAAAGACTATGTACAAAGTATACTAGATAAAACAACATTATTAATTATGCATAACGCTTCACATGATTTACTATGGTTATGGGAGTGTGGTTTTAATTATGATGGTACTATATTTGACACAATGTTAAATGCTTACGTTCAACAACGAGGTTTGAAACAGTCACTTTCATTAGAAGACTGTGCTGTTAGATATAACTTAGACACAAAAAAACAAGACACATTAAAACATTACTTTAAAAAAGGTTACAGTACAAAACAAATACCTATTAATGAACTGTCAGAATATCTTTCTGCTGACTTACATGCAACACAACAGTTAGCCAATATACTACAAGATAAATTAAACAATGAACACAAAGAACTAAAAAGTGTATCAGAGTTAACAGATAAAGTGGCAGTATGTCTAACAAAAATATATCAACGTGGATTTACTGTAGACTTGCAAGAGTTAGATAATGTAAGAAAATCTTTTGAAAAGGAACGTCAAACACTTATTAATGACTTAACACAAAGATGTAAAGATTTAATGGGTGACTATCCTATTAATTTAAATAGTCCAGAGCAATTATCATGGGTGCTTTATAGTTTAAAACCTACAGATAAATCTATGTGGGCAAACAACTTTGAAACGTACATGAATAAAAAAGACTTTGAAGAGCAGGTGAATAAAAATTCTGAAAAGTTATACAAACAAAAAGCTTTACAATGTAGTGAGTGTTGGGGTGCAGGCTACATTAATAAAATTAAAAAGGACGGCACTCCATTTAAAAAGTCTAGTAAGTGCTCTGACTGTAAAGGTTTAGGTTACATATTTAAATCTGACAAAACCAAAATAGCAGGTTTAAAAATGAAAGCACCTTCAGCAAAGTGGGTTAGTGCAAATGGATTTAGCACAAACAAAAATAATTTATTATTTCTTGAACAGTTAGCAAGACAAAAAAAGTACACGGCAGCAGAAAGTTTTTTAAAAAATGTAAGAAGGTTATCTGCAGTTGAAACTTATTTGTCTAGTTTTGTACAAGGCATAAACACTTACGTAAAATCTGACAAGAAACTTCACGTTAGATTGTTACAACATAGAACTAGCACAGGTAGATTTAGTGGTGCTGACCCTAATATGCAAAACATGCCGAGAGGAAATACGTTTCCTGTTAAAAAAGTTTTTATTTCAAGGTGGTTAGACGGACAAATACTAGAGGCTGACTTTGCACAACTAGAATTTAGAGTGGCTGCTTTTTTAGGTCAAGATAAAGTAGCGATAGAAGAAGTGTCAACAGGCTTTGACGTCCATAGTTATACGGCTAAAGTTATAACGGAAGCAGGACAAACAATAAGTAGACAAGAAGCAAAGGCACATACCTTTGCACCTTTGTATGGTGCTAGTGGCTTTGGTAGAACACCTGCTGAAGCCACGTACTATAAACAGTTTAATAATAAATATAAAGGCATTGCTGAATGGCACAACAAATTAGCAAAACAGGCACTCAATGAGTACGTTATTACAACACCCTCTGGAAGACAATTTTCTTTTCCAGATGTACAAAGAAAAAGTAATGGAACACCTACGCAGTTTACACAAATAAAAAATTATCCAGTTCAGTCATTTGCTACTGCAGATATTGTGCCTATATCTTTATTATATATAGACGATAAGCTTAAAGATTTGCAAAGTTGCATAGTAAATACTGTCCATGACTCTATTGTCATTGACGTACACCCCAATGAAACTAGACAAGTGATTGATATTATTAATGAAACAAATAGTAATTTAAAAAATTTAATTGACCAAGAGTGGAATATAGATTTCAATGTTCCTCTTTTATTAGAAGCAAAGATAGGGCATAATTGGCTTGACACAAAAGACGTTGTGTGATATAACTAAGCTCTTAAAAATATATCAAGGAGATATAAATGAATAATGAAATTTTACAAATAAATACTAATAATTATGACGCTATGGCTAAAGTCATGGGCATTGGCACTGAGAAGAATACTAGCTCAGAAGACAGTAAAAAAAATAATTTACCACGTTTAAAACTGCATCACTCAGCTATCATGGGTACAAAAAATATAGATGGTAAGGACACGAAGGTTGAGTTATTGTCTGGTGGTTCATATAGAATTGAAAAAGATAAAGAATTTTTTTATGGTTCTTCAGCTACTGCTAGATTGTTTCTGCAAAGATTTATGTATAAGAGATTTGTTCCTGCTTCAGGCAAGAATGATAGTATTAATTTTATTAAAACAATAATGTCAGACAGTTTAAAAAAAGATTTAAAAGATACGAAGGGTGGTTTTAATTGTGGCAGACCAAATGGATTTGTAAAAGATTTTGACGCTTTAGATGAAAAAACTAAGAAATTAATTGTTGGTCCTACTTCAGCTAAAAGAACTAGAGTTTTATTTGGTACAGTAAAACTAAATGACGTTGTTGACCAGTCAGGTAATGACGCTAGTGATAGATTAGACATTACACCTTTTATATGGGAAATAGATAATAAAGATGCCTATAAATTAATTGGAGAAATGTACAATACATTTGGAAGTAAACAGATATTATCTTGGCATTATGAAATTAAAATGACTTCTAAAGAAGTAAAAGATGCAACAATACCTTATTGGTTGCCAGAAGTTAATATTAATTTTAATAAAAAAATAAATGTAACAGAAAAAGACCATGCGATGTTTGCTGACTTTATAGAGTGGGTGAATAGCTATAATAAATATGTCTTTAGTGAATGGAATAATCATTCTAATAATGATGTTGATAAGAAATTAGTAGAGGAATTTATTGACATGGAAGATGGTATTGCAGTAGTATCGTGAACCACCCTGCAGAACTTGCTATTCATCAATATTTATCTGACGCTACAGATAGCAAGTCATCTATGTCTGAAGAAACAATTACACAAATATGTGACGACATAAAAGAAGCACTAACAAAACAGTTTGGTTCTAATGAGGACAGAAAAAAATTTAAAATAAGAATGTCTAACTTGGGTAGACCAACTTGCCAACTATGGTTTGAAAAAAACAAACCTGAAACAGCCTTACCTAAACCAAATACATTTGTAATGAACATGATGATTGGTGATATTGTTGAAGCTATATTTAAAGGTATTCTTAAAGAGTCAGGTGTAAGCTATACAAACTCAGAAAAAGTTTCACTACCAGTTAATAACGATACAGTAGAAGGAACGTATGATTTAATTCTTAACGATGCAGTTGACGATATTAAGTCTGCGTCTGACTGGTCATATAAAAATAAATTCATAGACTGTGACACACTAAAAGATAAAGATTCATTTGGTTATGTGTCACAGTTAGTTGGATACTCGGTTGCTTCTAAAAAAAAATTAGGTGGTTGGTGGGTTATTAACAAATCAAATGGTGAATTTAAATATGTTTCTGCTGACACAGTAAACATTGAAGAAGAGTTAAACAAAATAAAAGCCACACATAAAACAGTAACCGACAATAAATTTAAAAGATGTTACGAGGCAGAAGACGAATACTTTAGAGGTAAGCCTACAGGAAACAAGATATTAAATCGAGAATGTTTTTTTTGTCCATACAAGTTTTCTTGTTATGATAATTTAAAAGAGTTACCTGCAGTGAAGTCTCAAGCTAAACAACCCAAGAAAGTTTTTTATGTTTCACTAGCAGAGGAATATACAGTTGGACGCTAAAAGATTTGCTTACGCTAGAAAGTACGGATACAGAAGTGGGTTAGAATTAAAATTAGCTGACTATCTAAAAACACACAAAGTAAAATACAAATATGAGTGTTTAAAAATAGAGTGGGAAGACCTAACGTACCGAACTTATACACCAGACTTTGTTCTTAACAACGGAATTATTATAGAAACAAAAGGTATATTTACAACAGCAGACAGAAAAAAACATTTAGCAATTAAAAAACAACACCCAAAGTTAGACATACGTTTTGTGTTTGAAAATAGTAATAAAAGATTACGCAAGGGTGCAAAGACCAGATACTATCAGTGGTGTATTAGATACGACTTCGACTATCACGACAGAATAATTCCAGAGGAATGGTTAAAAGAAAAGGGTAAAGATAAACACCCAAAGTTTATTAAATTTTCTGGACAAAAAATTAAGAGGAAGTTTAGATGAAAGAAGAAGAAGACGATACATTACTTAATGTAGAGCCAGAAGAGTACGTAATAAAACTTAAACCTATTTTAAATAAAAGTAAAAAGTGGACAGGTGAAGTAAGAATTAGTGTAGTGGTTTCAGAAGATAATGATTTAGACGATAACGACTATTATAATATGCTGTATTTAACTAATCTTGTAGGAGCTACAGCAAATGTTATGGAGATAGATAAAAATTTTAGACAAAGATTAATAAATTATGTAGACAATGAAGAAAAAAAAGATAAGATAAGAAAAGAGAAAAATATTATTTATTTAGATTTTAATTCAGATACAGAAGGTAACGCATGAAAAAAGAAGACATGGTAAACAGCCCACCACATTACAATAAGAGTGGCATAGAATGTATAGATGCTATCAAAGCGTCAAATGAAGATGGGTTTGAATATTATTTACAAGGTAATATAATAAAATACATCTGGAGATATCGTTATAAAAATGGTATAGAAGATTTGAAAAAAGCAAAATGGTATCTCGATAGGCTTATAAGCGAGAAACAAAATGAGAGTACGAATTAACCTTTTACTTGAAGTAGACGGAGAAGAATATCCAATTCCTGCAGACGGAATGGTCGAAGAAGAAATTGAGCAGAACATTGAAGATTGTATTTATGACATTGGTGGTTTAAAAATAAAATCTATTAAAACAAATATGGAGTGATTGTAATGAATAGTAATATGTTGCCGACTGACTATCAGAATTTTATTGCCGTATCGAGGTACGCTAGGTGGTTAGAAAAAGAAAACAGAAGAGAGACTTGGGAAGAAACTGTTTCACGTTATGTTGAATACATGGACAATAAAATAAAGTTTTCTCCAGAAGATAAGCGTGACATTGAGCAAGCTATACTTGGACTAGAAGTTATGCCGTCAATGAGAGCATTAATGACTGCAGGTAAAGCACTTGATAGAGACAACACGGCAGGGTACAACTGTTCTTATATTCCTGTTGACGATGTAAAAGCATTTGACGAAACCATGTACATATTATTATGTGGCACTGGTGTAGGTTTTTCTGTTGAGCGTGACTACATAAGTAAACTTCCAGAAATACCAGAAACACTCATTGAAAGTTCTACAAATATTGTTGTTGAAGACAGTAAAGAAGGCTGGGCTAAATCACTAAGAGCTTTAATAGCACTGCTTTACGCAGGAGAAATACCTACATTTGACGTTAGTAAAGTTAGACCTGCAGGTGCAAGACTAAAAATATTTGGTGGTAGGGCTAGTGGTCCTGCTCCTTTGGTTGACTTGTTTAAATTTACAATTAACCTTTTCAAACATAACACAGGTAGAAAGCTGTCTAGTTATGACTGCCATAGTTTAATGTGTAAGATTGGTGAGATTGTTGTTGTTGGTGGTGTAAGAAGAAGTGCTATGATAAGTCTTAGCAATCTATCAGACCTACGCATGAGACAAGCTAAGTCTGGTGAATGGTGGTCAACTGCACCACATATGGCATTGTCAAATAACTCTGTATGTTACACAGATAAACCAGACGCTGAAACATTTATGCGAGAGTTTACTTCTTTGATTGAGTCTAAGTCAGGTGAGAGAGGTATATTTAATCGAGTGTCAGCACAGAAACAAGCAAAGAAAAACGGAAGAAGAGAAGGTGACTTTGACTTTGGTACAAATCCATGTTCAGAAATAATATTAAGACCTCATCAGTTCTGTAATCTAACTGAAGTTGTTATACGTTCTACAGACACAAAAGAAACACTAGCAAAAAAAGTAAGACTAGCTACAATACTAGGCACAGCACAGTCAACACTAACTAAGTTTCCGTACCTCCGTAAAATATGGAAAAAGAACACAGAAGAGGAAAGACTTTTAGGAGTGTCTCTTACTGGCATCATGGACAATGTATTAACAAACGGAAAGAATATTGAATTAAGAAGTTTATTAAACTATTTAAAACAACAAGCTGTTGCTACAAATAAAGAGTACGCAAAAAAGTGGAACATACCACAGTCAACAGCAATCACATGTTGCAAACCATCAGGAACTGTATCACAGTTATGTGACAGTGCTAGTGGAATACACGCACGACACAGTGAGTACTACATCAGAACTGTTAGAGGTGACAACAAAGACCCACTTACTCAGTTTATGATTGAGCAAGGCATACCTAACGAACCTTGTGTTAGTAAACCTAAAGACACGACTGTGTTTAGTTTTCCTTTTAAGTCTCCAGATGGCTGTGTTACACGAAATGATATGTCTGCCATAGACCAGTTAACGATGTGGTTAATCTATCAACAAGACTGGTGTGAACACAAGCCAAGTTGCACTGTAACTGTACGTGATAATGAGTGGGTTGAGGTGGCAGCTTTTGTTTACAAGTACTTTGACGAGATGTCAGGTGTGTCTTTTTTACCACACTCAGAGCATGTATATCAACAAGCACCCTATCAAGAGTGTACAAAAAAAGAGTACAACGAAATGAAAAAAACTCAAAAAAATATAGACTGGAAAAAACTATCTGAATATGAAGGTGAAGACACAACTTCTGGTAGTCAAACACTAGCCTGTAGTGGTGACGTTTGTGAAGTTGTAGACATAGGAGCATAGCAGTGAGAACAAATAAGAGAAGAGGCAGACTTGGAAAGTACGATGCACCTCTAGTGATACAGTATCAAAGAGGTGTTGACGACTTTTACAAAGGCAGAGTCTCCAATCCTTTTCATAAAGACACGATGCAGTTTAGAGAGTGGGAACGTGGCTTTAACAAAGGATACTTTGAAAGACTAAGAAAGGTTCAACGATATGAGCAGGGTAGGTTTAACAAAACAGCATGAAAAAAAATTACAAGACGAAGTATATCAATGGTTAGAAAAGAAGTATAATACAATGACATTTAATGAATATCAAAAGACAGCAATAACAACTGCTGTGTATCCACCCCAACATAGAATTTTATATCCTGCACTCGGACTGTCTGGAGAAGCAGGTGAAGTAGCAAACAAAGTTAAAAAGATTGTGAGAGACGGCACAGGAAGTATGCCTGACGATTGGAAGGAACAGATTGGAAGTGAAATAGGTGACGTACTTTGGTACTGTGCTACACTTGCAAATGATTTAGGTTTATCGTTGAGTAGCATAGCTGAACAAAATCAAAAGAAACTACAAAGTAGAAAAGAAAAAGGTACAATACACGGCAGTGGTGATAGTCGCTAATTTATGGGTTGTTGACTCTTTTTATATCTTTATATTGTTCTTCTAACTCTGGTAAATATATTATATTATCACCTTCTGTTAAACTTTCTTTTGTATTATAAATTTCTCTAAAAAGATTTTCCAAACCTAATCTGTCTGTATCTCCTTTTGCTTTGTATTGTCTTCTTAATACTTCTAAATATTCATCTGTAGTGCCTACATTTTCTATATTTAATTCTTCTTTTCTTACTTTAGCTTTATAAAATTTAATTTGAGCCTTTAACATATCTCTTTTTAATCTATCATTTGCATTTCTGTAGCCTTTATCAAATGTAATAAAATTAAATATTTCTTTATTAAAATGTTCACCCATTCTTTGTCTCATTCTGTTTGTTGCAGGTCCATCAAAATTAATTTTTTTTGGGCTAGTTTCTATAAAGTCAAATCGTAATCTTGAAAGTTCTTCTTCTACTAAAGTTCTTGGTTCTTTAGGTGTAAAACCTGTAAACTGTTTTATGATAGGATTAAAAGCTCTTAAACCTGTATCTCTTGTGGGTACAGCTACTTGGGGTCTGTCCTCACTTACTTTAGCAGGTAGAGAACGAAGTGAAGCTCTTAACCAATACTTTAAAAAGTCAACAGGTTCGTCAACCTTAACAGTGTTTATTGGTATTTCAGTGTAGTCATCGTCTACTTGTTGCATTACATCTTTTAACATACCACCTCCCACCATAAATGTGTTAGTTACATTGGCAATATATTTAGTAGCTATTTCTTTTGCTTTCAACTCTGCTACAGGGTCTTCTGTAGAAAAAGCATTAGCAAAAGAGTCAACAACCCATAAACCTGTACCCCCTCTACCCAAACCACCTAGTCCAGCTTCTACTAGCTCTCTAGTTTTATAAGGTTTTACATTAGAAACTTTTTCATTTCCATGAATTTCAGGAAAGCCTCTATATAATATATCTGCAATTAAGGCAAAAAGAGTAAATGGTCCTAGCATTGCCCTAGCATCTATAGGACTTCCTGTTGTTGGGTCTTTGTATTCGTAAGGTCCTGTTGTTTCGTCTCCAAATTGAGTGCGTATTCCGTACAAAGCACCAAGTAAACTTATACCTCCTAGTTGTTTACCTAAAGCTTCTGGAGTAAAATCAATCGCACTTTTTTTTCCTACTTTTCTTCCTGTTCCATTTAACATTCCACCTATATTTAATAAACCAACTACAGGTGTATGTGAGTACCAAAACCTTAATTGATTTACTAAGTATCTAGGAAAAGGTATAACAGTAGCACCAAGAGGATTTTGACCTATGTTAATAACTCCTTGAAATAATCTATTTGCAGCACCTGACCTAGCTGCAAAGTCTCCTGTTTGATACGTAAATTCAAGAGCTTCTCGCATAGCGTTAGCTGCATGTTCAGAATCTATTAAGTCGTATCTACCTAAACTTATTAGTTCATCTAAACTTTTCGCAACTGTATTTCCATCACTGTCAATTTTTACACTTTTAGGTAATGTTTTATCTCTTGTTACTTTAAGTGCTTTACTTTCAATACCCTCTAGTAATTTTGCGTCTGCAGGTGTATATTTAAATTTATACATCTGTGGATTAGCTCTTATAGATTTATCTAACTCTCTAGCAAAAATAGCTCTTTTAAACATATTGTCAGACATGGTATTAAAAGTATTAAAAAATCTTGCAACACCTACTAAACCTTTTTCTTGACCTGTGATATTTCCTAAGTCACCCATTCCTCTTAATAACTGAGATACTATTTCTTTATTTTTACTACCTAAATTCTGAGGACCTTCTGCTAATAATCTAAACAATGCTTGTGTGTTAGAGTTGGTCATTCCGAGTGTTAAGTCTTTTAAAAAAACAGAGTCAAAAAAATTACGAGCCTGTGCCCTTCCTAAAGCAACTGCAGCATTTGCCTCTTGAATAGCTGTAGGATTATTAGTAAATTTAGCGTAAATACCTTTACCTTTACCCTTAACAACATTAGTAATTCCTGTTCCTAAATTGTCCATAGCGTAAATGTAATTTCTCATATATCCATTTGTAGTGTTTCTGACTGTAGTTGCTGCCTGTATAGTCATTAAGCCTACTCTCGCTTTACTTAAATTTCTAACACCCCTTCCAAATCTTCCTAAAAATTCTTTTCCATAAGTTTCTTCTAATTCTCTTTTACCTGCATTTATACTTGCTGTTAAAGATATACCTTGATTTTTTGCTACTTCGTCTAAAGCATTTAAATCTTTAATAAGACTATTAAATTTTTGCCTTCTTGCTAATCCACCTATTGTTCCTAAAAGTGAACCTGCTTCTGAAGCTTCGTATGCTAATAAAGGTGCTAAGTCGTCAATCGTTAGCTTATATTTATCGTACATTTTTGTAAGAAACTTATCGTTTAATATTAGGTCGTCACCTTCTTGTAATGTTTGTAGTCCTCTTACAAGAGTTGAAGTAAATCTCTCTTCAAATTTTTTACCTTTTTTTACTTTTGTTTTTACTTCGGTTGTTATCTCAGAAGCAAAGGCTGCTAAGTTTTTTATTTCCATTTCGTCTGGAGTTAAAATATTTTTTGTCTTAACTCTTTTACCTTTTTCTAAAGTTTCCTCACCCAAAGTTTCTTTTAATGGTAGCTTTGTTCTTTTACTCTTTGTTTTTTCTTCTATAGCTCTTATAGATTTATTTAAATCGTCTTCAAATTTCATAGCTATTTTAGCTAAATCTGTTTTTGGATTTTTAAAAACTTCTTTAGTAGTTTTTTTGTAAGTATTCTTTATAATGTTTTCTCTTACTTTAATATTTTTATTTACAAGAAACTGTGCTTTGTTAGAGGTTATACCTCTTTGAACACCTGTTAGTGAGGTTAAAACTCCCCCTGTAAGAGAAGACACTCCAGTTGCTATACCTACACTTTTTAAATCAACTTCGTCTTTTATTCCTGTTTTAACTCTAGTTTTTTCTTGAGCATAAACTGTTGTTGCAGCACCGGGTGCTTCAACTGCAGAACCTGCAATAAAAGACTTTCCTATTTGCTTACGAAAAGGTTTTTTTAAAACATTTTTTATTGTAAGTTTTACTCCTTGATTCGCTGCTAATGCTCCAGCTTTACCTGCACCAAAACTAAATATACCTGCATATGTAGACGGAGCTTTGAATACACCTTCGGCATAGTCAAGTAAACCCTTAGTGCCTAGCTTTGTGTCCATCTTGTCAAACGTGTCCATCAAACGTCCAAATTGTTTTTTCTCTTCATCATTTGCTCTGTTTGCATAATTTAAATCTTTTAATGCTGTAATTTCATTTACGTTTTGTTGACGGAAGTGTTCTAAAAATGCGTCATAAACGTCTTCATTGTTTTCTAATTCAGATGCTTTTTTATTTTCTCTTTTAATTAAAAACTCTGAAGCGTCTTTAATGAAACCTTCATTGTTTATTAAATTTTCTTTATTTAAAAATTTTTGTTGAAAACTATTATATAAAGGTGTTGTCATTTTTATTAACTTCCTCGTAAACTATTTTTTAATTTTTCTATAGCATTCGTATCTGTAAAATCTACTTTACGAAAATCTTTTAAATTTAATTTGTACTTTTCAAGAAATTTTTTCACAGGGTCTTGTAAATAAATTTGCTCTCGGTCTTGTTTACTTTTTGCAGTTAATAATAAGTTAATTATACTATTCACATCTGTATCAACAGCATCAGTACCACCACCAGTACCATCACCAGTACCATCACCATTTAAAATATTATCTAAATCATTTATATTTTGTGAGATTGCCATTTCTAAAGCTTCTTTTTGAGTTTCAATAAAATTAAAATCTTCTTTAGTTTGTTTTGCTATTTCATTAAAATTATCTCGTGCGTCCAGTCTAATTTTATTAAATAAATTCTCTTGTTGTCTAGCTTCTTTGTCAAATTTTATTATAAAAGAGTTTAAGTTTTCGTTAAATTGTTTTTCACTTATTAAAAGAGAAGTTCTCATATCTAACGCTAATGAATTAGTTATACTTTTATCTACAGCTTCTTGTCCTTGTGGAGAATTATAAATATTTGCACCTGTTGGGTCTTTACCATTATTTGTAATATCTTTTAAAGCTTCATATTCAGATAGTTTTTTTTGATATTGTTCATCATCATCAAGATTTATTACTCCCTTATTTTGTTTATTTATTTGATAATTATATATTTCTAAAGCCTTTTCATTTAAAACAGAGCTAACGCTACTTCCATAATTTTTATAATGGTCGCTATAATAATAATCAAATTTTCTAGCAGTTTCAGCGTCAACATAACCATCTGCAATTCTTTTCCTTGTTTGTCCAAGTATGTCGAGAGCAGTTGGAAGACCAAATTCGTTTATCATTAAAGTTGCGTCTGGTCCATAAAAGTCTGTTAGTGTGTCTTTTTTTAAACTTTCCTCCAACGCTTTTTTTCTTTCTAAACTTTTATTTTCAAACTTATCTGCAACTTGCATTTTTCTTTCGTAAGATTCTAGTTGTTTTTCTAATTGATTTTCTTCTTTTTTCTTTGCTAACTTACCTCTAAAATATCCACTTACTAAAGGAATAGCAATATTTAATAAACTCATTGTATTTTCTCCTGCATTGTTCTTGACATTATACCTCTAGGTTGAGTTGATATATTTAAATCTGATGTTTCCAACACTTCTTCTACTTCTTTCTCTTCTTTTGGTTTTGGATTTATTATTTCGTCCTCAATTTTTGCAATAATTAATCTGTCAATAATAGGATTATCTTTAGATGTTTCAAATCCTGTTACGTACTTAACATCATTTTTATCTCCAATCAAACTAATTAATTCAACTACAACAGGAGATATTAAAAATCCTACATCTATTGAGTGTATACCATCGTAAATAGATTTATCAATAAAAGCCTGCATTAAAGTATTTACACTCTGCCCATTATCTAACAATCCAGCAATACCATCTGCTAATGTTTTATCTGAAAATTTATTAACATAATATGAAATTGCTTCTTCTACAGTGTCTAAGGCAGGGGGTCTTTGCCATGCGTACTGACCCTTTTCAGCTATAATACCCTCTCCGGGTATCGGTAATGCTGTAAAAACTTTCTGTATATTATTTTGCATTTTTTATTCCTTCACGCATTTTTCTTATTTGTTTAACGTATCTAGCTACTTTAAATATAGGTTCGTTCATTTCTGTTTCGTCTGTTTTTGATAAACCTCTACTTGTTCTGTTTAGTAACCCTTTTGTTTCAGGTTGCTCAACAACAGATTCGTCCATAGCCTCTATAATTTTGTTAATATTTTTATAAGCTTTTTTATAGAATAAATTTTTCATAGTTTATTTACCTCATTTATTATACTGAATCATAACCTATGGCAGCACCAATAGCAGATAAACCATCAGTCAACATTTTATTTTTTGATATTTCTTCTGCACTTTTAGTGCTCATAAGTTGTAAGGCTAGTTGAGTATTATTATCTGCTGCATTTTCTTGTGTGTCATGTGTTCTTTTATTTTTATCTGCGTACTCTTGCCATAAAAAAGATAACATCTGTGTTGTTACACCTAATAAATTTTGTGTGTTAATTTCATTTACTCTGTTAACTGCTGCTGTGTCTGCTTTAGCAATATCTCTTCTCCACTGAGCATTGAATTGACTAACTACTAATTCGTTTTGTGCGTTAAATATATCTCTACTATTTTCTAAGTCTGTGTTAAATTGATTGATTGCATTTTCTTGACCTGCATTGAATTGAGCCATTGCATTTTGTTGTGAAGTATTAAACTGACTAATTTGTGCTTTTATGTTTTCAAAGAATTGTTCCATTTGATTTTCACTTTTAGCATTAAACTGAGAATTAGCATTAAAGGCTGCCGAATCTGTTAATAGTGAATTTATTACCTGTTGTGTTTTAAATAATTCTATTTGTTGTTCATTTGAAAAGTTAGCCATGTCTACTTGTAAAAAGTTTTGTGCGTTCATAACTTGTGCTTGTTGTCTGTTATTTAAATTAGCCATATCTAAATTAGCTAAAGCACTAGCTTCTGCCAATATAAGAGATTGTTTGTTTGATAAGTTTTGTAAATTCATAGTGTTTACAAGTCTACTATTTTCTAAAGCTATTTGTTGGTCTGCACTAAACTGCATATTTGCTATGTTTTCTACTTTTGCTGCATTAATAACTCTAGTCTGAAAGGCTTGGTCAAACTCTATTTGTAGAAATTTAGCACGTTGTTCTGCTTTTACTAAAGCCATCTGCTGTTTATTACCAGCTTCTATTTGTGCAATCGGCAATGCTGCTTCCATTGCAGCCTGTACGATAGCTTGTCCTGCCATAGAGGAAGCTCCTAGTCCTCTTGATGACATCAAAGCTGTAGCTTTACGCATAGCACCTGCTGCCCATGAAGGTGTAGCACCACCCTCAAAGTCTTGCATTAGTTTATCAAGTTCATTTGTTACTGACGCTGCTTGAACTTCTCCTGTACCAAAAGCCTGACCCACTCTTGTCTGGTCAACAGCAGGTGTTTGGGCAACCATTTCACCTGCTGTTATAGTACGAGTTGGTGCGTCTTGTATTTTTTGTGCCTCTCCTTTTATAGCGTTTAAACCTGACACAGCACTAGTAAGTGTTTGTTCTGCTTTTACTTTA
>Ga0160423_10000718_pt1 | contig 27491 bp, 16 predicted proteins | sample CRUFie14St8metaG_FD_108191 | JGI IMG/M metagenome (GOLD analysis project Ga0160423, IMG submission 108191) | Marine microbial communities from the Costa Rica Dome - CRUD Field 142mm St8 metaG | ecosystem: Environmental > Aquatic > Marine > Oceanic > Photic zone | place: Costa Rica: the Eastern...
ACACCCCCTACCTCGCACCGACACCCAAGCGTGAGGAACAACTCAAACGCCTCCGCCTTCTCGGACAGGCCCACCTTGGCAAAAAGTCACTGGAAGGACTGCAATCCGTGGACGTGGAGCTCGTCACCCTCCTGAAGACTGCTCGAGAAGAAGGCGAAAAGGCCAAGACCGAGGCCATGGAGAAAGCTGCCAAGGAGGAGAAGAATGAAAAAGACACGGAAAAGCTTGTTAAGGAGGCCACTAAAAAGCCTGAGGAGTGGATCAAGAAGCTAGAGAAAGCCCGGGAGGCTATCGTCTGCTTCTCTGCTTTACTCGAAAACAAAATGGACGAAGCCAAGAAGCACCTTGGGGCGGTTGAGGATGATAAATACAACCTCGCCAAGCTCCATCTCCGGGCCGGTGACGAGGAGAAGGCCCTCAAGATGAGTGAGGAGGCCCTGAAACCTGGTGACAACCGCGTTCTACCTCTTCTCGCTCGTATCGAAATTCTGCATGCCACCGGGAAGGAAGAGCAGACCCGCAAGGCCTTTGAATTACTGAAGCCTATTTCAGCATACCTCGACCTGAAGGCGCCTCCGGTCGCAAGGGTAATGGCGATCGCCGAGGAGCTCGATCTTGGTGACTGGCAGGCAGAGCCTGTACTTCGGGATGACATTGGTGTGCGGCCCTCACTCGATTCGCTTGGGCCAGTGGCCTGGACCCCACCACCAGCCTACGATTTCACGCTGCCTGATGGCACGGGCGGCACGATCTCCCGCAAAGACTACGCTGGAAGGCCAATTATCCTCGTATTCTATCTGGGATACGGATGCCTGCACTGTGCCGAGCAACTGGAGAAGTTCGCGAAGAGCGCGAAACTTTTCGAGGAGAATGGTTTTGACGTCCTCGCCGTCAGCACGGACAGCGAAACCGATCTGATTAAATCACGGGAAAAGTGGGAAAAGGACGGTAACAGTTTCCCCTTTCCACTGGTTGCAGATCCGGCCTTGAAGGTATTCCGGCAATGGAACGCCTATGATGACTTTGAGAAGTCACCACTCCACGGCACTTTTGTGATCTCACCATCGGGCAAGGTCCTCTGGCAGGACATCAGTTCTGATCCTTTCATGGATTGCGATTTCCTCGTCAAGGAAAGCCAGCGCCTGCTCCACTTGCATGGACAGGACCTCTAAGCTTCGTCCAATCCAGAAATTTGGGGAAACGTTTTCCTCTTGAACAGAAACTGGGCTACTGAGCTGGCCCCCAGACTTCCTTGAGCGCGTCGTGCAGAATGGGGTCGTGATTCTTGAGCTCCGCACGGACAAACGGATAAAAATCGTTGTGATAAAAGTAGGCCTCGGTCCCCTCAGCAAAATACTCCTTGTGGTTGGTGGCACCGTAGTGCCTCACAGTTCGGCCCGTGTAGAGAAGAACCCTCTCATATGTTCCCTCCTTCATGGCCGCATCATAGGAATCCACGATGGGCTTGTACTCGAAACCAAGAATCTGATCGTGATAGGCGTGGGCAAGCTCGTGGAGAACGACCGCCGGGTGCTTGAGCAACTGCCCTCGTGAGATCAACGCCTCGGCCTGTGGGATGTGCACCTTCTTATTCAGGCGAGGATCATGCCCGTGTCTTCGCAACCATCCCTCCCCGGGGTGATATTGCATCGCTCCAAGGGAGGGATGCTTATGCTCAATCCATATCTCACACGTCTGCAGCCTTTTGAGGACATCGCCCTGAACCAGAAGTGAGATGCGATTGAGGTGGTCCCCAAGCATCCGCAGACACTTCTTGCCGGTCACCGCATGCTCTCCGGCGAGCAAGGCCGGATCAATATGCACTGTCCAGCCCTCCATATTGCGCACTACGGGATCAAACCGGACGCCCTTTTCAGCGACCCTCCTTTGCTCTCTGGGCTTGCGGTCACCCTGAGCAAACACCATCGCGCCGAGTGCCGCGACGAGGAGGAGTGGAAGGACCAAAGTATTCATTTTCATATCTCCAGACTAGGGCAGAGCGATAGAGGCGCAAGAACCGCGACCAGTAAGTTCAATTCAACATGCTCCCAGTCCCCGCAGTCAGTTTTCCGAACCTGTCTCTTAAAAGCTGGATCTCCTGCCGTGTGGTATGGCGTTTTGCAGCTCGCCCATGCTCGATCACGACCTTAACCCCCAGAGGGTCGACCGTCAGGCTGATGAGACGAAAGACCGGCTCTCGACGCAGACGAAAGAAGCAATGCAGGGGAACATCGGGATGCTCCGCATTCCACAAGAGATCCGCAGGAGGAAACCCATCAATATCTGCCAGCGCTCTGAGAACCATCCGGATGATTTTTGCGCCATGCCTCCGCTCAAGACGACTGGCGGCATATCGACTTAATTTTTCATCAAGAAAGGATAGAGCCGGGCTTTTCCTCGCCTCCGCAATTTCCACAAGAAGGCGCTGCTGATGAACACTCATTGCTGCCTGCAGCTGAGCCCTCGTGATCCCTCCCTTTTCAAATAGGGCCACCAGCCGATGAGGGGGAAGCAGTAGTTGCGACATGAATATCTTTTAAAGCCAGGATTATTGCGGAGGCAGCATATTACGGCTTCTTACTGCCGGCACCTCAAAGTCCCACCCCACCTGATGAACCTTTTCTTCACGAACTATCGACGACCAAGACCGAGTTCTTTTCTGCAGTAGGCGATACTTTTTGAGATATCCTCTCTCTGGTCTACGGGTCCTGCCTTTCTGGGCTTTCCGCTCTTAGCCAGAGCTAGGAACTTATCATACCCCTTCGGCTTACCCTTCGGCCAAGCCTTCCAGAAGTCGTCCTTCTTCACCTGCAACTCACGATTAAACCCGGAGATCGTCTCGATGTTGACTGCAACATCAGGACAGAGTTCCGCAAAGCGCGCAAAAAAGGCCTTCAGATCGGTATTTCCCTCCCCCATCGCAGTCCATTGGACAGTAACACCGTTTTCACTCTCCCACACCGCCGAGTCTCGGAGGCTGGTGGTGAGCACATATTCCCCGATGTTCTCCAATGCCTGAACGGGATCTTCCATCGTCCACACAGCGTTGCCAGAATCAAAATTAGCCCCCACAAAATCCGGTCCTGCCTCCTCGATGAGACCACGGAGCTCCAACGTATGCATGTCACCTGCGTGATTCTCCATCGCGATCTTGATCCCCGAATCCAGACACCGCGTGCGGTTTCTCTTGAGAACCTTCACCGTGTCGGCGATCCGCGCCTCGATTCCTCCTTCCGTCTTACGGTCATCCCCAGCTCCCAGAACAACACGAAACGCAGGAGATCCCAGCGCCGCCGCCGCCCTGATACCAAGCTGCAGGTGCTCATCGGCACTCCCCCATGTATCCCGGAACTTCACCGAGGTGGGGCAGATACTCCAGCTCCCGAGAAGGATCCGTATTCCCGCATCCTCTCCCTGCTTCCGCACATCCTTCAGATACGAATCGGTCATCTTTTCGAAGGGCCCGAAATCCGTGATAAATAGAGTATCACATTTGAGCTCTGCGGCATATTTGATGAGCTCCGGCGCTTTCCATTTCATCGCCCGGACCGCAAAGTTGTCATAGCCAAGAGCCAGTCTCGATTGTTTCTCACTAGTCTCAGCCCATACCCCTTGAGATCCAATGATCGACGAACTTGCTACTCCCTTCAAGAATGTGCGTCTGTGCATGCCTCATCCAATGCTAAAAACGGGCTACCGATCAAGCGTGAGGTTGAAAGGGAATTCAAGGAGCCCCGGCCCATAACCCTGCTAAGCCGCCTCCCCTGCCTCATCACACATGTCCCGAAAAGCTCTTACTCCCACCATAACCAGCCGCTTAGAGGCCACTTTGGCGATTGAAAGCTGAGGCCAGCTCGCCCATTAATCTCCTAACCCATGCCATTTCCTGCTGTTTTTTTGTGCCTGCTGGCTGCCGGTTCAGCCCTCGCCCAGCATGATGGGTGGACGACAACTACTGTTCCGCAGGAAGGTGGATGGAAGGGTGCGAGTGGGTTTGGGTGGTATCGAGCCTACGTCAAGATTCCCCGTGAATGGCAGGGAAGCCGGCTTCTTCTAGTTGTCGATACCATCAGCGATGTCGATGAAGCGTTCTTCAATGGAGCCAAAGTTGGAGCTAATGGTTCGATGCCTCCTTTGTTCGGAAAACCTTCAAGCAACATAAGACGTCCATTCGTCATTGAGCCTGACCAGATTCGCTTTGGGAAAGCCAATCTCATCGCATGGCGGGTTTTCAACAAGGAGGGCAAGGGCGGCATTCTCAAGGGACCACTCCACCTGACGAGGATCAATGATGCTATAGATCTGACCGGGCAGTGGCTTTTCAGGCGTGGCGATGTACCGTCCTGGGCGCATTGGGGGAAGAACCCGGAGGCGGAGACCGCCTCGTATCTCAGCCTAGCTGGGGCAGAGCACGCTGGACACCGTGGAGTCATTCCTGCGGACAAGGAGTGGCGCTGCCAGTTACTATCCGCGGTCTCTCAACACTTTGATGGGAACAAGAATCCTTATGCCCGGGCCGATGACAAGGGCCAACCTTCTTCCCACGAGCAGGCCCTCGATTTGTTTGAGACCGGTGCTGGATTGACCGTGGAAACCGTTCTCAGTGAGCCCGAGGTCCGGCAACCTCTCTTCATGGACTTCGACGAACGCGGGCGGCTCTGGGTCGTACAATATATACAATATCCCAATCCTGCAGGACTCAAAGTCCTCACTTGGGACAAACACCTCCGCAAGGTTTTTGACCAAGTACCTCCCCCTCCGCCATTTACCAGCTCCGCCCATCAGAAATTCGCCGGCCGTGACAAGATCACTATCCATGAAGATACCAATGGCGATGGGAAATATGACCTCCATAAGACCTTCCTCGACAAGCTGAACATGGTGACCTCTCTCGCTCATGGAAACAATGGCGTCTGGGTCCTGCACCCTCCCTACCTTCTTTTTTATCCGGATAGAAACCAAGACGACATCCCTGACAGTGAACCCATTGTGCACCTGTCAGGGTTCAACCTGGAAGACACCCATTCACTCTCCAACAGCCTGAAGTTCGGCCCTGATGGATGGCTCTATGGATGTACTGGAAGCACGGTGACCGCTCGCGTACGGGTTCATCTCGATGAGACCGCTCCCCGCTATCCTTTCCTCGGACAGAACATCTGGCGCTACCATCCGACACGACATGACTTTGAGCTATTCGCGGAGGGTGGCTGGAATAACTTCGGGGTCGATTTCGATGCAGTCGGACGCCTCTACTCCGGCACGAATGGGACTCAGCAGGCTGTCCACTTTGTCCAAGGGGGCTACTACCAGAAGGGGTTTGGCAAGCATGGCCCCCACACGAACCCATACAGCTTTGGGCATTTCTTTGGAATGCCTATCAAAGGAGAAAGGATCCGGCTCGTTCATCAATGGATCCACTACAGCAGCGGGGAGATTCCACAACTCGAGGGGCGCCTCGTCGGGCCCAATTCACTCGGAAACAAAATTCATGCCCTCCGGATGGAACCCCGCGGCAGCACCTTTACAACCATCGAAGAACAGAACCCTCTTCGAACCAACGATCAATGGTTTCGCCCAGTCCATTGCGCGGTCGGGCCAGATGGGTCAATCTATGTGGCCGACTTTTACGATGCCCGCATCACCCATGTGGACCCGCGGGACAACTGGGATCGGAGCAACGGTAGGATTCACCGTATTCGAGCTAGTGACTCCAAGACCTCCAAGCCTCCTGATCTTGGAAAATTATCCTCCACTCAGCTGGTGGATAAGCTCCTCGAGAAAAACCAGTGGGCGCGACGCCACGCGCGCAGACTCCTGCGGACGCGCAGTGCAGAGCCTTCCCTCGATGAGCTGGGCAGGATCGTGAAAGAGTACAATCCCGATAACGACAGGTCGGAGCAGCAGGCTCTTGAGGCCCTCTGGATTCTCCACGGGACATCCCTGCCAAAAACCAATCCCTCCGAAATGAAAGAAATCCTGCTCGCTGCTCTGGGGTCTTCCAGCCCAGACCTGCAACGGTGGGCTATTCGAATCGCTGCTGATCACGGGACCCCCCTCGGCCCTGCTCTGGTTGAAATCGCGAGTGGCACGAAGCACGCCGAAGTGATTTCTCAGCTTGCCTCTGCCGCCCGGATTCTGGGAGATCGATCGCTGATCGAGGCCTTGGCCAGAAGAGGTGAATTTTCTGCCGACCCTTTCATCCCTCTTCAGCTCTGGTGGGCTCTCGAGAGTCTCATCAGCCATCACCCCGTTCAAGCGCGGGAGCTGCTCTCCTACTCGGAGTTCTGGGATACTCCCCTCTTCGAGAGCATTCTGAGCGAACGAGTGGGACGGCGATATATGGCAGAGCGAAGCCCGGAAAGCCTCAAGATGTGCGCTCAGCTTCTTACGCGCGCTAAGGGATCCAAGCATCTCGGAAGCCTGATCCGTGGAATGGTCCGAGCCCTTGAAGGAACATCTCTCGATCCAGTTCCTCCAGAACTTGACGCTGCGCTAGCGTATCTCTGGAAGAATGGAGACGTCTCAGGAGAGGTCATTCAACTCTCCCTGAGGCTGAGGAGCCCGCAGGCCCTCGCAGCTGCACGCCCCCTCCTGAAGGCCACCTCGACACCTCTTTCTCAGCGTCTTGATTTAATCAAGGCTCTGGGGGAGCTGGCTGATGCACCCTCCGAGGAGATCTTTCTAGCGTTAGTCCGGAACGAAAAAATGGAGCCTGCCATACGGCTGGCCGCTCTCACTGGGCTGAGAAGGTATTCCGGGGAGGACATTCCTTCCACTCTCCTGAGCCTTTATCCCCGCCTACAAGGCGATCTCCGCCAGGTGTCCCAGTCACTACTTGCCAGTAGGCCCGAATGGGCCCACCAGCTCCTCTTGGCCGTAAAGGACGGCATTATCGACAAGGCCTCTATCAGCCAGGCAAATATCCTGTTGATGAACCACTATGAGGATAGCGAGATTAAGAGCCTCCTTACTCAGCACTTCCGTCCTTCTCCGCGCTCGAACAAAGAGAAGGCTGAGCGGATCACAGAGATCAAGGCGCTTCTCTCCGCAGAGAAGCCAATTGGGAACCCGTCTGACGGATATACCGTTTTTGCGCAGCAGTGTGCCGCCTGCCACAGATTCAAGGATCAGGGACGGGATATTGGACCAGACCTAACAGGCTACGAGATGAAAAATCTCGATTATCTAGTGCCCGCCATCGTCGACCCCAACCTCGGCATCAGGGAAGGCTTTGAACTTTCCACAATTACCCTGCGCCCAGCCGGAAACGCGACCTCTGCAATTCTAACTGGATTCATTACAGATACGAATGATCTCACCGTTACTATCAAGGACCTTTCAGGGATCAGCACTGTGATCGCCCGCAAAGATCTCTCTCAGCTGACCAGAGCACCGGTCTCTGTCATGCCCGATGGGCTACTGGACCTATTAAACGCCCAGCAGATTCGTGATCTGGTCGCCTATCTTCAATCCAAGAGCTGATTCCGGCGGCCACGAATTCAAGGCTCACTCACAAAAGGGTCTAGGGCATAAGAATAAGGCGGTAGCCCACAACCATGAGAAACGCATCTACGAGCAGGTGGCTGATCCAGCAGCCCAGCACCGTCCCCTGCCGCTGATACATCCACGTCCATATTACGCCCCCTATTCCAACCAGAAAGGAGAGAAAAAGGGCCAGCGGGAGAGGGAACAGTACGCTCATGAGGACCAGGTGGTGACCCGTGAAAGCCACCGCGGCGAGAAGGTGGCCAGGCCAGTAGCCAACCATCTTGCGCAGATGCCCATAGACAAACCACCGCCAGTAATACTCCTCCATCGCAGAATGGAGAACCGTAATGAAAATAGCCACAATCAGGAGCCGCTCTTTCGAGGCAAACCCCAACCCCTTCGCTTTCTCAACAAGATTATGGCTGTTCTCTCTGACGATCTCTCCGACCGGCGTGAGAACCAGGATCCACCCTGCCAGCACGATACCAAGCCCACTCAAGACCCCTGTGACTACAACCGTTCCCCATGAGGGCCAATGGCCAGATCGGCTTTCCCTCCGGACGAGGCCCCCAAGTCCTATCAATCCAAAAAAGAAGAGCGGATACACGAGAACCCAGACCTTGGTACCGAACCATGCGCCTCGCCCCGCGTTCCCATGGGGAAACCAGACAACGTAAATCAACGCACACAGAAGGGGCACAACAAGAGCCGCAGCCATCGCTGGCCAGCTCATTCGGTTGCTTCCGTTCCCTCCCGGCATGCGAGGATGGTAAAGCAACCACCACCGGCCTTGTCCATTACATCCACCGCGACAGGATGTTATTTTCTCCTACGCGTCCCCCACTTGACTATTCTCAGGTCACCAGCTGATAACCGATCACCATCAGCATCACGTCTACCAGAAGGTGGCTGACCCAGCATCCCACTAAAGTCCCTTGCCTCTCATACATCAGGGACCAGATCACGCCCCCTACCATTACACAAGCGGTCAGGATCAGGGCGAGGGCGACCGGGAAAAACTGTAGAGTGACAATCAGGTGGTGCCCTCCAAAAGCTCCAGCCGCCAACAGGTGGGCGCCCCAGCGACCCATCTTACCTCGCAGTTGACCGTAAACAAACCACCGCCAGTAAAACTCCTCCAGTCCAGAGTGGAATACCGATACAAAGATGGCAAAGAGGAGAAAATTTTCCCGGAAGCCGAGCCCCTCCGCTCGAATGAGAACTCGTGGAGCGGCTTCCCACACAAGCGCTCCGATGGGAGTCCACATGAGGATGAACCCTGCAGATGCGATTAACAACCCACTAAGTAGACCAGTTATCCCCACGCTCTTCCAGGTCGGCCACTGCCTACCCGGGGCCCTCCTCAGGACGCCATGCGATCCAGCTCTCCAGAGGAGAAGAAGCGGATAGCAAAGGATGAAAGCTTTTGTCAGGGTGTATGCGGACTTACCGATCGGACCATTCGGGAAGATGACAAAGTAGAAGAGCGCTCCTATCGTCGGCACCACGAGAGCGAGCAGTAACAAAACCCAGCTAAGTTGGCAGCGCGATGCGTTCATCCTACCCGCAGCATGACCGATGGCCACAGGAACGGTGAGTAGATATTTTCAATCATTTCATCGATTGGAGTGATGCGTGCCTCCCCTTCTCTGAGCCGGTCCATCCTTGCGCCCTCGAGCAGCAGACCGTAGAAAGAACCTCGCCATGCGCCCATCAATTCTTCTCCTCTGGCCATTCGCAGTAATGGCGAGCGAGAGCCCCGATTTCGGGCGTGATATCAGGCCTATTCTGGCAGAAAACTGCTATCACTGCCACGGACCGGATGAGCAGGCAAGGGAGGCGAAGCTAAGACTGGATACCTTCGAGGGAGCTACCACTGGAGGCGCGTCCGGCCCGGCGATCGTGCCGGGGAAGCCAGCGGAGAGCGAATTGATTGCCAGAATCTTCTCTTCTGATGGGGACGACCACATGCCACCCCCAAGCTCAAAACGAGTTCTCACCCCGGACCAGAAAGCCCTTTTAAGCGAATGGATCGAAGAAGGAGCCAACTACGAAGAGCACTGGGCATGGCAAAAGCCACAGCGCCCCGGAGTGCCTTCAGCCCCCGATCCCTCTCTGGTCCGCAACCCGGTTGACTCTTTTCTGTTACGTCGACTTGAACGGGAGGGCTTGTCTTACTCCTCCGAGGCTGACCCTGCAGTCCTCCTGCGGCGCCTCTTTCTGGATCTCATTGGGCTCCCTCCGAATCCGGAGGATATTCAGGCCTTCGAGGGCACATGGGCCAATTCCGAAGAGCGGGAAAAGGCGTATGATGAAACCATTAATCGCCTCCTTTCCTCCCCCCGTTTTGGCGAGAGGTGGGGAAGGCCATGGCTCGACCTTGCTCGGTATGCGGATTCTAACGGTTTTCAGGCAGACCAGTTGCGTCCTTCATGGAGCTACCGTGACTGGGTCATCAGGGCACTTAATTCCAATATGCCGTTCGATCAATTCACGATTGAGCAGATTGCTGGCGACCTTCTTCCCGGCGCCACACTTGACCAAAGAGTTGCCACAGGATTTCACCGGACGGTGACTTGTAATGTGGAGGCAGGGGTTAGTCCTGAAGGCAACCGGGTTGATCAGGTAATCGACCGGGTCAACACCACTGCCACGGTCTGGCTGGGTGTTACCCTGGAATGCGCCCAGTGCCATGACCACAAATACGATCCATTTACCATGGAGGATTACTACTCCTTCTTTGATTTCTTCAATCATACCCCACTCGAAGTTCAGCTACCCAGTAACAAAACTGACGTGTCACACGATTTCATCGGCCCTTATCTTGATCTTCCCTTTACCGCCGAACAGCAACAACAAGCGAAAGATCACGATGACCAAATCGCCCTGCTCCAGCAAGACCGCGACGTCGCCCTCGAGTCTGAAGAAGAAGCCTATCTCTCCTGGGAACGCCAGCACTCCGAAAGCGCCGCACAGCCACTTGATTGGGAGATTCTCCAAGTCACTAAATTCAGCTCCACCGGCGGGGAACACCACGACATTCTCGAAGACGGATCTGTCCTTCTCAGCGGTAAAGTGCCCAACACCACGGCCTATACCGTCGAAACCCGAACAACTCTTCCCCGCATCTCCCAGCTCAAACTGGAAGCACTCTCAAATCCCATGCTTCCCGGCAATGGCCCCGGCCGCGGAGACGCCCAACAGCCCAACTTCGTCCTCAAGGAATTCACCGCCACCCTCCGTGACCACGAGAGCGAGATACCAATCAAACTGCACCGCCCACAGGCAAACTTTTCCCAGAAGAACTGGGACGTCGCAGGCCTGATCGACGGCAGACCATCCACGGGTTGGGCCATCAATCCACAGTTCGGAAAATCCCATTGGGCTACCTTCGAACTGGTCAACCCAATCGAACAAACAAGTGGGACCACCCTCGTCTTTACGTTGCCACAGAACTGGGGTAAGGGGCGCGTTATTGGAAACCTCCGCCTCTCCGCCCGCAGCCAGGTCAGCAGAGGCTCCAAACTTCCTGCCGACCTGATTGCTATTCTCAAAAATCCGGCTGACAAACGCAGTGAAGCCCAGCAAAAGAAACTCCGCGCCCACTTCGAGAAAGAAAACCCCACCATCAAGAAAATCGATGCAGAGATCGCCCGGCTCAAGAAGCAGCGCAATACCATCAAAGCCAATCAAACCCTAGTCATGGTCGAAATGGAGAAACGGCGGACAACTCACATCCTGAATCGAGGAGAGTTTCTCTCCCCAGGAGAAAGGGTTCGGGCAAGGACGCCCGCCATTCTCACTCTCTCCCGCAAGCCGAATGATGAGACCAGACCGCCGGATCGACTCGCACTGGCTCAGTGGCTGGTCGACCGGGATAACCCCCTCACAGCTCGCGTGGCGATCAACCGCTGGTGGGCTGAACTGTTCGGCAACGGAATCGTCGCGACTCTGGAGGACTTCGGGACTCAATCCCCGGCTCCCAGCCATCCGGACCTTCTGGACTGGCTCGCAGTTGAGTTCATGGAATCCGGCTGGGACATGAAACATCTTCTCAGAGTAATGGTGAGCTCTCAGGCCTATCGGCAATCCTCACGAATCACTCCTGAGCTCCTCGAAAAGGATCCTCGCAATCTCCTCCTCGGCCGCGCACCTCGCTTCCGGCTGAACGCAGAGCGAATCCGCGATAATGCTCTGGCTATCTCCGGCCTCCTCTCTCCAAAAATGTTCGGCAAGCCCGTAATGCCCTATCAGCCGCCCGGGCTCTGGCGCCAAACCGGCCGAAATGAGCCTAAATGGCTTGAGGAGAAGGACGAGGACCGCTGGCGACGGGGAATTTATATCGTCTACCGCAGAGCCGCTCCCTACCCAAGCATGGTCAACTTTGATGCCCCCGACAGGGCCGCCTGCAGTGTAGCTCGTGCGCGCACTAATACTCCAAACCAGGCCCTTACGCTCTTGAACGATCCCGCCTTCGTGGAGATGGCACTCGCGCTCGCTGACCGAATCCTCCAGGAGTCCAGCTCTCCGGAAAACAGAGTCCAGCACGGTTTTCGTCTGGCAGTTTCACGCCTGCCTGACAGCCGGGAAAGCCGCATCATTGATCACCTCCTGCACGAGAGGCTAGACCACTTCACAGCGCACCCCAAGGAAGCCGAGAACCTGCTCAGCAACCCTCATTTCGTCTACCAGCCTCAAACCCGGAACCACTTGGAGTTAGCAGCGTGGTTTTACGTCGCAAGTGCACTCCTGAATCTCGACGAGACTATCACGAAAAATTAAAGGCATTCTCGCTACACCTCTCTGGTAACACCCTGCTTCTTCCTTCGCCCATCCGATGATTTCCAGCCACCTTCAGAACGAGACCCGGCGCCTCTTTCTTCAAAAGACGGGATATGGCCTGGGGGCAGCCGCTCTCTCTTCACTTGCCAACGCTGACTCTGCTGGGGCAGCTGACGGCGCGCTACCGCAGTCCGGCCTGCATCACGCCGCCAAGGCGAAGCGGGTAATCTACATTCATCTCGTGGGGTCTCCATCCCACCTGGATCTTTTCGATTACAAGCCTGAGCTGCAGAAGCGAACGGGGCAATTGTGCCCTGACGAGTTCTTCGACACGAGCAAGCTGGCCTTCATTCGAGAGCAGCCCAATCTTCTTGGCACTCCCAAAGAGGATCAGTTTGCCTTCCGTAAATGTGGAGCCTCCGGCATGGAGCTGTCCAACCTGCTTCCTCACCTTCAGGGAGTTGCGGATGAACTATGCCTCATCAAGACCCTGCACACCGACCAGTTCAACCATGCGCCCTCGCAGATGTTTCTTCTGACGGGGTTCGAACGATTCGGGCGGCCCAGCATGGGCTCGTGGGTAAGCTATGGTCTCGGAAGCGAAAACCAGAATCTCCCTGGATTTGTGGTCCTGATCACGGGACAGGTCCTCGGGGCAGGCAATAGCGCATTCGGAAGCGGATTTCTTCCAACCATCCATCAGGGAATCGAATTTCGATCCAAGGGCGACCCGGTCCTCTACCTGTCCAATCCGAAGGGAGTTTCCCCGGGGGAACGCAAGATGGTTGTGGATGCAGTGAACGATCTCAATAAAGAGGCCCTCGCTGACGTGGGAGATCCCGAAATTGCTACAAGAATCAGTCAGTATGAAATGGCCTACCGGATGCAAACCAGCGTTCCCGAGCTGATGAATATCGCCGATGAGCCTCAATCTATCCACGAGATGTATGGCACCCAGCCCGGCAAGACATCCTTTGCGAATAACTGCCTGCTGGCGAGGAGACTAGTGGAGCGCGACGTTCGTTTCGTCCAACTTTTTGATCAGGGATGGGACCATCACGGAAGTGTTTTCAACAGCCTCCCCAATAAGACCCGGCAGGTCGACAAACCCATTGCGGCGCTTATACGGGACCTCCGGGAAAGAGGACTTCTGGATGAAACCCTTGTTATTTGGAGCGCTGAATTTGGCAGAACCCCGATGGCTCAGGGTGCAGTGGGTAATGGCTCAGGAAAAACCAAGGCTGGACGCGATCATCATAAGGACGCTTACAGTGTGTGGATGGCCGGGGGCGGCTGCAAGGGGGGCCACGTTCACGGGGCAACTGATGAGCTCGGGTATGCCATCGCACATGATCCCGTTCACGTTCACGATTTCAATGCGACCATCCTTCATCAGCTGGGCATTGACCATGAGCGCCTTACCTTCCGCTATCAGGGAAGACAGTTCCGCCTCACTGATGTGCACGGAACAGTGATAAAGGATATTCTCGCTTGAACGCGATTCGGGCACGCCTTTCCTTCCTGACTGCCTGCTAGCCCATCTGGAGCATCTCACCAATACTCCTCAGGATTTCTCTCCTTCCCGCTCCGGTCTTGGTCGAAGAAATATATGCTCGGGGCTCGCCCTCACTCCACTTCTTCATCGCCTCCCGGAAAAGAGCTATGTTCTTTTTTGCTACGCTCTCCTTGTTCTTATCCGCCTTGGTAAAGACCAGTTCGAAAGGAACTTCTCCCGCTACAAGCCACTCCACGAACTCCAGGTCAACACCCTGAGGGGGATGTCGTGAATCAATCAGGACGAAGGCACAGACCAGGTTCCCTCGTTCGATGAGATAATCAGAAATAAATTTCTGGAAACGTACACGGTCCGCCTTGGAGACCTTCGCGTATCCATATCCCGGCAGATCGACGAGACTCCATCTCTCATTGATTGTGAAGAAATTGATCTCCTGGGTGCGACCGGGGTTGCCAGATACCCGGGCCAGACCCTCCACCTTTGTCAGAAGGTTGATGAGGGATGACTTACCTACATTCGAGCGCCCGATGAACGCGAACTCCGGCAATGAAGAAGCAGGGCAGGTTTCCAGGCTGACTGCGCTGAGTTTAAAGTTGGCCGAGTGGATCTTCACCGTGGTCTAAAATTTTATATCATGGATCAGGCTATCCACCAGTCCCCTCCCACAATTACACCCAGGCCGCCCGAAGCAACTCCTTCAGGCGTTCCTTCTCCGTTGCCGAAGTCTTTGCTACGAATCCCCGGGCATGAGCAAAATGTACATCATCCTCCGGATCAATCCGGGTGAACTCCAGTCGGGGGTGATCATTGTGGCGAGAGAGCCCATAGCCGCTACCTCGCCGGTCCGGATACACCAGACCCACCACGCACTCTGATTCGCCAATCGAATCGAGATAGCGCCCCAACCCCACCGAGGGCTCAGCCGGAAGCGGATTGGTTCGTGGCATGAATAGAACCTTGAAGGAATCCCCTCCGTTGGCCTCGAGCGTCCACAGCTCACCATGCTTACCGATGAAGGTGAGCCGCTCACGCAGGGTCTTCAAATACTCCAGAAGATCCTCTCCCACCCAGCGCATCATTTCATAGAGCAGATCGCCGGGATCGAGACGCTCCGCTTGTGCAAAACGTCGCAGCAGGGTCACATCCATTGGAGAGTTGAGCTTGCTTATGATGTCACGGTCAACACCCAGCCACTTGGCCGTCCCACCTGCCCCCCGGGTATCGAACCACTCTGCGGGCTCGAGCCAGTCACAGAACATCTTTGCGTCTTGGTAGAGTCCGAGGTCCTGAAGCACAAGGGAAAGCGCACAGACCGGATCGTGATCGCGCGGGAACTGATGATGATCAAAATTCCCTCGCTCGGGCTCATGTTCTCCACCCACATCGACCACCAACACTTTTTCATTGTCGAGGTCACCCTGCTTCGGCTCACGCCGCTCGATAGGAGCCCCGTGCTGTGCCACCAGCAGGCTGCAGGCCAGGTAGTCGTCTTTGTGCGCACCCCCCGGGTGCGTAAGAATCAGTTCGATGGACATGAGAGGCGGGACGGTAGGGAGTTGAGACCGGAGAGCAAGCCCTCGCGTCAGGCGGGGTGCCAGCGCGAGTGCTGATGGCTCTATTTCCAACTCTTCTTCCTACATTCGCTTGAGGGTCAGCAGGCGAAACTCCATTGCTTCCGCTCCGGGAATTTCCGTCGCGCGGAGAATGAGTTCACCCTTCCCTTTCTCAAGTGCGATCCTCCCGATTGTCACAGCCTTGAAATCCTTGACGTAGGACTCCATACGCGGATGACGGTCGCGCGCTGCCCCCAGCTCTGGCACATCATGTGCCTCTTTCAGCTCAAAAGGAAGCTTCGCTCCATTGAAGGACAACTCGAACTTTGCGCCTGCATCCCGGGCCGCATAGTAGAGGGCAACCTCGTAAGTCCCGGAGGCGGCAACCTCTACATCAAAACTGAGCCAATCCTCAATACGTGTCCAATTCTTGAAATACGAACAGTTGGGAAACCGGTTTGACCGCTTAATGGCGCCATGGGCCGTCGCATCTCTGGCCGGCAGCTGGGAATAGGCTGCTTCCGGATGGGCAATGACAAAAGGACGTTTGTCATCGTAGTATGTCGGCATGAAGGCCTCACGGTGTGTCCTTGCCGCTCGGCTCAAGGTTGCAACGACTTCAGGGTGACGTGATGCCACATTCTGTTTCTGCGCTGGATCCGCAACCATATCGTAAAGCCTGCGCTTGTCGTCCAACCGGAAACGTTGACTTCGGACACTAATTCTCTCTTTCCAATGATTAATAAGAATACGGGATGGCCAGGGCCTCTCCTCGGATTTTTCTCTCAGAAGCAACCGCTTGAGGCTGACCCCATCAAGTTCCTTGCCCTCTTCAACAGGGACCCCGGCGAGATCACAGAGGGTTGGCAGAAGGTCTCGCACACTCGCTATCTGAGGAACAACCTCTCCCGGCTGCAGGTGACCGGACCACCGAATATACAGCGGGCTTCTCACTCCGCCTTCGTCGGTGGACCCCTTCCTGCCACGCATTCCTCCATTCCAACGCACTCCATTCGGTCCGTTGTCATGAAACCAGACTACTATGGTCTCCCCCGCCACTCCGAGTGACTCAAGGCGCGCAAGCACCCGTCCGACGTTCCAGTCAATATTTTCGCACATGGCGAGAGCACTCCTCTTATGAGTGTCGATCTCGCGGTCCGGGTTCTGTTGATTCTGCATTTTGAGGCTTCGTTCAGCAAAGCGCTTCCAGAACTTATCAGGAACCTGCATGGGTGAATGTGGGGTATTGTAGGGAATGTAGACAAAGAATGGTTTTCTGGACTCCACTGCACCCTCAATGAAAGCAATCGCCTTACTGGTGAAGTCATCGACGCAGAAACCCTCACCCTTGACCGGACGACCGTTCCACTCAAGAAGCGGGCTATAATAGTTACCCCAGTGGCCGCTGCAGAAACCATAGAACTCGCCGAACCCACGCCCGTTTGGGTGGTAGGGGTATTGCATGCCGTTATGCCATTTACCGAACGCACCCGTTAAATAACCCTCTGCCCTGAACAGATCAGCCACGGTTACCTCCCCGAGATTCACCCGCTCACCTCCTGCCGAAGTAGAGTATACGCCTGAGCGCGCGTGATGTCTCCCAGTGAGAAACTCTGCCCTCGTGGGCGAACAGACCGGACACACATAGAAACGATCAAAGCTCGTCCCATCCCGCTTCAAGGAATCGATATGGGGCGTCTGAAGATCGGCATTACCGGAGCTTGAGAGATCTCCCCAACCCTGATCATCAGTAAGAAAAACCAGAACATTCGGTGAAGAGCCGACCGCTGGGTGAACCGCGATTCCAGCAAGGATGAAGAGGAACAATCTGACATTCATCTGCAAGGCCGATGGTGCACATGAACCTTCAAGGCTTGAAGTAAAATCACCTGTGCCTCTGCCTCTATCAGGAGCAATCCTGTAGTCTCAACGAACCACAATCTGTTGACCATTGTCTCCCTCTAACGTAAGTCCGGCCCTCCCCTACCTGCTGACAATGTCTTCACCCACGATCATTTACACGATTACCGACGAGGCTCCGGCTCTTGCGACCCGCTCTCTGCTGCCAATCATTCATCGATTCACCAGCTCCTCAGGGATTCGAGTTGAAACCCGGGACATCTCCCTCGCCGCCCGGATCCTTGCGGTATTCCCCGATTTTCTCGAGGAAAGCCAGCGGCAAAGTGATGCACTGGCTGAGCTTGGAGCACTCGCACAGACACCCGAGGCCAACATCATCAAGCTGCCTAACATCAGCGCCTCCATCCCCCAGCTCGAGGCCGCCATCAGGGAATTACAGGGGCATGGGTATCCTCTTCCCGACTACCCTGCGGCCCCCTCAACCCCTGAGGAAATCGACATCAAGGCCCGCTACGACCGAGTCAAGGGCAGCGCGGTAAATCCAGTACTGCGAGAAGGCAATTCTGACCGCCGAGCCCCGAAAGCAGTCAAGCAATATGCACGCAACAATCCTCATTCAATGGGCATGTGGTCGGAGGATTCCAAGACGAACGTCGCAACCATGTCCGCAGGAGATTTTCGTTACCGGGAGAAGTCCATCACGGCTGAGAGTGCCACTACTTTCCAAATCGAGTTTGTCGATCCCCACGGTAGCGCTGGAGTTCTCAAACCCGCAGCGCCGCTTCTCGCCGGGGAGGTTCTTGATGCCAGCGTCATGAGCCTGAAGGCTCTCTCCTCTTTTCTCGACCATCAGATCGCCCACGCGAGGGAGGAGGGACTCCTCTTTTCCTTGCACATGAAGGCCACCATGATGAAGGTCTCTGACCCTGTCATCTTCGGCCAATGCGTGCGTGCATACTTTAAGGAGCTGGTCGAAAAACATGAACCGCTTCTCAACGAACTTGGTGTCGATTTCAACAATGGAGTCGGAGACCTTCTTTCCAAGGTTGAGACCCTTCCTCAGGAAAAACACGAGGAGATTAAAGCCGACCTTCAGGCCTGTTACGACAAGGGGCCGGCGCTGGCGATGGTGAACTCTGACAAAGGGATCACGAATCTTCATGTGCCCAGCGACGTCATCATTGACGCCTCCATGCCGGCCATGATTCGTGACTCGGGCAAGATGTGGAATGCACGGGGTGAGCGCCAGGACACCCTCGCCGTTATTCCCGACAGCTCCTATGCAGGAATTTATCAGGCTACGATTGAATTTTGCCGAGAGCATGGAGCCTTTGACCCTGCCACCATGGGAACCGTTCCCAACGTGGGCCTGATGGCCCAGAAGGCCGAGGAATATGGCTCTCATGACAAGACCTTTCAAGCCCCCGCCGATGGAACTATTCGTATCGTCGACAGCGATGGAAACGTCCTCATCGAACACAGTGTCGAGAAGGGAGACCTCTGGCGAGCCTGCCAGACCAAGGATGCTCCAATTCGTGACTGGGTGAAACTCGCAGTGACCCGTGCCCGCGCCACCGGGTCACCGGCCGTTTTCTGGCTCGACGAAAACCGTGGGCACGATTCTCAGATCATCACCAAGGTGCAGGCAAACCTCGCGGAGCACGATACCGAATCACTCGACATTCGCATTCTACCGCCAGTTGAGGCATGCCGTTTCACACTAGAACGGCTCAAAGCGGGCCAGGACACCATTTCTGTGACCGGTAACGTCCTGCGGGATTATCTCACGGATCTTTTCCCGATTCTCGAGGTAGGCACCAGCGCCAAAATGCTCTCGATTGTTCCGCTCATGAACGGGGGGGGCCTGTTCGAGACCGGGGCTGGGGGCTCCGCTCCGAAACACGTTCAGCAATTTAACGCGGAAAACCATCTTCGGTGGGACTCCCTTGGTGAATTTCTGGCTCTCGCGGTCTCCCTTGAGCATGTCGCAGGTAAGTTCAGCAGCACGAAAGCGCGTATTCTCAGCGAGGCTCTGGACGAAGCCAGCACCCAGTATCTTCTCAACGACCGAGCACCCTCTCGGAAATGCGGGGAATTGGATAATCGGGGCACCCATTTTTACCTCGCACTCTATTGGGCTCGCGCGCTTGCGACCCAAGACGAGGACCATGAGCTCAGTGCGGAATTCACCGCTCTTGCCAATCAGCTGGAAAAAGCAGAGGAAACGATCATGAAGGAGCTGACCGCTATTCAGGGACAGAATATCGAAATAGGAGGCTATTACCGGCCCGACGGAGCCATGGCTGATGCTGCAATGCGTGCAAGTCAGACGCTCAACTCCATCATCTCCAGTTGATTACTTAGCACTGAGGATCTTGCGAGCAACTTATCGCTAGTATATTCAAGCCCTTCGGCTTTTACTTGCAGGGTGCCTCGAAAATTCCCCCAGCCTCTCGATCTCCTCCAGCTCACGATCCTCGGCGCTTCTTGCTGGATTGGAGCTGCCCTTTCTGGAATCGCAAACCCCGAGATTTCTTCAGTGGGCCATACTCCTGGGGGAAAAATATCATTTGAGTTAGGCCCTGACCCGGGGGGATACCATATTCTTCGCCGGTCCCACGATTTATCACAAGTGGGTAACGGGCGCCCCGTAGCCATCGTGAGAAGTAATTCCAGCAGGGTAACCATCGCTGACTCCTCCCGACCGAAGAGCAGGGCCTTTTACCAACTCTCTCATTTCAGATCCTCCCAGACCGGAGACATCGACAATGACGGCTTTTCCGACTGGCTCGAAATGGCGAGGCCCGGCTATTACAACCCACTCAACCCGGCACCTCCCGTCAATCGGATCCACGGATCCCTGATGCTCACAGATCGAGCACACTATGAGAGAATGGCAGGTCGAGACGGGCGCCCCGGAGCACCAGAAATTCGCGAGGTCAAGTTTCTCGTCTACAACGTTCACACTCCTACCCCCGTTCTCTACTTCGCAGATACTACCCGTTATCAGTATCACTACGACTTCACCAATCAGGCGGTGAATCGATATAACAGCGTCAGCCTCTTTCAGAGTCACACCTACTTCAACAATTCAAACCGGAGGAACCTTGCGGGAAGTCTGATCGCTCACGATAATTACGTCGACGACAAGGGACAGCGGGGGCTCTACACAGTAGAATTCTGGCCAACCGATCCTGTGGCTTTCCGATTTGTGGAAAAGGGATACGAACTAATCGCCGCGTCTATGCCCTTCGTCGACGGAAATATTGCGTATCATCCTGCAAGTGAGACTCAGCGGACAATCTATGAGGACGAAAAGGAAGCGTTTGACAATTCCTTCGTCAACGTAATCCAAACCGATGAGCTTTACCGGAATGTCGTGTTCACGGGACTTAATCCGGGTGAAGGATATGGTCGTCTTCGCGTCGTGAATGGCACTGAAACCCTCTCAGTCCGCGATGTCGTGATCTTCCGCAATATCCCTAACGACCTCACTCACGTTGCTGGGATCATCACTGAGATTCCCCAGACCCCGCTCTCTCACGTCAACCTCAAGGCAATGCAGAATAATACTCCGAATGCCTATATCAAGGACGCTTCCTCCAACCCCGATATCGCGCCATTAATCGGTCAGAATGTCTATTACCGGGTTGATCGTGATGGCTTCGAAATGCGTGCTGCCTCGGACGAGGAAGTCGACGCATGGTTTGAGGCGATCAGGCCATCACAGACTCAGACACCTGTGCGGAATCTCAGCATTACCGAGATCCGGCCTCTTTCGCAGATTCGCTTCGGAGCATCCAACGCCTTCGGAGCAAAAGCAGCAAATGTGGCCGAGCTGCAAAGAATTATCCCGCGGAATTCTCCTAATGGCTATGCCATCCCATTTTACTTCTACGATGAATTCATGAAGTTCAATGGGCTTTATGATGAGGTCCTAGAAATGATCGAACAACCGCTCTTTCAAAACTCCCCTCTTTTCAGGGACGCCCTTTTGAGGCGCTTACGAGACACTATCGAGGACTCTCCACTCCCAGCCTGGATGACCGAGGCTATAGACAGATTAAAGGCCTCATGGAGGCGCAACGTCAGCCTGAGGCTGAGATCCAGCACAAATAATGAAGACCTCGAAGGCTTTAACGGCGCTGGACTTTACAGCTCTTACACTCACGCCATCGACGAGGGCCCCTTGGAAAAGAGCGTAAAGCAGGTCTGGGCCAGCCTTTGGAACTACCGAGCCTTCGAAGAGCGTGAATTCTGGCGGATTGACCATTTCTCCGCTGCCATGGGGGTTCTGGTGCACCCAAACTACACGGGGGAGCAGGCCAATGGAGTCGGAGTCACGACCAACATCTTCGACCCTGCATGGGAAGGGCATTATGTGAACGTGCAAGTCGGTGAAAATCTGGTCACCAATCCGGAGGCCGGGACAACCCCGGAAGAGTATCTCATTGCTCAGCTATTTGGAGGATCAGACGAAATTCAATATATCCGGTTCTCGAATCTGCTTCCGCGGGGAGAGACCATCCTCACCCGCGCTCAAGCTCTTGACCTCAAGATCAAGATGGATCTGATTCACAACCATTTCCGCTCCTTATATCAGCCTGCTAACTGGTCCTCTTGGGCAATGGAAGTGGAGTTCAAGATTACCGAAGATGGAGACCTGCTGATTAAGCAGGCTCGCCCCTGGGTTTTCTAGATAAGGGCAACATCATCAAGATGCTTCAAAGCACGATCCCTTCTACCCCGAAGCGGTAGGAGAAATATTAAGAGTCGGTTAAGGCCGTAAAGGATCGGTAAAGTGCATGGTGCCATCGTGCGGACTGTGGTTCATGGTTATCCATGAAAAAACCTGTAGCTCGCTCTCATCTCGCTCTCCTACTCGCAAGCCTCGCCGGGGCAGCCTCCGCGGAGGATCAGATCCCGACAGATTCACACATTAATTTTTCTCCTCTGCCAGAAAATGGGTTCATGCAAATCGCTATTGCCGACCCGGGGAATCACACGTGGAATCTACAAGTCTCACATGACCTTCTTTTCTGGTATGAATTCGAGACGATCAAAGTTCACAATGGGAGATTTGCCAAGAACCTGCACGTTCTCGAGAACACTCCTCGATCCTTCTACCGTCTGAACTTCGACCCTGTCCTCCAAGCAGGTGAGAGCAGGGTTAGCCAGGCTTTGGCTCTTCCATCCACCCCCGACAACTACGCTCTTCCCTCTCTTCCCGCGCACTTCCTTACCCCTCGGGTCATCGCCCAGGACAACACCCCGGCAGACAATCCTGTGACAGACCGCGCAGCGACGCTCGGACGAGTCCTTTTCTACGACAAGCGCCTCTCTGCCAATAATACCATCTCATGCGCATCCTGCCATCAGCAGGAGCATGGTTTCTCAGATCCTCGTCAGTTCAGCATCGGATTTCGGGGCGAGGAAACCGATCGAAACTCTATGGGGCTCACTAATGCAAAATACTATGAGCGAGGACATTTCTTCTGGGACGAGCGTTCGCAAACTCTGGAAGAGCAGGTCCTTGAACCCATCCAGAACGAGGTCGAAATGGGACTGACACTGGATGAACTCGTCACAAAAGTTTCCGCAGAGCGCTACTATGCAGAACTTTTCACCTCAGCGTTCGGAGACGCCGTTGTCACCTCGGAACGAATCTCTCTCGCCATCGCTCAGTTTATTCGCAGCATCATCTCAACGGAATCCAAGTTCGACCTCGGAAGGTCTTCCAACTTTTCCAACTTTACCCCGCAGGAAAACCAGGGGCGGCGAATCTTCAATGGCCAAGGGCGTTGTGACGACTGCCACGGAACCGACAACTTTGTCTCCGACACTGTTTTCAATAATGGACTTGAAAACCCCTACACGGACCCGGGTATAGGTGCCATCACCCGTCGGCAGCAGGATCTCGGTAAATTCAAAACTCCCTCTCTGCGGAACATCGCCCTCACAGGGCCATACATGCACGATGGTCGGTTCAGGACCTTGGAAGAAGTGGTCGAATTCTACGACTCCCAGGTGGTCAACCATCCCAATCTCGCCCCTCAACTCCGAAACAATAATCGCCCTATCCGATTAAACCTCAGCGAGGCAGAGAAAAGGGCCCTCGTGGCGTTCCTCAATACCCTGACTGATCCCAATCTCACGACTGACCCAAAATATTCTGACCCCTTCAATTACGGGGACTAATTTCCAAAGGACGATCCACACAAGGCGACCCCTCGTTTGCAGGGGTCGCTGTCGTGTTCTTAACGGCAGACATCCCCCAGAAGTCCCGCTAGGCTATGCCCCAATATCCCTGTTCTGTGACTTCGAAGCCCATGCGTATTCCATATCTGCTCTTCTGCCTTCTCCTTCTTCTGGAAGGCCCGGCTCACACACTCCGGGCAAGCCCTGCCGCTTTTCGTCCTGAGACGCTGAAGCAGGTAGACACCGTAATATTGGAAGCTATCCAGAAAAAGAAACTCCCCGGCGGAGTTCTATGGCTGGAGCGGGGTGATGAGATCTACCGTAAAGCCTACGGCCAACGGTCATTGGTTCCCGTGAAAGAGGACATGTCAGTCGATACCATCTTCGACGCAGCATCTCTCACCAAGGTGATTGCTACCGCTCCATGCATCCTGCAACTGATCGAGAATTCACAGATCACGCTTGAGGACAAAGCCTCCAAATTTCTTCCCGAGCTTACGGGAGACCCTAACAAGTCTAGAATTACGATCCGTCACCTTCTTACCCATACGAGTGGCCTCCTCCCCGGAATTCGCAAGGGATACGACTGGAGCGGAATACACACCGGCATTGCCCTTGCATGCAGTGAACCTTCGATCGGGCATGCCGGCTACGAACACCGATATAGCGATATTAATTTCATTCTGCTGGGAGAAATTGTCAGCAGAGTTACAGGGAAACCTCTATCCGCTTTCGCGCAGGAAAATATTTTCGACCCTTTGCAAATGAAGGACACCTTTTTCCATCCTGCAGAAACATACCTGCCCCGGATCGCCCCTACGACCATGATGGATGACGGGAGCGTCCTCAAGGGAGTCGTTCATGACCCCACGGCAGGGGCCATGGCAGGCGAAGCAGGTCATGCGGGCCTCTTCACCAGCGCCCATGATCTTGCACGCTTTGCCCGCATGATCCTGCAGGGCGGGCAGCTGGAAGGAGCACGCATTCTGCGCCCTGAGACCGTTAAACTTATGTCCTCCGTCCAGACTCCAGAGGCCGTCTCCGTTCGTCGAGGGCTTGGTTTCGATATTGATTCTCCTTATGCGGGACCTCGTGGAAAAAACTTTCCGCTTGGCTCCTTCGGTCATTCCGGATGGACCGGCACCTCTCTCTGGATCGACCCCTTCAGCCGCACCACGGTCATCTTCCTGAGTAACCGGAATCACCCTTCGGGGGGAGATGTCCGCAAACTGCGCTATCAGCTCGGCAACCTCGCTGCGGAGGCTACGGGCTTCGACTTCACAGCGGTCTCAGGGGCCCTGCCTGAGGTGACGGACCGGAAGACGACAGATACCCCGGAGAAGGTTCAATATCCGGTCGGGAATGTTCTCAGTGGAATCGATGTCCTGATCGCTAGCGCCTTTGCTCCCCTGAATGATCTCAGGGTTGGTCTCATCACCAACCCAACAGGACTGAACCGGGATCGCAGGAGCACGATTGACCTTCTCTACGAAGCACCCTCAGTGAAATTGGTCTCTCTTTTCGGCCCGGAACACGGCATCCGTGGCACAGCAGACGGAAAGGTTGAAGACGGAGTCGATAGCCGGACCGGACTCCCCATTCGGAGCCTCTACGCTGGGAAGGATCGTCGCAAACCGAGCCCAGAGCATCTGAAAGAGATTGATGCCCTCGTCTTTGACATGCAGGACATCGGGTGCCGCTTCTATACCTACCTTTCCACCATGGGCCTCGCAATGGAGGCAGCAAAGGAAGCGGGAATCCAGTTTGTCGTCCTTGATCGTGTGAATCCGTTGGGCGGTGAAAAAGTGGCGGGTCCACTCCGTGACGGGGACCAGAAATTCGTCGCCTTCCACGATATTCCATTACAACACGGTATGACCGCGGGAGAGATCGCCAGGCTCTACCAGAGCGAACTCTACCCCGAGCTGGACCTCTCGGTAGTCCCCCTTCGCCATTGGAAACGATCCATGCGCTTTGACGAAACGGGGCTCCCATGGATCAAGCCTTCCCCAAATATGCCCAACCTCGCTGCTGCTACCCTCTATCCGGGTATTGGTCTACTGGAATTCACCAATCTTTCTGTAGGCAGAGGAACTAGTCTTCCTTTTGAACTTGTTGGCGCACCATATATCGAACCTGAAGCGCTCGCCTCGCAGCTCAGTGCAACAAATCTCCCAGGGCTCGAATTCGTTCCTGTCAGATTCACTCCGGAAGCCAGCGTTTTTGAAGGTGAGGAATGTGGTGGCGTGCGCATTCTCCTGAAGAATCCATTCACCTGCGAATCTCCTCGTCTCGGCCTCACCCTGGCCCAGTCACTGCGGAAACTCTACCCGGACCAATGGCGAACTGAAAAGCTGAATACCCTTCTCTGCCACCCCTTCACCGAAAAGGCAATTTTGGACCAGCGTCCGTATGAGTCCATCATCGCGGAGTGGAGAAAAGACTTGGACAGCTTCAGAGAGCGCCGCAGAAACTTTCTGCTGTATCAATAAGCCCCCATCATGAATCAGCACGCGTGGGATACCCGCTGGTAGGGATGATTTTGTCCGGAGAGGCTTACAGCAAAAACCTCAGATTCGCATCCATTGACTTTGATTCGACCGAGAGCGATCCCTCTATCCGAGTAAGCATCATCAAAGGCGCTTGGAAAGTCCCCGTCGACTGGACATGGAAGCTCTCGGAGCTCAGCCCCCCGGGGGCCTTTACGCTGGCGCCCGGTCTTCTTTCTCTCTAGGAAGGCAGGCCACCATGAAACATACGCTCTCACTTCTTGCCTGTCTTCTCGGCGCCCTGCCCCTTTCGGGACTGGCTGACGTCTCTCTTCCTCGGATTTTTGGGAGTCACATGGTGCTCCAGCGAGGGACTCCACTCAAGGTCTGGGGAACTGCCGACTCCGGAGAAAAGGTCGCTCTCAAGTTCGGGTCACGTAACTTTTCTGCAACTGCGGACGAGAATGGCAAGTGGCACATCAATCTGCCAACCCTGAAGGCCGATGGAGGCAAGTCCCACAAAATGATCATCAAGGGGAAAAACACCATCATTCTAGAAGACATCTTGATTGGTGACGTGTGGATAGGGTCCGGGCAGTCCAATATGGAGTGGAACCTGAATCAGAGCGAAGGCCGCGATGAGTTTATCAAGGCCGCCAACCACCCGGGAATCCGTCTTTTTCACATTCCGAAGAAACAGTTCGATACGCCGCAGACCGATGTCAATGCAGCATGGAAGCCATGCACTTCTTCCAATATCCCTGGGTTTTCCGCGGTCCTCTACCATTTTGGTAAAGCGATCCACACGGACCAGAGTGTTCCCGTTGGGCTGATCAACAGCTCGTGGGGAGGCTCTCCCATTGAGCCCTGGACTGTGACAGATGCTGGTTCAGGAAAAATGTATAACGGTATGATTGCCCCAATTGTGGATTTTAAGGTAACCGGCACGATCTGGTATCAGGGCGAGACCAATTGCATCCAGAAAAACGGATTAGCGTATACCGGAAAGATGAAAGATCTCATCGAAGGATGGCGTCGCGTGTTTAACAATGAGAGTATGCCTTTTTACTTTGTCCAGATTGCTCCGTGGAGTGGAGGTTCCTACGCTTCAGGGCAACTTCCCGCCCTCTGGGAAGCTCAGTGCGCTACCCTAAAGATTCCTCATACAGGAATGGCAGTAACCACGGACATCGTACACAACATCGGGGATATCCACCCTCGAAACAAACATGAGGTGGGCGGCCGGCTGGCCCGCTGGGCCCTCGCAAAGCACTACAAGAGCCAAGAAGTGATCTACTCTGGACCCCTTTACAAGGCAATGAAGATTGAAAAGAGCACAATCCGCGTGGCATTCGCTCACGCAAACGGCCTCAAGGCGAGAGATGGAAAGAGCCTTTCAGAATTTCAAATTGCGGGTGCGGACGGTCAATTCGTCGACGCTGATGCAAAGATTGTCGGTGATCAAGTTCTCGTCACTGCTGAGAGGATTAAACAGCCTACTCAGGTCCGGTTTGGCTGGCATAAGGTCGCAAACCCCAATCTGATCAATGGAGAAGGACTTCCTGCCTCCCCATTCCAGACTGAAAATTGGACGGGCGGTACCGG
>Ga0160423_10000719_pt1 | contig 27490 bp, 33 predicted proteins | sample CRUFie14St8metaG_FD_108191 | JGI IMG/M metagenome (GOLD analysis project Ga0160423, IMG submission 108191) | Marine microbial communities from the Costa Rica Dome - CRUD Field 142mm St8 metaG | ecosystem: Environmental > Aquatic > Marine > Oceanic > Photic zone | place: Costa Rica: the Eastern...
ACCGTAAGTCCAGAAGCAAGTCCACCGTCAATGCTACCGCTTAAAGCTACATTAACCATTCCCACTGGTGTTGAAGTAAGATCCTTTTCAGAAAAGAACTTTGAATCAGCGAGAATATCCGCACCCTTAACACGGGTGGTTTTCATTAGTTTATCAAGTAATGCCATATGTTTTGTTGTATTTGTTCTTCTATATTATAAACTATATTCCTATGAATGTAAATTAAAAAATGCGTCCAATTCTAAAGTATTTGATATCTCACTTCCGTCTTCAGTTTCAACATCTTGCTTTTTATTATTCTGTCTTATGCGTGTAGTTGGAGCAAAGTCGGTCCTTCCTTCCAAGTAATCCAAGACACCCTTCATCATATCTTCAGCTGTTGAAACAGGAACGTTTTGGCAAATGTGATTTACTTTAGAACGAAAGTTTTCACCAACCAATTTAAAATCATCAGGCATCTTCATGATACGAAGGCAATCACGAATACTAATCCAATTATCGGTATAAGGATTTAGTAGAGCTGAAGGCATTGCTCCAATTAAAGATGGTATTTCATTTCCCTTAGGGATGGTAATACCGTGAGCCCAATACCCCTTTCCTTGATCGAGTTTCGTCTGCATGGCACGAGCCCTAGCCCCAACCTTAGAATGGCCGTTGGCTTCCATCCAATCAGCTACATCTGTCAAGCCTTTATCATATCCTCCGTCCGAGTGAACAATAAGATTTTGGGTTTTGGTAAAAGTCTTTTGAAGTTCAGCGATTGTTTTTGTTCCTGTAGCGGCAAGCTGATATTGAAGCCACGAATTATCGTATGGCGAGTTTTGATTCGCTGTGATATTCATCGGGTCATCCTTAATTGGATCTTGACTAAGAATATCTTCAATGCTTTCCTGAGTCTTGCGATGCCATGGAAAGATTGGCGCCGTTTTGGAATCGGTAAAGAAGTAAAAGGTACGAGGACGCTTTTGCGATAAACCATGAAGGCGGCTTTCGGTATAATACAAGTTAAGGCTATAACCATGCTTTTTACCAATCTCCGCCAACTTATCAGCAACAGGTGACCCTGCTTTAGTAAATAGTCGAGGCGCATTCTCACCCCAGAATACTCGAGGCTTAACCTTTCCAAGAACGTAATTTGCAGTTAAGTACATCCAGTCGTTTGCTCCAGCATCAACACTGCTATTTACATTTAAGCTTGAAAGACCGGCACAAGGGCAAACTGTATTAACAACATCAACCTTTTCGGGAACGTAGTTTTCTTTAGCTTCTTCATCTAGGTAAGTATATTCACCGGTGTATCCTTTTCCGCGAATGTAATCAATAAAGTGTTCATCATTTGCTGCAAAGGGTTTATAGGAAAGAACCCATTCTGGAAGTTGGCCATCCAGCGCATTCATTATGCCAATGTTCTCTCCGCCGATTAAAGGAACAATAGTTCCGTATGTAGTTTTCTTTTTCATGGTTATCTGATTTAATTATTCAATTCATTTTTAACAACCCTTAACATTCTCCACTGTCTTTCAGGGTCGTCGTAGTGCAAAGGAATACAAGTTGCCAAGAGAATTAGACCTCCGTCCAATATATGTTTTACAGGTAAGTTAAACTCATTTAGTTTCTCTAAGAACACCTTCTTAACAGTTTCGTTTTGCCGTGTGTTGGAAACAATAGAACTATACCCATGATAAAGATCGTGCGCAAGTTTACACCAATCATAAAAGTTATCTCCGATGGTACCAATCAATCCCCCATAGTTTCCTCTTGGGTCAATAAATTTAAACTGATTTGTATAATGATTGTAAAGTATGTTACCAAAGTGAAGATCGCCGTGATGAACATCCACAGGTGTAACGTTGTTCCAAACATCATATGCAATATCAATAAGTTTAGACTGTTCTTCAGGAGTCAAAGGTACATCAGCAAGTCGTGTTTTTGTTTTATTAACCCAGATGTTTTTTGAAAGGCCTTCAAACCCATCACAGTGTTCAAGCGGAGTCGAGAAGTAATTAGATTTAATCCTAAACAGCTTGTCCATAATAAATGACCAGTTGGCTTCTGAAAGGTTTTCATATTGCATGAGATCTGAAAGCAGTGAACCAGATTCGTATGACATTATCAAATCGGTTTTATGCGGAAGGATCCTAGGGACAAACATACTCTGTTCGGCCGTGATTGAATTATACCAAGAGCTCTCAGCGTGTAATGTATCTACGCTGTGCTTTGACGTATAGTCAGCAGTCTTGGTAACGGTACCAAGATCATCGTTAAATGCAATGTTATTAAACGCTCGACTTTTAAGACGTAAAAGCTTGGCGCACGTTTCGTGATAAACACTTAGTGTACCAATGTCGTACCATTCGGTTGTTCGCTGATCAACAAATACCAAATCATCGTTAAGTTTTTCGTATCCCTGCAACGCAGATGAGATATCATAATCAGAAGATTCGTCAAAGGCCTGCTTTGCCAATTCACCGTTCTTAAAAGAATACAAACCTACCAATGCAACGCCTTCTTTGATGTTTTTCTCAGGCTTGTCAAAGTAATTGGTTCCGTCCCACATACACCAAGAAGAATGGTTGTCAACCTCCTTACACAGTAAGAAGTCACTTCCAAGATCCATGTTTTCGGTTAAGATGATTGCATCACCAAGCCATACAACAGTGGGGCGAGGAACTTTAATCTCTCCAAAGCCAAGGGCGATTGCCGGACGTGGACCGTTAAGTGTCTTTTGTTTTACAAATTTAATCTCTGGATATTTCTTAGAGCAATACTCACGAACATCATCAAACTTACCGTCAACAATAACAATCTCTTGAATGTCTGCAAGCTTTTTCGCTTGTTCTATAATGTAATCAAGGCAGGGTTTACCGTTAACCCTTACCATGATTTTAGACATGTTATTTGAAAGCGGCTTTAAGCGTGTTGCCTCTCCAGCCGCAGGAATAATTAAATTAATCTTTTTCATTATAATTCCAATCTTTAAATTGGTCAAGCGTCATGGCTTTGTCATCAACATAATATGTACTAGCATAAGGTTTACCAAAATGAATTTCATTATAAGGAACACCGTGACGGGATAACCAAGAAGTAGTTATAATGCCAATATCCGCGATGATCTTTTCAACATCTCCGTTGTGTGTCAGCATCCTTCTAGCAGAAGAAAGAGTAATGTACCAACCATCATCGGCCATCTTCTGCATCTTTTCAATAAGAGGAAGGTTGGGTTTGGCTAACCCATACTTTTCATAGCTATCTTTTTTAGAATGATCTGGAAAACAAATCGTGTCGTCAATATCAAAAACAATTGATTTTTCTTTTATCATATTACTTGGTTGCAATTTCTTTAAGGCCTTCAAGCAGAGTAGTATTCATGTATGTACCGTCGTAATACTCATCTTTAAGAGCTTTATCAATAGAGTCCTTTAGTTGATTATATGCATCTGGGTTTTCTTCAAGAAACTTAATCTTATCAAAAAGATCTTTTGAATCTTTTACACGAATAAAGGCTGGAACATTCAAGTGCTTTTGCTCATCATAAGTTGGATGCAAGAATGGAATTATTCCATAATGAGCCATCTCCCAAAACTTAGCCGTAACCCATCCTTTTTTAATAGGAATGCAAAAGGTATACTTAACACGAGGAAGCATACTTTGCAATTCATTAAACTTCTTAGGTCCTTTAAATCTGCTATCATCTCCAATGGTATCGGGATTCCACTTACCATAGATATCAACATCTTGTACATGGTCAAGTATGTACTTTTTTAAATCAGGGTAACGGGACTTTGGAAGGCCTTCGTTACATACAACCATAAAGTTAATATCCTTTACGTTATCTTCAACCTCCTGAGGCGCATCAGAGAAAAACGAATCAAGCGAACCTTCTTGCTGTTCAATAGACTCGCCTCGCTTTTTACCAATAAGGAATATTGTTTCCATTGCCTTGTATTCTTGGGGAATCTTTGTTGTGATATCCGTTACTGCATCGTATTCTTCTGGAGCGGTGTGTTCACAAATCTGATCGTATTGCGAATAAATCTTTTTAGGAGGATTCATCAAGTCACGCATCTTCCCAGGGTAAAGACGAGGATCATTTAAAACCATAATCCACGGAAGGTCTTTATAGGTATTTAAATAGTGAATGACTGGACCTGCATACAGTTTCTGAGCGTCAAGAGGAGTTGCAAGCTGAGCACGATTCTTTCGCTGCCTAGCCCATCCTGTAACATTAGAAGTTGCAACCAATCCCTGCAGCATGATAGCAGCATCAACTTTTAAGTCAGGGTTGGTAAGAATAAATTCCTCCATGAATGCTTGGTTACCGTCAGGGCGAATCACGCCGTCCCTTGCCATAAAAACATTAGACTTCCAATCTGAGAGTCCAGACCATGCATCAATAAAGTTACGATGTTCGTTTATGCGTTCTTTATCTGCAAGAGGTAAGCGAGAATAATCGCTTTGTCCCAGCATGATAAAAGTGTGCTGAGGGTTATTACGAATAAGATTTTCGTATAAGATAGGAGCTTCATTATCTCCGCCTACTGCACCCCAGCTTTCGCTGTCAAATAAAACAGACCTTCCAATTTTTCCAATACCGATTTTCATTGATCTATATATGTGGTTTCAACACCTGCTTCCCGAAAGAAGGTTTGAGCAAAATCGCACGATTCATTCCAGCGATCTTTCTTTGTATTCTTTTGCATTACCACCCTCTTAATACCAACTTGAATTATTGCTTTAGCGCATTCGTGGCAAACGGGTAGTCCATAAACATAAATGGTAGATCCATATAAGGAAACACCCGTGCGGGATGCGTTATAAATCGCATTCATTTCCGCATGGCAAATCCTTTTGTATTTCAAATCGCGATCATGATAAAGCTCTGGTAAGTCGCTCATTCCACGAGGGAATCCATTATATCCTTGTGAAAGAACTTGCCCGCTTTCTCCGACGACAACCGCACCGCATCGAGTTGAGGGATCCTTTGACCAAAAAGAAATTTGTTTTGCTAAAGCTATATAGCGTTTATCCCAATTGGTAAACATAAACTTAGTCCTCTGTATCTGAAGGCTTAACTCGATTTAAAAAATCACGATCACGGTCTTGACCATCGACACCGCCTCGCATAAATGATACTGCAAAGCTTGCATAATTAATCATGTCTTTAAACGAATCTTCAACTGACTCAAAGTTCGGCTCATAGTTAGGATCGAGTTCCATTGCTTCAACAACACTTTGAGCACGAAGCACTTTAGCGTAAATGATTTCAAGAATTGTCTTTACTCCGCTTGGATAGTAATCGGATTGACGAATTCTTGACTGAGGGTTCTGATAGTCGTTTGACTTTTTAATCTGAAGTTCAGCGCATTCTTTTAAAACACGAAGGCTTTCTTTATCGTTATTCATATTGCTATTATACACTATATAAGGGTGAATGTAAATAATTATTTGACAAACTTGAAGTGACGTTCGTACACGTGAAGTGAGCCAACCTGCCAAGTGATATCACCAACTTTATAATTGGCTTCACCGTGAAGGTTAATATGAGCAACAAGAGTTTGCAGAACATACAGTTGCCAAGCATAGTCATTGCGATAGCCAAAGATAACGTCATTGCTTCGCATTTGAACAACTGCGTTTACTTGGTTTCCTCGGATAAGATATTGAACTGCGTTAGTGCAGATAAAGTCAGACATGCCGTTAACACAAAAGTCTTCGTGCATTGTCGGCCGTTGGTAAATCATTACCGCTCTGCGGCTTTGGCGATCAACAAGAAGCTGTCTTAAAACCTTTTGGTATTGATTGAAGTTTTCTTCGCTGTTGATAAGATACCCATAGTTGGAGTTGATCTTACCATCATCAGAGGAAATGCTTTTCCAGATAGCAGGAGTTTCACCAGGGATATCTTCAACGTTTAAGCTTTGGCTTTCGTACCAATCAATTTCACGAGAGATGTATTCTTCATTAGGTGTACCAAAGATTGCTGGAGCATCAGCAAGAAAGCTTGCACCAACAAGATCGAGTGTTTTGACTCCAGTTTTGTCTTCTACATATTCTTCATTCTCAAGTGCAGAAATGAAGTAAGAGCGTATGTCTTTTATTGTTTGCATGTGTTAATTATACAAAAAATTTCGTAAAATGTAAATACAATTATTCACAACACATCTCGTGTAAAAGCCAACTTAAGGATCGTCTTACATCCTCAATGGAATACCCTTCTTCAATCAGGTTTAAGATTTGTTTGTCTATCTGACTTAAACAAACTTCCCAGTGCTCTAGTTCTCTATCGGGTTCGTAGTCGCTCATATTATTTTGTCACGGCCATCCAAAGGCCTACATTGCTAAGTGCATACGCGGCATAGGTAATACCCATTGGCACGTTGTGTCTCCAAAACTGATCCACACTAACAATGGTGTAGATGGTTCCAGTTATTACAATAAGCCAACCGCTGTTGATCATGGGTTAATAAGATCAAGTCTTTCAGGGTTAACATCGTGTTCTCCGCCAATGCGGTCAATACAAAAGTAATCACCGGTGTCGGGATCACGCTCTTCAACAATGGCCCAGACAATTCCGTCAATAAGAACTTCTGAACCGCGTTCGATTTCTTCTTTGTTTTTCATAATTTAAATTCTATTTAAGTGACCTAACTATAAAGTCAACTGATTTGTCCAACTGATCAGCTTCGCGGAGGGTTAGTACATCTTCCCATGCGTGGGTTGTGTGATTGGTTACTCGTTCCTTAACCATGCCGTCTTGGATAAAGTAATCATCACTCCAGCCGAACTCTTTGCAGAGATATTCCAAAGCGATTTGTTTTTCATCTTCAGGTGAGATGGTGATGCTGACTTGTCCTGTTACTGTTTTCATAGGGTAGTGAATTTGTGGTTGGGGGTTTTACATTGACCAGTAGGTCTCGGAAGAAGGGCTGGAGCAAAGCGGTGTGTTAGCGGGCTCCATGTACTTCTTTCCAGTCATGAGGTTGGTCCGCTCGACCATTTTGATTTCACCGTTTTCGTAATCGGGGCAAATACCGTTTGTGTATTCCTCGATTGTGCAAACTGATGCGATGTCGTGTTCGCATTCAGAAAGCTCGTTGAGCTGCTTGGCCAACCGCCATGCTGCGCCATTGGTTTCGTAAAGGGCAAGATCGTAACCGGTCGGATTTTTGTAAAAAGCGTAACCTGTGTCAATGCGATAAACGACGTATTTTGTTTTGTGTGGGATCATAATATAAAAAAAGTCAAAGTGAAAAATTGGGGGTTGGATTAAAGCTTGTTCTGTGAGAAGAGCTCTTCTGCTGTTGGCAGAGTGTCAGCATATTGCTGAAGATCGTAAATGATATCGTCAAGGATTTCACGATAGTGCTGATGGGTATCCCATTCACAGTTATTAGCGACCGTGGTAACAATCATGTCCTTGATTGTCTGATGAAGGTTTGGGTCCTCCATGGCCTTGTCTTTGGCCTGTTGAATATAGGATTCGTAATTACGAGTGCGGATCATTGGTGTTGTGGTAGTATTGCTCATGAGTATATTCTACCACATTTTAAGAAAAATGTAAATACTAAAATGCTAAAAAAATGCACTTTTTTCACTTTTTGCCGAATTTGACACAAAAATGCTCGATTTGGCTATTTTACGGTATGGCCGTAAGGGAGATTTTCTGGCAATGGAAATAGGGAATCCATGGCCGAAAACAGATCGGAGAATTTGTCCTCAAAAACATCACCGATGAGCAAATCGGTTAGGGTGCCTTTCAACTCGCCATTTGCCTTTATCAAATCAGCGAAGTTAAAGGTAGGATGGTAAAAGGCATAAACGATTTTTCTCATTCGTTCAATGGCATCGCACAATGACTTTCCGTATTCGGTAAAGCATTCCGTTTCTGACTTTGATGTGGTGAGATGGGCGTGAATGGAATCGGCAGCGAGCTCGGCTGATTTAAGAGCAAGAAAAACTCCTGATGAAAAGACAGGATCAAGAAAGGCAAAGGCATCTCCTACAAGAACCATGCCAGGTGTTGCGCAGTGAGTAGCACGATAACTGTAATCCCCAGTAGCCCAAGTTTGACCAACCTGCTCAGCTGTGGACAAGGAGTCCTTTACCCATAAGTTATTTTCAATCTCTCGTTCGAGTATCTTCTTGGGATCTTGTGTATCAGAAAAAAGATAATCCCGCTCAGCAACAATGCCCACCGAAACACGGTCGCCTTGTTGAGGAATATGCCAGAACCAACCTTTATTGGGTAGTGCGGCAATGGTCGTTGAACCTTCGTCAATACCGCAGTTTCTTTTACCGCCTTTATAGTAAGTCCAGATGGCCACCTTGTTTAAGTTTGGATCGCGCTGTCTCCACTTTGACTTACCCGAATAAAAACAGTCACGACCCGATGCATCAACTATTTGTTTGCAATGGAAAGAGCGTAAAGTGCCTTTGTGTTTGGCAACAAGTCCTGTGACTCTCGCCCGATCTTCGTCGTAAGTGGTAGAAAGAACCTTACTTTCGTCAACAAATGTGGCTCCGTTACTCACTGCCTTTTCAATCAGCATTTGATCAAAGTCAGCACGTTCAACTTGCCATGTAATTGAAGAAGGATGATCCTTGTGCTCAAAGAAGTAAAACGGACTGCTTACCTTTCCTTCTTCAGACGCAAACTGAACACTGTGCTTTTTCTGAAAACCAATTTCATCCATTCGGGAAACCAGTCCAAGTCGATCAAGTGTGTACCAACAAAAGGGCATTAAGCTTTCGCCGACGTGATACCTTGGAAACTTTTCCTTTTCCAATACAAGAACACTATGGCCTTGTTCGGCAAGAAGCGCTGCAGTAGTACTTCCAGCAGGGCCCGCGCCAATCACAATAACATCCCATGTATCTTTAATGGTCAAAGCAAAAACTTTCCTATAATGCCAACGGCAGTCATTGCACCATTGGTAAAGATGATCGGTTTGTCTTTCATTCTAATACCTGCAGCAAGCCAAAGAAGACCGCCGAGGATTTGCAGATACCAGCCTGTAGAAACACCAGCGCTGAATAAGCCAAAGCCACAAATAAGAATGGCTGTTGCCGCCCATTTCAAAACACTGGTCATTAGATTTACTTGATAATACCAAGAGCTTTCAGCTTACCTTTACCCCAGTCTTGTCCCAGCTTTTTAATATCAGCAGGAGTAAGGTCTTCAACGATATATGTTTTACGACCAAGTTTTACTTCTGTTTTTGTAGGGGTTTCTTCAACAGCTTCAAGTCGATCTTCACGTATCTCCGAGGAAGCAAGAATATCTTCTTCCTCTTCTTGTACTTCTTCCTCGCTTGTAAATTGAGGTGCGATTGGCTTTTGATTTATAAGAGCAGATTGTCCGCTGTTCCATCCAAAGATTCTTTTAAGTAGTCTCATAGCTTTTATTTATTAATCATATGTTTTGTAGTGCCCACTCAATAGCACGGGCTGCTTCTTTTTTAAACGGGCGGTTCTTATACCATTCACCCGTTTCATTATCAATCTCTTTTGATAAAGCTTCAATTTGTTGAGGTGTAATTGGGTATCCTTTCTTAATTGCGCTTACGGCAATAGAGCTCATGATAGCATACATCTTGGCATACCAACCTGTTTCTGAAATGCACCGATACTCACTTACTAATTTTTGATTAACAAAAGGACAGTCGTGATAAGAAGACCAATGATAGTTTGTATTATTAAGCTGATCCCTTTTATATGCCATTAGCTTTTCTTGCATTTCAGCGCTTAATCGAGATCTAAAATCAGAAGAGTTGGGTTCTGCAAAGGCGTGCTTTTCCAGCAGTTCTTCTGTATTTAATAACGGAGCATCACGATGAAACTCAATGAACTGATAAGAATTAGGATACTGCGCAGGTACATAATACATACGAGAAAGATCCTTTGTTTGTGGATCACCTAGTTCGTTGTATTCATTATTAAGAGCAAACCAAAAGTGCTTTATCTTATCTGCAGCAATTAACTTATCGCAAGGAATAACAATACGAAACTTTGGATTCTCTTTTGTGCTGCTTGCCGATGAATAACATATATGACGAATACCTTTAAAACTTTCCAGTGCTTCTTCAAAGGTACATTCATAATCATCAATGTCAAGAGCAGCCCATCCGCCCCAGCCCAATACATTTACATTACGACGCTTTTCACCAGGCTTATACACAGCTGGGCTAATAAGAGGAGAGCTTTTTCCGCGCTCGCCTTTCTTAGGCTTATACCCAGGCTGTGTTGATAGTCCCTGCAATAAAGACTCAAATTGATCCCATGTTTTAAACGACATTCTACGATGTGTAGAATTATCAAAGATGGAATTAAATATGGTCAGTGAATACTCCATTCTTACATATCAGTAAGCGTACCGTGGTTACCTTCGTGGCTAGGGTTTTCCCATTCTTCAGGCTTTACAAGATCAGGCAAATTAAAGTCATTCTTTCGGGAAGTATTAATTCCAACTTCCTTTGCCATGTTTGCTTTATGAACAGCATCCCAAGCTTTATATGCGTCAATACCAAATGCATCCATAGTTCCAATCGCTACGACACATAGGTCAATCAACCCATCAACTACTTCTTCAGGATCACGCAATAAAGCAGCTGACTTTGTTTCGTTTAGTTCCTCATCAAGAAACCTTAGCCTAAACTCAAGATACTCTTTTAGTTTTAATTTGTCAAAATCAGCTAATGCTTCATGTACACCGAACTTGCGGTGCATATCGTTTATGTCTTTTACCCAGTCTTTACTCATAGTCTTTTTAGTTATCCAAAAAATTGTTCAAGATCGGCCACAGGTTCTACGTGCCAACCAATTGCATCAAGTATCATCTTGATCGGATCAACGAATGTTTTACTAAACTGCAGATCGTAATCAATGTATCTATCAAGTTCAAGTTCAGTTGGAAGATGATCCGGAAATGAAATAATGTTTTGCTGTAGCGTGTTAGGCTTTTTAAGATATACAAACTTAATCTTATCACCACTTTGAATCAGCGGAAACTTTTTATCCAAGCCGCGATCTTTAATAGCTTTATTGTATAGCAAGGAACCTCGCACATGAATAGGTGTACCTTTTTCAAACACTGTGCTGGAGTTAGCCCACTTACGAAGAGCATTAACTCCACGAGGAAAGGCAACCTTATCAGCGGATAATACGCTGAAGTGCTTTTTGAAAAGTTGAATGGCTTCTTGAGTTTTACCTTCATCACCAGTCATGATAATCTTGAACATTGCGTTCATGGCTTCACGACAGACTTGAGGAGTTGAACTCTTAATAGCCTCAATACCCATGATCTTAATCTTTGGTTCTGCATACTGAACACCTTCGTTATTATGAACATTGAGAATGTATCGTTTCTTTGCAGTCCAGATTCCACGATCAGCAATGGCTTCTCGTTTCATCACCATGCGATTACAATAAGCAGAGGAATCTTCAGCAAATTTATCAAACGCTTTGGCCAACATTGGCTCAATCGCTTTACTGCCAAACTCATCAAGAAAGGCAACAGGATCTTTCGGCTTAAACTTATCAATCACATCCTTCACACCAATGTATAAAGAGTCGGTATCAATCGCAATAACACGATCCTTCTTTTCTTTGAGAAAGTCATCCAGAAAGTCGTTAACTTTTTCTTCAGCATACTTGATAACCGCCTGTCCAGTAAGAGTGATTCCAGACGCAATGCGAAGATCAAAGTAGCGAAAGTACTTGTTACCACACGCACCGTAAAGTGAGTTAAGAAGAATCTTTACCGCCGTTTGAGAAGTATCAAGTCTTGCCACATTACTTTCAGCAACCTTCCTTGCGCCTTTATCCGACTTGCTAACCTTTTCCAAACTCTGCTTGGCAAGAATCATTTCATCTTTAATGCCAACCCTTTTAGCATAAAGCTCTTCAACAATCTCTGGAATAATACCTTTCTTAGCTGTGCTGAATACCGCACCGTTAGCTGCCTTTGCACCAATAGGGTCCTTCATTGGCAACAGTGTTTCAGGCGACATATTGTATTGAACAATAAGATTAGGATACAGAGAGTTAAGGTCAAACGACATAACCCAGTCATGCATACCAACATGAGGTTCCTTTACAAAACCACCTGGGAATGTTTCGGAATAGTTTTCTTTACTTGGTGGGATTGCAATCTTTTTCTTAGCCAACCGCCGAAAGATAATGCTGTCCCATATCGCTGTTGTTCCAAGTGTGTCGGTATAATTCACACCACCCAGATAAGCCATGGTTAAGACCAATGTAATAAGGCCTAGCTTTTCTTCCATTCGCTCGATCAGCTCAACGTCCTTGATATTATAATCAACAAACATTTGATAGTCAGCATCATAAAGATCACGAAGAGTACCAATCTCTGAATAGTCGAGTTTCTTCTCGCCAAGAACCACACTTGCAATATGATTAAGTGAATAAGACTCTTGGTTACCATAAGTGTAAGCAAACTTTTTGAACAGCTCCATGTAGTCAAGAGACTGAACTCCGCTTATATCAAAAGTAACTTGAGTCTTACCCATGATAGTAATTTCTCGTCTGTCAATCTTGCCCCAAGGGGAGAAGCTTTTAGCAATGTCTTCCCCAAGCAAAACCGCGGATCGAGAAACAAGATAAGGAATATCAAAGAAACGTGTATTCCAACCTGTGATAACATCAGGTGTGTATTCAGGTTGCGCCCAGTGATCAATAAAGTCGTGAAGCATTTCAGCCTCTGATTCAAACTGACGATACTCGATTTGCAGGTGAGTTAGTTTGGACACGGAAGCATCATAAGGCTTGATACCCCATACACGATACCGATCTTCACGACTTGACTTATAAGCAATTGTAAGGATTTCGTTTGTAGGATTATCCACATTAGGAAAGCCATCTCCGTAAGAAGTCTCAATGTCAAGAGAAGCAACATCAATGTTTGCTCGAGAATACTTTATCTCGTCGGGAAACTGACTTTGAATAAAAGCAGGAATGTGACGTGTATTACCGTAAAGCTTAAAGTCAGGTACGCCGTCGTAAGTCTTTTCAAACTGCCGAACTTCAGCCATCGACTCGAATCGCATGGGCTCAACTGGAGTACCGTCAAGGGCCTTCCATTCAGTGTCCTCGTTTTTAGACTGAAGAAAAAGCTGAGGACGATACTTAATCTTATGTCTTACTTTGTTGCCGTCGTCATCATAACCTCGATAAAGAAGTTGGTTACCAAAGCGGTCAACACAAGTATAAAAACCTTCTATTGTAAGCATGATATAATTATATCAAAATTCTAGGAAAATGTAAATCCTAAAATGCGTATAAATGTTACTGATCTATTTCTACTGCAAATCGTTTGGCTCGTTTTGCCAAGTATACTATAAAGCCAAAGAACGACATCAAGACTCCTGTTAAAACAAGCAGCAGTAGAAAGATAGCAGAGTTTGATGCAATAAGCTCTTGACCTGATGCCCCGCTTAAACACATGGGACAAGCTAAAAATGTATTACTGTAAATTACCATATAAACAATGCGGCCCGACAAACAAAAGTCTGCCGAGCCGCTCGCTTCTTATTCTATTCAGAAAGAAATTCTTTTTTCGATTTACCGTTAATGGTAAACACCTTTGGTTGAAGTTCCTCAGGGATTTCTCTCTCAAGTTTAATTGAAAGAACACCGTGTGCCAGTGTTACACCTTTGATTTGAACGTGCTCGGCAAGATCAAAAGATTTCTCAAACTTTCGAGTTCCAATGCCTTTATGCAAATACTCAACATCTTTGGATGAAGAATCATTGCCTTCAACTGTAAGCTGACTTTTATCAAGAGTAACCTTAAGGTCTTCTTCTTTAAAGCCTGCTACTGCAATCGCAATTTCAAATGAGTTATCCGAATGTTTAATAACATTATGCGGAGGATAAGTTTGATTGTTTTGCGATGATTCAATTCGATCAAAGAATTGATCGAACCCTACTGTCCACGAACGTGGGATACTATATGTTGTCATTTGTTTTCTCCTTGTATTAAGCGAGTTTATGTTAGTCGGAACCCCGAAGGCATTCCTATTGACTGACCTTCTTGGCCAATCAAAATTGTGTTACGCCGTTAAGCGTAAAATCCAGTCTTTGTAAAGAATACGTCGTTTGATCCTGTCTCTCCGTCAAGATCCTCGGTTGCGTATATCTCTTCATCATAGTCCTTGCGAACCAAAACACTTTTATTACCTTGTATGGCAAATACAAAATCCACAGAAGAATCATATCCTGAAGAACCGTTAGGTTGAATATGAATGTACCTTACTGACGACTGGGTATTTTGAACAAGTACTTGCTGGGCATCTTCAAGCGTTGTAGCAGAGCCTTGCCCTTCAGCAACGGTGATTAAACCAAGTGGCTGAATCTTCATTTGCGTTATGCGTAAAAACCAGTTTTTGTAAAGAGCACGTCAGTTGCTGCACCTGTTCCATTGTCAGAGGTTGAAGCAAAGATTTCATCATCGTAATCTTTACGAACCAAAACACTTTGATTTGGCTGCAAGTAAAATGATGCAATACGAGTTCCCGTACTACCTTGTTCAACATGAATGTAACGACCACTTGAAGATGTGTTTTGAACAAGCACCTGTTGCGAGTCGTCAACAGTGGAAGCATTTGCTGTGAGAGATGCAGAAGCTGCAATGTTTAATGGATTAACTTTCATAAGTAAAATACTATTGTTATTCTATTTATATTTATAGACTATTTATACTGTTTCTTAACATTACCAATTGTATATTTTTCTTTAAGTACCCAATTGGACTTTTCTTTAAACGAAATAATCTTAATCTTTTTAAGATCGGTTGTTTCGGTTATTGAATCGCGCTTTGCTAATCTAATCAGCCCCCAGTCGGAAAGTAAAATCGAAATGGTATTCCTTCGTCTAAGGTCATCGAGAGTAAAGTCAGCAGGCTTCCCATCGAGCATAAAAAGCTCTTTAAAGTGTAGGATGAAATACCTTCCTTGCTTGTGCAGAATATGACAGCTTTGAAAAAGAGTGTTTCCGTCTCGTTTTGAAGCAACGCCAATCCGTGAAAGGGTTTCCTTTACCTTTAAAAAATCATCAGGCTCGTTTAAGTAGACCTCGAGCATATCCTCGGGTTTCCAGTCAACGTAATCGTTTTGAAAATCTTCATTCATGGTTTTATATATTTGAAATGTTTATCGTCCACCTTTATCCCTTAGCTTGTGAAGATCGGCGAGGGCTGATTCGGTAAACAAAGGAAGTACTTCTCGAGCCTTTTCAGAACTATAACCATAATGTTCTTTAATAACTTCAACATCTTTTGTGTCAGGCACAGCCTTAAACCATTTACTAAACCGACGACGAGGACGAACTGTATTTCTTAAAAAGTCATACTGCATACGAGGAGGCAAGCTTGCATACCGATTCATTTCATTGGCAAACAAAATGCTATCTTGAAAATATGAAAGAGACCGATTAATCATAAAAGGAATGTACGCCTTTTCAGGTGAGTCGGCATCCACAGCTTCTTCACTATAAGCGGTTGCATCTTCAAGAATATCCTTTGCGGTTGGGCCACTATTGATGTTTGATACAACATCAAAGAACGAAAGTTTCTTTTCTTTTTTAGCCATCTTACTTCTTCCACGCCACGTTCGCCATCAACTCGGTAAGGCACGCAACCATATTAAGTTCTTTATCAGCTACAAAAGCTGCTTTATATTGATAGTCTGCAAGAACAAGAACCGCAGAAGGAACACCTGCAGGCTCAGCATAATCGCTTAGTACATCGTATACTTTACGGAAAATAGAAGAGCTATCAAGTGTTGCGTTATTTGCTACCCAGGCTCGCATACTCTTAAAGTCCTTTGACTTGAGATGCGCGATAACTTCAGCAATACTTTCATCACTGTTACCAATAAGAATGGCTGCAGGAATCTCACCAGTGCTGCTATAACGCTGACACTCACCAATAACCCTACGCCAGTCTGGTGCATGACGAATAATAAGTTCAGCAATAACCTTTTCGTTATAAGTGACGCCTTCTTTATCAAGGATGTCCTTAAGACGACCCATGAACTTGCTGGCAAGACCGGCAAGTTGCTTTTTGTTTGTATTGAACTCGACAACTGCGCACCGACTGTGAAGAGGCTCGATAAGACGATTCTTAAAGTTGCACGTAAGAATAAATCGACAGTTGTTGCTAAACTCTTCAATGAATCCACGAAGTGCGGGCTGTGTACTTTGTGCGTTAAGGTAATCAGCCTCATCAAGAATGATAACCTTGATACCTCCGCTAAGACTAACAGTACTTGCGAATTGTTTAATCTTATTACGAAGAACGTCGATGCCGCTTTCTTCCGAGCCGTTGATTAGCATCCAATCTAATCCAAGCTCGTTACATAACGCTTTGGCTACGGTTGTTTTACCAGTGCCAGCGGTTCCAGAAAGAAGCATGTTATGCAGCTCTCCGCTTTTAACGATTCCATTGAACGTGTCTTTAAGATCTTTAGTAAGAACACATTCATCAATAGTCTTGGGTCTATATTTTTCGACCCATAAGAATTCACTTTTACTCATGATATTATTATAACAAATTTAATGCTTTGTGTAAATCACAAAGTTAGCTACGGTGTTTTAAAATCTTCGATTGCGAAGACTAGTAGCAATACGATCGCTGCAACAACAACGAAGAATGTAAGAGGCGTCATTTATTAACCTCCGAGAGTTTTTAATCCACTGAACAACTTTGCGAAAAGGCCTTTAGCAGGGACTTCAATAATCCTTGGCTCTGGATCAACAAAGTTAACTGGAATAATATCTTCAGGGTTTTTGTCAGCCCGCTTTGCTGCACTGGTAAGTTCGTTTGCGGTAAACAAATAAGAGCATCCATCTTCAACAAACACTTGAAAGTATTCACTTGAAGCTGATGTTCGAGCTTTACGATTTGGTACCTTACAAACGTAGGCACGGGATTGGGTAGGTAGTTCTTTCATAATAAAATCTTATTTATGTGGAGGCAAGGAGATTCGAACTCCTGACCCACGGCTTGCAAAGCCGTTGCTCTACCAACTGAGCTATGCCCCCTTAATGTTATTCGGCAAAGTTAAACTCAAGCTGAGTTTGTTCAATTTCCTCTTCTTCATCTTCTGCATTTTCGGCTGGAGGAATAGGAAGATGCGCAACAAGTCGTGTAAAAAGATCGCCGACAACGCTTAGCTCTTCAGCTTTAAACGCACCTCGCTTTGAGCAGATGTCAATAAGCTGAGCTGTGGTTGCAACGTCGGCAAGCAATACGGGAACTGTTGATGTGGATTGTTCTTCTGTCATGGTTTATATATTAAGCTGTAAATGTTGAAGATTTTTCAAGAGCGATGTAGTACTCAATAGGAGATGCAGTGTTTTCCCAGCGAGAGATAAACTTAGAGCTTACGTCAACCTTATAGTCTCCGCTAATTACACGAATGTTCGAGATAAGAAACTGAAAGTCAAACTCGGACTTACAATCATTGTCTTCATCAACCACCATGTCAAATGTATTGGCCGAAGAGTTTTTGTTATCGGTAACACTAAGGCTAACAGCACCGTCTTTACCGGCGATTGAAACAACCGAATGGCCAAGAACAGCAGCAGCTTTACGAACTTGAGAAAGTTGATCGGCAGTAACCGTTACGCTTACATCAGCATCGGGCATGTTGATTTGACTTGTTGGAGCAGTAAGAATATTGGTATCAGCAAAACGATAAGAAGCTTTACTGCGGCCGTTCTTAAGCAAAACAGATTCATCGCTAAACTCAAGAGTAGGATCGCCAACAAGGTTCACTACGTTAATGAATTCGTTTAAATCGTAAATGCCAAAGTCACTTTTAAATGTCTCAGGAATTGTTGCCTTGGCAAAAACATTCTTAGCTTCAGCGATAGTTGAAAGAGGCTCACCGGCCTTCACAACCAAGTTAGGATTAATACTTGCAAAGTTCTTAAGAACTTCGAGTGTTTCAGTTGATAGGTTTGTCATGGTTCTATTATATACTAATTTAATTCAAATGTAAATAAAAATAAATGGTGGCTGGGCACCACCACAATACCCAGCCACCCTTCTAACCAGCATTAGGAATGCTGCTTAGGCGTACCCAAACGGTAGCGGCTAACACGTGTGCCGCAAGAGTCGTATCGGTTGTTAAGATAAATTGGAGCACCTTGCTCATAGCGAAGTGTGTTCACAACACGGTAAGGATCGGTTACACCAGCTTCTTTAAGCTCAGCTGGTGAAGGTTCGTATCCTGCTTCAAGGGCAGTCATTACTGCTTCCTTTTGAGTCTTAACAAGGACGAGTTTAGTCAATCGGTTGATTTGTCTTTTAGTCATAGTATGTTTATTACTTTTTAATTGTGACCTGCAATATTAACAATTGGCTCAGGCCGTAGCCAAAGTATTAAAATGGAATTGGGCCGGGGTCTTCGTCGGCATTCACTTCTTCAGTTTCCTCAGCATCAGGATTAATCTCTCCTGCGTCAATCTTAGTGTAAAGATCCAAGAAGGCGTCTCGGGTTTCTGTTTCAAACCGAGAGATACACATCTTAATTGCAGTAAGACGATTGGCAAAGATGGAATAAGCCTTGGCAATATGGCAAAGTCGGCGAGTGGAAACCACTTCATCGACACCATCGTCATCAAAGGTCTTGCGAATAATCTTACTCCATGCACACAGTAAAGTGATAAAGTCGGAATCATCAACATCATAAGCGCGCATGTGCTTTTCAACAATCTTGGATTCAATTGCTGAAGAAGGGAAAGGCTGATTAATATTCGCCACAAAGCGCTCAAGGAAAGCTTCATCAATAACCTGTGCGGAGACGAACCTACCGTCATCGCTACCTTGTCCTTTTGTATTTGCAGTGGCAATGATATTAAATCCTCTAGCAGGAGAAACCGTTTCACCAGTCTTTTTAATCAAAACAGGATTGCCTTCAAGGACCCCTTGCAGACACATGATCTTGTTAGAGCCTCGGTCAATTTCATCAATAAGAAGAACAGCTCCGGCTTCCATGGCCTTAATCACAGGTCCTTTTTGGAAAACCGTTTCCCCGTCGATAAGACGGAAACCACCAATCAAATCATCTTCATCGGTCTCAGGCGAGATTTGAACTCGCACATATTCACGCTTGGCCTTAGCACAAGCCTGCTCGACCATCATTGTTTTACCGTTACCGCTCATGCCAGAAATGTAAACTGGAAAGAACATTTGCGAGTCGATGATCTTCTTAATGTTTTTATATTCACCCCACTGGACAAAGTTTTTATTCACAGTAGGAACATAAACCTCTTCACTGTTAACACTGCGAACGGAACCACTGGACATTTGAAATGCCGTGTTTGCGGTTGGTGCAGAAGCAGGAACAGGAGCAGGGGTCGGAATCATTCCGTCCTCAAAGGATTCGAGATTCCAAACCCCACGTTTGCCTGCAGAGGCTGAAGGAATAAGGAAAGTTGCTTTAGCTGTGTTATAGCTATACCCGTTGTTTCGAGCAGCGGTATATACATCAGCAGTCTTTGCAACAGGAAATTTACCCATTGCTTTTAGTTCATTTATGGTGTTAATCACGTTATCGTTTTTCATATTGTAGTGGAGTGTAGTTTGGTTACTGGTATATTATACCATAATTTTGGGAAACTGTAAATAATAAAGTTACCCTTTATGATATAAGATCGCTAAATTTGGATAAAAATACGCGGGAAGACCGCTTGTCTCTGTTCTGATTAGAAAACTTTTTAGCAAGTTTGTTGACATCAGCCGCTTTACTGTAATCAAGATCTTCTTCTATTTCGAGCTCGGAATCATCAATCCTTACTTTATTTGATTCAATAACAAAGTACCCGTCATACCCTAAGCCATCTTCTATGAACAGCGTTCTACTTTTCTGTTTCACAGTCTTCTTTCGCAGTTCCCTGAATTCTTCTGTGCCTTCATACCAATTTGTTGCTTTAGGAAATTTAGAGGAATGAACTATTGCAGCAACACTCGCCGCCTTGGCACTTCGGTTATCTCCAAGAAAGAAGCAAATCGCGGAAGAACCCGTAAGCTTTTTGAAGTTAATGATAAGCTGCCTGTAAGTTGACTGCCGGTGACGAGATCGAAAGGCATCAGGTCCAATCAATTCATTACCCCAACGAAGGTATTCCTTCCTAGAATAAAAACCATTCTCTAGAGTTGAGGGATCAAATTCTTTTTCCTTAGTGACATTATCATCATCTGTAATATAATTTAAAGCGCTTGACTCTCCATCGGTAAGAAACATGGTATGAAGCTTTTGGACTTTGTGCCGAGCTCGGAAGGTCTTTACAATTTGTTCGGCACAAATAATAGTATCAAAGAGCGGGGTTCCACCCATAGTCTCCATATCACTTTGAAATTGATTACCCCACCCATTGCTATTATTTCCGACAAACAACTCTTTACACGTATCTTCAAATTCTCTTTTTCCAATAGTTGAATTTAATAGTTCAAAGATGTGCGTTCCTGTTATGTCCGTTATTGCTCCAACTTGATCTTCTGGGGCTTCACTTTGACCTCGCCATTTCCGCCCAGTTGTAAAACCGTAAACCGTAAAGGGTATACCAACCGCTTTACAAAAGAAAGCCAATTGAAGGGTTTGCTCAATCACATCGTGAAGTACTCTGGCCATACTCCCACTCCAGTCAATAAAGAATACCATTCCATGATCTTTTGAAGTGGCCAACCTTGTAACCGACTTGAAGATTTGATCATCGTATTTGTAAGAGTGAAGCTTGTTTGGATCGATAGATCCTGTTGCCGATGTCTGTGCTCGGGAATATTCGTATGCCGATTTTTTACGCTCGAATTCTCTGACAAGAAGAGCAACGTTCTTTTTGGATACTTTCTTAAAATTGGTCCAAACCGCATCTTCGGTGGGATCGGTCATTAAACTATTGTATAGTGAAAGCCTTTGTTTCCTTGCGGCTCGAACCTTGTCAAGAGAAGAAATGCACTTATCTATCTGCTCAAGACTGGGTGCATCGGCATAAAGTGTTCCGTCCGACTTTTCCTGAGAGTTTTCCAGTTCTTCGTCAAGAGCACGTTGGGTTTCTGAGATGGCCTCGGAATAGTCATAGTCATCCTTACCTTCAGTGCCAACAGATTTTTCTGCCAATGATTCTTCAGCTTCTTCGTCTTTATTAAGAGTGTCGGCTGTTTGATCAGATTCATCTTTACCATTTTCGTTTTGATCTTGGTCAGAAACAGAATCATTTTTATCACCGTCTTCTTCATTCATTGAAGGGTCAGGTGTGTTTCCACGAATGTCAGTGTCTAGACTATCATCATCTCCGCCATCCTCTCCGGAATCTTTCCCAGGGTTGAACGGTTCTTCGGGTTCTTCCTGTGTCGAAGGCTTCTCCTTTGGAAGCTTGGAAATAATCTCTCCGCAAATATCAAGTACCTCTTCGTAGGTTTCAGCCTTTAAGCACTTGTTATAAATCTCGGTTTCCCATTCGTCAAACTGAACATTAATAAGATGTCGCAGTTTACCTTTAAGGTTAAGACGATCAATAAAGTTAAGTTCATTGATATCTCGGTCCCTTATTTTAAAAAAGTCGTTATTAAGAAGATAGGTATAGCCATTTGTAAATGCTCTTACCAAGCCAGGGAATGAAGCAAGGATCTTACGTTCAATGCGAATGTCTTCAACAATATTGGCAATGTCAAAGGGAGCTTCTTTTCCAAAGCGGTCGTGGTATTGGGCAATCCCGTCTTCTGGTGTCCAATGTGCGTGGCCTACTTCGTGTCCAACAAGAAGGTCGGAAACAGACTTATCATCAAGATTCCAAGTAGGAAGGCCAAGGACTCGTTTCTTAACATCAAAGAAAGCGGTTTTATAATTACCTTGGCGAACTCGAATGTTCTCTTTAGCAAGAAGCTTGGCGAGTTGCCGCTGGTGCTCAAAGCTAACGTTATGCTGTGGCTGATTAAGTGTATCTAACATAATATAAAAAGTTGGATATTAGCAATAAAGCATATTGTAGGACTTGGAATTTTTCCTCGCCACCTTTATGCAGTCGGCAGCGTCCTCGGTTCCAGCCTCGAATCGCTCCGAGTAAACCAATACGGAAACTGGTCTCTCCTTTCGGAATTCCTCGAGCAATGCCGAGCCGTCAGGCAATTCAGAATACCTAGTAAATGTCCCATGAAGGATATTATCATAAATGGCGGAATTCACAAATCGTGTTGGGTTTACTGGTGTCATAATATAGTGGGTGGTTGGGATTGTAGTACCGTTACAGATATATTCTACCACATTTCCGCAAAAATGTACAGGGAAAAATGCTAAAAAAGTGAATTTTTTTCACATTCCCCCAGAATACGGGGGTTTCAGGCCCAATTTTCCAGTAAATCACGAGAAATGGGTAGTTAATATCCAAAAGCAGTATAATTTACCTACTAATCCAAAACGAGCCAATTTTCACAGATTTCACAATTGTAACTCATTAATAGCAATGGAGTTATAATCTTACTAGGTGATGGATTTCACGTTTGTAAAGTTCTGTCGGCGTTCAAACTCAATCTTTCGCTCGAACTTTCCTTCAAGTAGATCCTGCTTATGGCTGATAACAAATACACGGGTTTCTTCATCAAGGGTATTCATAATCTTCAGGAGATTGTCAATACCATCAATATCAAGACTTGCATCAAATACTTCGTCAAGCATGAGAAGGTTGGTATTCGCAGAGTTCTTCATCTTGGCAATCTGTCTCCAAGCGAATAGCAGTGCAAGGTCGATTCGCTGCTTTTCTCCTTCAGAAAAAGAAGAATAGGAAAAGGCATCGCGGTGGCGAGACTTGATTGTTTCAGCAAAGTTTTCGTCAAGCTCAAAGCTAACAAAGAAGTCAAGTACTTGAAGGTAGTTATTAATCAGCTTGTTCATTACTGGAAGATACTGCTGAATAATCTTTGTCTTAATCCCAGTGTCTTTCAGCAGTTCAGAAAGAACTTCATTGTAATGTCTTTCTTCAATCAAGGCTGACTTGTTATTACCAATCGTTTCGCGTGATTCTCTTAAATCCTCAAGCTCTGCCCTGGCCTTTGTCAAATCTTTATCAGAAGATGTTGAACCTTTTTGCTTTTTAAGTTCATCAGCTCTTTTATTAAATTGAGCAATCAAACTTTGATTGGTAGTCAAGGTATGGTTAAGCTGGAGAATACGATTAAGTTCTTCTTGGCTTTCTTTAAGATCGGCGGTTGCCTTAGTAAGATGCTGTTGAAGAGCGGCTTTACCGTCCACGAGTTTACCTCTCCACTTTTTACTTTTCTCGATCTTCTCTTCGCAAAAAGCTTCACTTAACCGCTGGGAGCAAGTCGGGCAGAAACGATTATCAGTATAAAACTTGATGTCCTTATCAACTGTAGCAATATTTGCTCCAATTCCTTTGTCACTATCGCTGATGCTTGCAATTGATTCATTAAGCTTGTCAACCTTTGCTTTAGCAACAGGATACTTTTCCTGATATTCTTCAAGCAGCTGCTGATTACTTTTAATGTATACGTCAATCTGCTCTTCAACTTCTTTCAATTCCTCTTCGTATTTTGCATCATTACTTTCACCAATCTTTATCAATTTATCAATGTGTTTATTTTGCATTGATACCTTAGACTTGACCAGCTCCAGTTCATGTTCAGCTTCAGTTAACTTATCCTTAAGTTTACCACTCGATTCTTTTAGGACCTGATTCATCTTTGAAAAGATACTAATATCAAGTAGATCTTCAATCACCGCTCGTCTTTGGTAAGTAGGCAGCTGCATAAACGGAATAAAGTTTGAGCTACCAAGAACAACAACTTGGTGAAAGCTTTTGTGATTAAGCTTCAAGATATTTGTTTCAAGTAGCTTTTGATAATCCCGTGAATGAGATTCTTGGTTAATCATTTCACCGTCAACCCAGATCTCAAAGATGTTAGGTTTAATACCACGAACAATCTTGTATTCTTTTGTACCGATACTAAACTCAACTGTTACCTCACACTTCTTTCCGTTGATGCTATTAACAAGTTGAGGCTTGTTGATAGCTCGGTGGGGTTTACCAAAAAGAGCAAAGCTTAGTGCATCAAGCATGAGACTTTTACCACTTCCGTTGTGTCCAACAATCAAGGTTGAACGTGAAGACGCAAAGTCAATCTTAATTGGGTTTGATCCCACACTAAGAAAGTTCTTATATTCCACTGTCTTAAAATTAATCATAGTGCATCCAGAGTTTGAGCTTCAATGTAAAGCTCTTGAAGTTTGTTTTTAATGCGATCGCGATTCAAGTCAGTTTGAACAGAATCCACATACGTATTTAAAAGGGTGATTGTGTCAGTTAATTCAAGCGCGGTTTCATCTACATTTTCAGAAAGGTATTCGTCAAAGTTTTCAACGATCTTCAAATCAAATGGATTCCTAGCAATAATTTCATCAATGTATTTGTCAAAAAGAAATGGGTTCTTCTTGTTAACCACAACCACTTTGATATATGATCCACTTACTGCATCAAAGTCGATCTTATCCAGCTCTGCTTCAACATCATCGCTTGAGTTGATATCATCATACCGCATACGGTTATAAATCGTAATCTTATTTCGGACTGGAGTAAGCTCACGTGTTTCGGTATTAATTACGTGGAAGTATTTAGGATCATCGCAGTCGGCCCATGTAAGCTCATAAGGAGTACCAAGATAATGGATATTTCCCTTTGCGCTTTTCGTATGATAGTGACCACTCATTACCAACTCGAATCTGGAAAAGATATCCGATGCCATTCCATGGCTAGAAGACTGAACGCCTTTCATCATATCAAATCCTGCAAGCTCAAGGTGGCCGCCAAGGAACGGTGCCTTTACTGTTTTGATAAAGTCAATACACTCTTCATAATTTTCTTCATTGATCCAAGGTAGTAAACCAATATCCAAGCCATCATAACTGACTACCGTTGGATCCATGTGAAGGTTAATTACGTCATCGTAATGACTAAGAATTTCTGTTAAGCTATTTAAATCATTTGTGTTTTTGTAGAAAACATCGTGGTTCCCTGGGATCAAATCCATGGTCATACCTTCTTCTCTAAGGCGATCAATGAACATACTTCTGTTGCGGGCAAGTACCTTGATATTGGCAAACCGCCGATGATCAAAGTAATCACCAAGGTGAAGGATCTGAGTGATACCATTCTCCTTGCAATAAGGAAAGAATACTTCATCGTAAAACCTTTCCGCGTAATCCAAGAAGATCCCACTACCGTTCTTGACACCGGTATGGGTGTCAGTAATTACAGCTATTTTACTCATCTTCTTTAAAGAATTCGTTTAAAGGACCATGGGTAACGGCCTTCTTTGCTGGACGACCCCGCTTCTTTTTCTTCGGTAGGGGTTTATCTTCATCTTGATCAATCCAGTGTTCTTCATCCCACATTCCATTGCGGTGACGCATTCTTTCAACAATTGATTCGCCAATAGCATTAATATCATCAGTACCAAACTCAGCAAAGGCATCAATCGAAGTGTTGTCGATAATCCTTTGCTTGATTTCAGTTTGGCGCTTTTCTTTTGCAATTCGGCGAAGGAAACAAAAGTAACTGATTTGAGTAAAGTAACTAAAGGCGTTTGGTACTCCGGTTCTTGTTGGTTTGTTAATATCAAAGTTATTAATAACCTTAACGCAGTTTTCTACCGCGTCCATAACCATATCCTCTCTGTAGGTATAGTTAATAAAGTTGGGACTACGGGATAAACCGTTTGCGATTTTATAAAGACACAGACCAACATAATCGGTAATTGGCCGAGGCTCTTTGCCTTTGGCTTCGTCTTCTTTTACTCCTCGGACGTGCTCCGCCACGGCTTCTCCGAATTCTTTGTTATTAACGTAGTCAACGGAGTCCTTTCTCCGTCGTGTACGCTTCTTACTTGGCTCTGGCATACTACTATTATACTATAAAAATTGAATAAAGTAAATAAAAAAGTTACATATAATTGTTTTATAACTTTTTCATTTTATCCTTTACAGGCATAAACGAATTTGATATAATAATCCTATGTGGATTTAAAAAACCACTAAAGTTCAATTAAGGGTATCATCCTCGAACATCTTGATCCTATAGTCAGTATACTGATCATAATACTGTTTCTTCAAGGCAATTCCGGCAACCATCTCTGATTCAATTCGTTCGTCAAGAATCAGGAAAGGAACATTAAAGCTGAAAGGATAAAGTGGTTCAATACCAAAGGGTTCAAATACAAATCCATTAAGCAGGAACAAACCATGTTCGTCACTGCCGTGATACTCGCCGACAATACAGCGACCAGCGGTTGTCGTGATGGCACGAATGTCAACGCTGTTAAGATAGTCAAGATAATCGTCACTTGGTGTCATCAGGCATATTCATTGTGATTTCAAAAACTTTGTAATTAAACCCTTCTCTAGTATATATCTCAATTCTTTCTTGCGCGTGTTTCATGGTATAGTTCTTTCTTTTACGCCAAGAAAGGTTATCGGATATATCGTAAATGGTAGTACCTTGGCCGTCATCTGACTTTCGTAGTCCCCGCCCAATACTTTGCAGCACTCTGATTTGACTTTTTGTTGGAGCTGCAAATACAATGTTGTGAAGGTTCTTAATATTAATGCCTGTGCTGAAAGTTCCGGCAGAAGCAACAATGATTGCATCTTTTTCAGACTCGGTAATTTCACGAATGGTTTCTCTTTCAGTGGCATTCACTTCTCCACTAACATAAAAGATTTTTCTGTCATCGTCAGCCATTTCTTTTATCATATTATAAAGTGGCTTACCGTGTTTCTTAACAAGATTAAATATCACAAGAGTATTTCCCTTTTGTGTTAATGCTAACTTTGATATAAATTCGTTACGCAGCGGATGTTCAACAATGGTCGCAATCTCCGCCTGATAATTCATCTTGGCCACGGCCTTTCTCAATACATCGTCGTGCTTTAAAACAATACACTGAATCTTAAGATTTGCAAGTGTGTCATTATCAATAAGGTTCTTGGTAGTAATTACTTTGTGTATAGGACCAAAGTTTCCGATAAGAACAAGTTCATTACACTGGCTTCCATCCAGCGTTCCTGTTGTACCAATTCTATATCCAGCACCTGACAAATTATTCATTATAGTATTAAGGCTTTTGGCTTTAAACAAATGAGCCTCATCCCCTACCACCATACCATACTGACTGAACCAACCTTTCCCACACTTAATAGCACTTTGCCAAGTGGTAATAACAACGTTAGCTTCAAAGTTGTGCTTTTCTTTACCTGAATAAATCTGGTGACATAATACGTCTGCGTCAAACTCTGGATCGTTAGAACTATAATCAGCAAAGTCCTTTTTCATTTGCTCTACCAACGAAGTGGTTGGAACAATAATCAGCGCTCTGTTCTTGTAGTTTTCCAAGAAGTATCGAATCATTAAATAAATGATAAGACTTTTTCCTGAGCCTGTTGGACTAATGATAAGTGAC
>Ga0160423_10000720_pt1 | contig 27490 bp, 17 predicted proteins | sample CRUFie14St8metaG_FD_108191 | JGI IMG/M metagenome (GOLD analysis project Ga0160423, IMG submission 108191) | Marine microbial communities from the Costa Rica Dome - CRUD Field 142mm St8 metaG | ecosystem: Environmental > Aquatic > Marine > Oceanic > Photic zone | place: Costa Rica: the Eastern...
GTTCAAATCACCGAGCATGGCAAACGACGCGGTGACCCCTCCTGTGGTGGGGTCGGTCAACAAGCTGATGAATGGCAACCCTTCTTTGGAAAGCAGGGACAACTTGGCGCTGGTTTTGGCCATTTGCATCAAACTCAATCCAGCCTCCATCATGCGCGCGCCGCCAGATTTGCTGATGCAGATGAAGGGCACGCCTTTTTTGATGGCATGGTCGATGCCACGGGCGATTTTCTCTCCGACCACAGACCCCATGCTTCCCCCAATGAAGGAAAAGTCCATGCATGCAATCACCACGCCTTGGCCTTGAAGTTCTCCCGACCCCACGCGAATGGCATCAGTGAGGCCTGTTTTGGCTTGCGCTGCGGTCAACCTGTCGGTGTAGGCCTTGGTGTCTTCGAATGAAAGTGGGTCTGCCGCTTGCAGCTTGGGCGCCACTTCACGGTATTTTCCTTCGTCGAAAAGAATGCCAAAGTAATCGTGGCTTCCAATGCGCTCGTGGTGGTCACACATCGCGCAGACCCAAAGGTTGTTCTCATGGTCCTGGTTGGAGACCACGGTTTTGCAATTGGGACACTTGTACCATGCGCCCTCAGGGATTTCTTTCTTCTCGGCACTCGAAGTCGTGATGCCTTCGGCGTTTCTCTTGAACCATACCATGGCGCAAATTTAGCCTGACTTCTCGCGGGACGTCTGTTTTCAGCCGGCAGTTCTCCACCGTTTTTGACTTGAAATCGTGGATTAGAAAGGCAAGCCCAAACCCAAGTGAAGCGCACCTTTCCACGGCCCTTGCCCGAGCCACCTCTGTCCCGCGGCTTTGCCCGGGTCGTGAATGCGAAGGCCTCCGTCCAAACGGAGCAGGAAGAATTCGAGGTCCATGCGAACGCCCATGCCAGCCCCCCACCCAAACCCCTCCAGGTCCCACGACCACACGGACGCTTCGGGCGCTTCCTCTCCGTGCAGCCAGACGTTGCCCATGTCTGAGAACAGGGCCGCCTGCCACACGTCGTTGATCCGCATGCGCTGCTCGACCTGCAGGTCGAGGCGGATGTCCCCCACCCCTGCAATTCCCGTGGCGTCTTCCATCAGCCTGGTGTTTCCCGGCCCCAGCGTTCGCAGACGCCAACCTCGAATGCCATTGGCACCTCCGCTGAAGAAGGCTTGCTCGAGCGGCAGGGATGGCGTGGTTTCTCCCGCATTGGCAAACCCCACCAACACATTGGCTGCAGTGGAGAAGCGAGGATGGCGGCGCGATCCACGCTCACCCGAAACCCTGGACAAGACGCGCTGGTACTGAATCAACGGAACGTCTGACGTGACCAACCACGCACCGGTGGTTTCATCAAACGACTCGGGCGAAGCCCAGGCTTGCGCCATTCTTTGAGAAAGTCCACCCGCCCAGCTTGCCTGCATGTCGATGCGTCCTTTCCATGATCCCAAAGTCCAATCGCTGGCCCACCCCAACGCCGAACCCACATTGAGGTGATTGTTGAATCGCGCCTGAATCAAGGAGTTGTCTTGGTCCAAGAGCCATTGCGAAAACGCTTCAGCCTTGTTGGTCAGATTCACGAACGACACTTGAATTGGACTGAAGTGCCATCGCGCATTCCGCGCGGCATTTTCGGTGAGACTGTAGTCGTGCTGCACGTGAATTTGGGAACGCGTGAACTCGGGCCAAACCTCCCGGTTCCACCCCACATCAAAAGCAGTTTGGGGTGCGTTGCTCGGTCGGAACATGGACAACGGCAACGGCGCGATGCCGATTTGTCGTGTGGACCATTGAAGGGTCCATTCTCCACTGTTCAAGAAGTTGGCCGTGCTCAAGGTGGAGAACGGGGCGACAGCCACATAGCCAAAGGCGACCTCCCACGCATTTTCTGCACCCCATCCCCGGGGATTGCGATGCTGCAACGTTGTGGAGAGCTTGGGGCCATAGCGTGCATCGTTGCGCACCAAATCCAATTCCACCCCCAGGTCGTGAGAAGGTTTCTGGACGAGGGTGTAGTCCACATCCATGACGGCGAGACGCTTCAGGCTCCCATCTGCCTTGGCCAAGGTGTCCCAGCGCAGGGCCGTGCTCATTTGGACACGGTCGACGGACCTGATCCGAGACAACCGGAGATACGTGTCCATCATGGTGGAGGGATTGTACACGCCACCCTGATCGAAGGTCCCGACATGCCGCCACACGTCGGACCTCAGCCCTCCCGCCTCGAGAGCGACCGATGGATCCTGGCCATTCCAAAACACCTCGCCGAGATGCACCAACGGGTGCTTTTCGAAGGCCTCAGACTCGCCCTCCATCAAGACCCCGGTCGAGGCGGCCTTGCGTGCAGCGCATACAACGGTGAGACGCACGCCCTTGTAAGAGGAAGCCCCCAAGGTGTCCACCTTGAATGACACGTGGCCAGCGTGAAAGGTGGTGTATCCGTCCTGTTGAATGCCTTTGGCGACACGGTCCCTTGCCTCTTGCAGTGCGGTTTGTGAAAACGGCATGCCCTCCTCGAGTGCGGCATGCCGCAAGACCTTGCTTGCGGCCAATCCAGATTCCTCAACGTCGACGTCAATGGCTTCAACTTTCCAGCGAGCGCCGCATTGCATCGCCAATTCCAACTGTGCACCGCCCCGAATCGCGTTCCACGACGATTGTACCTCCGCGTCCAGCCACCCAGCCAATTGGAGCCGGTTTTGAAGCGCCTTGGCGTTGCGAAGGGATGCCTCTTGACTCCAGGTGATCGAAGTGGACTTGGGCTCCCCTCCCCTTTGAAACCATGAACGCCAAACCGGCGGTGAGGGCTGGAGGGGCAGCAGGGATTGCCATTCGTCGCGTTGCGCCATGCTGGGCAACGCTTCGTCGGAGGGCATGGCGACCACTTTGGTCGATTTCCAAATCAGGTCGTCGGGCAACTCCTGCGACAGGCACACCGAGATGTAACTTGCGCTCATGAGCATCACCAAAGCACACCGGCAAGAGATTCGCCAGCTCAAGCGTCGCCAAGGACGCGTGGCGCAGCGCAAAGTGCTTGTGGAAGGAGAAAAGTGCATTCGTGAGCTCTGTCGAAGTGCTTGGACTGTGGAGCGAATCTACTTCACCGAGGCTTGGGAAGGTGCGTCGTTTTGGACTTCGGATGCGCACTTGGACGCCCTTCCAAGGCAGCAGGTGAGTGCCAAGGACATGGAGATGATGTCTGCCGTCAAAACCCCGCCGGGCATCTTGGCGGTTGCAGCGTGGCCTGAGGACGTGGAGGCCTTGCCCCAAGCTGGAGGCATGGTGCTGTACCTCGACGACGTGGCAGATCCCGGCAATGTGGGAACCTTGATTCGGGTGGCCGATTGGTTTGGCCTGCATGGCGTCATTCTAAGCCCGCGATGCGCGGACCCCCTCAGCCCCAAAGCCCTGCAAAGTGCCATGGGCTCCACGTTTCATATTTCCACGGCGGTGATGCCGTTTGCAGAGCTCCCGTCAGAACACACCAAGAACGTGATTGGCTTGGATGCGGGCGGACAAAATCTGTTCGAACCTGGAGCCATGTCCACCCCCTCCTTGTTGGTCGTGGGGTCGGAATCTCACGGTTTGTCCTCAGACATCAGAGAAGCGTGCCATGCCATCGCTTCCATTCCTGGGGCAGGACGCGCGGAATCCCTCAACGCATCCGTCGCTGGGGCCATCGCCACCTCAGCCTTCCTCCAAAAGGGCTTGACGTAAGGCCAGCGGCGCTGCAAGGATTTCACACCACTTGCGTGAGACTTGCTCCTTGGACCACCCCAAGGCACTGATGTCATTCTCCACGCGCTTCTTTCTCTCAGACCACGCTGCCTCTTCTCGCGGTGTGGGCTCGGGCACATGTGCAAACGTCTCCGAGGACCATCCCAAATGCTGCGCAGCCAAGCGCTGGTTGGGCCAAGCGCGCATGCCTCGGTGAAGGGCTTCGTCAAACTGCAGCGCCATGGTGCGTTCAGGCTTGACTTCTTCTGAAGAGGCTTGCCAAGGAAGGACATGTCCAAACTCGAGGTGGACTTTGCCCTTTTGGCCCACAAGCCCTGTCCACATGCTGCGTTCGTCTTCACCTTCTGCCTTGGTGTAACTGCCGTGCTTTTCGAGGTGCAAAAGCTCATTCACCTTGAAAGCATCGCAAGGATCCCATTCGTAGCTGATGGACACCGGGACGACGTGGAGCGCGTTCCACACTGCGGCATCTCCGTTGTTGGACAGCGTCCGCATCAGGGCTGGTGCTGTGGTGTCCCGTCCGTCCTTGGCGCGTCCCTCACGGTGGGCAAGCCAAACGGGCGTGCCGTGTTGGGTGACGTGTTGGATGTAGGCTGCTGTACGCAAGCTGTGTTCGTAACGCTCTCTTGCGCTTCCTGAACGCTCCACCACGAAACATCGGTTCAACCGCACCAAATCGTTCACCCACGGCCGCGATAGCAGGTTGGAACCTATGCCGATTTCCGTCGATCCTCTCCCCTCTTCCAACAGCGCCACATTGAGCAGTGAAGGATCCAAGACAATGTCGCGGTGGTTGCTCAAGAAAAGCATGCCCTCATGAAATGCTTCGGAGGGTCCATCCCAGGTGACGCCTTCTGTGGTCTGGGACATCAACCCTTGAAGAAAGGGTTTGACCACGTGTTCCTGAAACGCCTCAATGGACTCCACACCGCGCCATTGTTGAACCAGCTTTTCTGCCAAGGCTGAGGGAATCATCCGTCCCAATTCGCCCGTCCAATCCCGTGCATCGAGAAGCGTCTTGAGGGCGTGCTTGGCCACTTCCCCGGAATAGGGGGCCATGGATTCAAACGGCGCGAAGTCTTCCCTGCAGTCCATCATGCCGCAAGATAACTTGCCCCCTACCTTTGGCCAATGCAATTCGAGGATCTGAAGTTGAAGCGGCAATTTTTGAACGCGGTCGCAGACCTCGGATACGCCAGCCCGACGCCGATCCAAATCCAAGCCATCCCTCGGATTTTGGCGGGGCAAGACGTCATCGGTGTGGCGCAGACGGGCACGGGCAAGACCGGTGCCTACGTGCTGCCACTTTTGCAGAAACTCAAGGGCCGTCAAGAAGGCCAGCCGCGCATTGCCATTCTGGTTCCCACCAAGGAGTTGGCATTGCAGGTGCATTCTGCCGTTCAAGGATTTGCCGCGCACACCGACATCAAGTCGTTGGTGCTCGTGGGCGGCGTGGGGCCCAAGACGCAGATTGCCGAGTTGGAAGGCGGTTGTGAAGTGGTGGTCGCCACTCCGGGCAGATTCATGGAGCTCTACTTGAAGGGTGCGCTCGTCACCAAGAAGCTTCACACCATGGTGCTCGACGAGGCGGATCGAATGATGGACATGGGCTTCATGCCCCAGCTGCGAGACATCTTGGAGGTCATCCCCCGCAAGCGCCAAAACCTCCTGTTCAGCGCCACCTTCCCGCAGCGCGTCGAGCGACTTGCCGACGAGTTTTTGCTTTGGCCCACCCGGATTGAAGTCACTCCGGAAGGCACGCCAGTGGCCTCGGTCGACCAGTACGTCGTCCGCGCCCCCAACGTCCAGACCAAGATCAACGCCGTCCTTCATTGGCTGTTGGACAGCCATCCAGACTCACGGGCATTGCTGTTCGTGAGAACCAAAGAGGATGCCAAGCGCGTGCGACAGGCCTTGGAAGAGGCCCTGCCCAAACAAGTGGCGGAGATTCATTCCAACAAAGCCCAGCACACACGATTGGCGGCCATGGCTCAATTCCGCGCCGGAGACGTTCGGGTACTGGTCAGCACGGATGTCAGTGCACGTGGCATCGACGTTCCCGAAACGGAAGTGGTCATCAACTTCAACGTGCCCCGCATGTCTGACGATTACGTCCACCGCATCGGGCGTACAGGACGCGCAGACCGCAGTGGCATGGCATACACCTTGGTGGACCCCACCGACGAAGTGGCTTTGTCGCGCGTCTTGGAAAGACTGCCTGTGGATGGACGTCCTGAAGACCTCGAGTTGTCCATGCAAGTGGAACGCGTGGAAACCCCTCCGTGGGAAGCGAAAGCCATGGCCCGCACCATCGATTTCCAAAAGCGCAAGGCCGACCCCACCTACAAGGGTGCCTTCCACGAAAAGAAGAAAAAGAAAGGCGGAAGTCGGAGCTCAGGGAGCAAGCGTCGCAAACGGGGTTGAACCGTCATCTTCCCACGGCACCACACGGCCTTCGTCCAACAGATACCCTTCGTCGTAACACATGACGACGAGCTGCCCGTCCCGGGTGGTGGACAAGTGCGTGTGATAATCAAAGTCAAAGCCACGTCTGACCAGCCAATTGGTGGCCTCCTCTTGTGCCACTTGGGTGTTGCCCCGAAGATGACGAAGCAGGGAGCGGTTTCGCTCCAAGGTGCGTTTGACTTTCCATGAGCTGCGCGACCATGTGTTCCATTCTTGTGTTTGTTCCCTCATGAAGCCCAAAATGAGCTTCCCCACTCCCCTCCACCTTCTTCCATTTTGCAAACGCTGGTCCTGACTGCATCGGCGCTGTTCGCCATTACCTTCGTTCCATGAAAGCATGGAACAAGGTGGGTGTCGTCGGTGCGGGCACCATGGGAAGTGGCATCGCCCAAATCGCAGCCCAAGCAGGATGCGACGTGATTTTGGTTGACTCTTCCGCAGAGGCGCTGCAACGCAGCCGAGAGAAATTGGCCAAAGTATTCGCCCGACTCGTGGAAAAAGGCCGGATCGCTTCCGATGAATCCGAATCCGTCCAGCAACGCATCACGCGCGTCACGACCCTAGAATCCTTGGCCCCATGCGACATGGTCATCGAAGCCATTGTGGAGGATTTGGCCATCAAAACCACACTCTTTCAATCGCTCGAAGGCATGGTGTCAGAGGATGCTGTTTTGGCCACGAACACCTCGTCATTGTCCGTCACAGCCTTGGCCCGCGGATGCACCCGTCCCGAACGTGTCATTGGTTTGCATTTCTTCAACCCTGCGCCACTCATGGCTTTGGTCGAGGTGATCCCCGCGCTGCAAACGGAGGCCGATCTCGCCCGTCATGCTTTGGCGCAAATGGCTGCTTGGGGCAAGTCACCGGCTCTGGCCAAAGACACGCCTGGCTTCATCGTGAACCGCGTGGCGCGGCCGTTTTACAGCGAAGCTTTGCGCATCCTGGAAGAAGGCATTGCCTCGGTGGAGGACATCGATGCCTCCATGCGTGCGCAAGGATTTCGGATGGGGCCGTTCGAACTCATGGACTTGATTGGTCACGACGTCAATTACGCCGTCACGTCCACCGTGCATGCCGCCTTTTATGGGGACTCACGTTACCGGCCAAGCCACACCCAAAGGCAGTTGGTCGCCGCCAATTGGTTGGGGCGCAAACGCGACCGCGGTTTCTACACCTACGAAGGAGGTGTGCGACAAGGGAAGGAAGGCCAACACGTGGAAGGCGTTGCGGAACGCATCTTGGCGATGCTGATGAATGAGGCGGCAGATGCGGTGTTTTGGCAAGTGGCTTCACCCGCCGACATCGACACGGCCATGCAAAAAGGTGTCAATTACCCCAAGGGCCTTTTGGCTTGGGCAGACAGCTGGGGCATCCAGGAACTCATCAACATCTTGGATTCCTTGCGTCAGCGATACGGAGAAGAACGCTACAAGGTCTCTCCCCTGCTTCGCGACATGGCGCGGCAAGGCCGCACGTTTTTCAACTGAGTGCCTTTTCGCTGAGAATCAGGACCAACGCTTGATGCCGGCCAGATGATGCGAGGCCACGTGGTCTTCGTGCCGTTGCAATTGAGTGCCGACCAAATGGTCGATGCGCACCTCCCCACTGGCGTGAATGACCTGTCCATCCCCATCGCACACTCCGACATGCGTGATTTTGCCTTCGGCATTGGCAAAAAAGGCGACGTCATCCTGACGCACTTGGTCCAAGGCCACTTCTTCTCCGCATTTGAATTGCTCTGAAGCATCCCGAGGCACCACTTTGCCTGTCAGTGCGGCAGCCAACGACGTCATCCCACTGCAATCCAAGCCCCATCCACAACGGCCTCCCCAGTGGTAGGGCACGCCCAACATGGTGACACACCAATCCCACATGCTCCCCGCGTATGGCGCAGGTGCATCAGACACTGGCGTGATGGCCTGTTCGCCGAGCAACCATTGGCTGTCGGTGCGACGAACGACTGCGCCTGCTGGCAACCAGCCTCCGGCCACGTCATGCCAAGCGCTGGCTGCAGCAAGTCGAATGGGCGTGCCTTTCCAAAGTCCTGTCACCGGATTGAGTTGGCGTCGATCCATCCAACCCTCATACCCGTCGGGCAAACGAACTTGGACCCAGTCTCCGTGTCCCAGCGCGAGTTCCGTCACCGTTTCCCCGGCCAACACTTCGTTGACACATTCCGACCGATCCGACGCTTCTGCCCGAAGCGGAACGTGGCTCAAATGGGCCCAGGCCTCTCCCAATACGCGTGACATGGTCAGACCATTTCCAACACCAAGGCAGAGGCACCACCTCCACCATTGCAAATGCCAGCCGCACCCTTGGTCAAGCCGCGGTCTTTCAAGGCGTGGATCAACGTGACCACGATGCGAGAACCACTCGAACCAAGCGGGTGGCCCAAGGCCACCGCCCCACCGTGAATGTTGACACACTCAGGGTTCAAGCCGAGCTCTTGGTTGTTGGCAATGCCCACCACACTGAACGCTTCGTTCAATTCCCACAGGTCAATGTCCTCCTTGGTGAGTCCAGCTTTGTCCAACGCCTTGGGCAACGCCAAGGAGGGCGCGGTTGTGAACCATTCGGGTGCCTGCGCAGCATCCGCGGTGGCCAAGATTTTGGCCAAAGGCTTCAGTCCGTGCTTGGCCACGGCCTCTTCGGAGGCCAACACCACAGCGCTCGCCCCGTCGTTCAACGTAGAAGCGTTTGCCGCAGTGACCGTGCCCTCACGGTCAAAGGCGGGACGCAGGGCGGGAATCTTGTCCAGCTTCACGTTACGGTATTCCTCGTCACAATCCACAATGAGGTCGTCACCCCGACGCTGAGGCACCGAGACGGGCACCACCTCTGCCTGGAATTTGCCTTCGTCCCATGCCTTGGTGGCACGGCCGTAGCTCTCCACGGCAAAGGCATCTTGCGCCTCGCGAGAGATGTTCTTCTCCTTGGCGCAGAGCTCTGCACAATTCCCCATGTGCGTGGCGTTGTAGACGTCGGTCAAGCCGTCGAGCAACATGCCGTCTTGGACTTTGATGTTGCCAAACTTGGCGCCTTTGCGGCCATCGAGGTAATGGGGAACCATGCTCATGTTCTCCATCCCTCCGGCCACGACGACCTCCGCATCCCCTGCGGCGATGGCCTGGGCTCCAAGGGCGATGGACTTCATGCCGCTTGAGCACACCTTGTTCACCGTGGTGCAAGGCACATCTTGGCCGAGACCCGCAGCCATGGCCGCCTGCCTTGCTGGGGCCTGTCCCACTCCGGCCTGCAATACGTGTCCCATGAAAACTTCATCGACGTGGTCTGCAGACACCGAGGCAGCATCGAGTGCGCCTTGGATGGCCACTGCACCAAGCTTGGGGGCAGGAACAGAAGACAATGCACCAAGGAAGCTTCCCATGGGCGTTCGAACGGCAGAAACGATGTAGACAGTGCGAGACATGATGCGGTTTTAGGGGGTTGTCGTGGCACGAAATTAGGGCGGGATGGGCCGATTGGTTTGGGCTTTTTTCAAGGCAATGAAACTTTCCATAACCAATCGCGTACCAAGACCAACCTGCAAACAAAAATCACATGGCACTCAATGGCATTCCTCTCCAGCATGAACCAGATCGCCTGAGAGAATTCCAAACCTTGATTCGCCACGTCCATCAGCAACCCACGCAAATGCGTCGGGCCCTGCGGTTGGCCTTCAAAGAATTGCCAGTTGACGAAGCCCAAACGCTTCGAGACTGGGTCGAGCGTCGGTTCTCTCTCTGAGAATCAGCGCTTTTTTTTGCGCGTGTCCGAGGTGGGACGCGTGGATGCGCCGCGATCTGGGCGGGGCCGATTGGGGCGTCCCCCCTTCTTGGCCGGACGTTCGTTCATGTCCCGACGCGGCCCTGGCTTGGGGGAACTCCCCCCTCTTACCAACTTCAAGAATTCGTTAGGCACCCGTGTTTTGACATTGATGACCTCATCGTTGGGTCCTTTCAGTGCCAAGGCAAACAAGTGGATGCCACCCCGCTTGATGGGGTCAGGCGCTGATTTGCCCACCCCGATCAACAGGCAGTCGTCGCGACGCAACGCGGGAAGCATGTCCTTGATGACTTCGTATCCCGCCTTGAACTTGAGGAGCGTGTGCAGGTTGGTGGCGCGCATGGTGCGGTAAGGCAGCGCATAGGGATCGCTGTTCTCGGGACGGAGGAACAATTCGTCGTCCGCCGCCAAATGACCTTGCACCATCACGTACATCCCTTTGGCAAAAGAGTTCCAGTGCGTTTGAAGGTGCTGGCGCCATTCCATGGATTTGGCCACAACCAACAGGCCGCTGGCTTCTCGGGGAAGCTTGTTGACAAAGTGCACATCGATGCGCTCCTCAGATTTGGCCTCGAGGTAAGCCTTCACCGCAGTGTATGTCGACTTCACCTTGGGGTTGGGCGAGGCACAAACCCAGCCGGCAGGCTTCTCATAGATGAACACATTGTCGTCCTCATAGACCACCGGAAACGGTGCCCTGAGAAGTGCTGGAGATGCGTTGGTTTTGCTGTCCTTGGATTGAGCTCCACCCGTTCGGCTGCGTTTGGCCATCTCCTCTTTCGACAGGATGGACACCTGCGCCCCTGGCTCGAGGACATCCGACCCACGGGACACCACCTGACCATTGACCAACACTTCTCCTCTCTTCAAGGCATTCCTTGCCCGCGTCCGCGTGGCGTATCCCACATGGGTCATGAGTGCTTCGATCAACTCAACAGGATGGGTGGCCTTGAATTCTTGCATGGCGCGAAAGTACGCGTTCGACTCGGTCTTGCTCCTTCACCCTCAAAGTGATGCCCAAAAAAAGAGGCCCCCGCCGTTGCGAAAGCCTCTCTAACTAACAACTAAACTTAACCGAACGCGGTTCCCTCAGGAACCCAGTGCATTCAATTGTGGCCAAGGTGCGTGTCTCTGTCAAGCGACGCAAGACCATGCAGGCAAAGACAGGCTGTACTTTTCCACAAACGACGTGGACAACCATGAAAGCTTCCGCGTCAATCGATGCTGCAACCCTGTCCAAAGACGGAAAGCATGTTCATCAAATCAGACACCCCAACGCTGTCGTCCAAGTCGGTGTCTGCGTAGCAAAAGCTTTGGCATCCAAAGTCAGAGAGCATGGTAAGCAAGTCATCCACGCTTCGCGTGCCGTCCCCATTGAAATCGGCGTAGCACCAGGGCACCGAAACACAAAATGGCACCGTGAGCTCTTCTCCGAAGTCGAAGCCCTGCGCCTCAGAAATGATGTCTTCAAAGGGGCCTTTGAGCGCATACCCGCCTTGTTCTCCGCAGTAGGATCCAGAAAATCCATCCCCACCTTGGTCGTTCCACACCAATTCATAGCAGCCTTCAGCGAGGCACCAAGTCTGACTGACGGTGTCTGCGGCGGACAGGGGAAGGCTTTGCAAAATCACCTCGTTACTGAAGGCTTCTCTCAGCTCCCAGCGCATGTCCACGTTTTCGCAGTCCCCCCACCATGTCAAGGTTGAAGTGTGACCCAGCCCTGAGGCCATGAGGGTCACCGACAAGGATGCTCCAAGTTCTCCGTGCTCTGGACTCCACGCATGGAATGTCACCTCCCAGGCGCCCGCGTTGGGCACCTCCAAGTTGAAGGCGTTCAAAGAGACCTCATCGCCATGCACAAGGGGCGAATCAAATCCCGTCCACACGGTGTCTTGAATCAACACACTGCCTTGTTGCGCTTCAAACACACAATGCACCTCATCCAGGTTTTGTGTGCCGCTGTAGTGAAAACGTGGCTGCCCTGTGAGCAAGCCCATGCATTGGGTGCGGGGCGCCATGATGTCCGTGATCGTTCCGGCCACGGCAGGTGCCGACGGCAAAGGACACGCCCACAGCCCCCGACCATAGGTGGAAACCATCAACCGGTGCAATGTGGCATCTTCCTGAATGTCCACCACAGGGGTGAGAGGCAGGCCTGTCCCGAAGTTCGACCACGACATGGTCTCTTCATTCCAAAGGTGCACGCCCAAGTCTGACCCACACACCCAGTTCCCGTCCTCCAACTGCAGAAGTGCTTGAACGGGAAGGACGGGCAACCCCGTGCTGACGTCCTCCCATGTAGCCCCATGATCTTGGGTTCGCCAAACCTGCTGCCCCTCTGTGTAGGCACCAAACGAGACCCACCACGTCCCACTGTCTTCCGAATCAATGGCCACGTCACCAACCACCGTCCCTGGAAGCCCATCGACTTCATTGAATGTCAAGGACAAGCTGTCCCTCCAGTAGAGCACGCCACTTTTGGCAACGAGTGCAACCTCTGGGTCCTGTGGGGACAACGCCAAGGCAGTGCTTCGCACGGTGCCCATCCCGCCCCAAGACGTCCAGGTGATTCCGCCGTCATCTGAGAAGTGCAGTGATTTTTTGGCAGCCACAATGCGTCCAGACACCGCAGGATGATGCTGGAATGGAGTTTGCCAAGCGCCCACTTCATTGGGCCCACCGGCCTGGAAATAATTGGCGATGTTGGTCATCGTCCTTCCCCCATCGTCGCTCCGGTACAGCAGGCCGTAGTAAGAAGATGCATACAACCGGCCGTCCACTTCGGAATCGAAGAAGGCATGAAACCCATCGCCATCGAGCACCCGTGCCTCGAAGTCAGGATGGACCAACGTGGTGCCATTGTCTTGGGTACCCACAAGCAAGTGAGCTGCGCGATTGGGGTGAATGCCCACGGCGTAACCCTGTGTGATGTCCAATCCGGAGGAAAGGTCTGTCACTTCTCCATCTTCCCACACAAACACGCCGCCATCGTTGCCAAGAACAATTCGGCCATCCTCGAGCATGGTGATGCTGTGTTGATCTGCATGGGCGTATTTGGCCTCAGACGCGCCTTGCCAGTGCACGGGACAGTTCCATGTCGTTCCTCCATCGGTGGTCTCCCAAAGATTCACGCCCCCAACCAGGACGCGGTTTGCGTTGTTCGGATCGACGGCAATGCACAAATCCCAAAACGCTTGTCCAGCGCCATCTGCCCCATTGACTGTGTACCCAAGAAGGTTAGGTCCTTCCTCTCTTGTGGCCTCTGCGGTCCAAGTCACCCCGCCGTCCACACTGCGCCAAAACGCCAAGAAATTTTGCTGGAAGTAATGCCCTGCAACCGCGTACAAAGTGTCCAGAATCATGGCATCCCCCACCGATTGTCCTGCCAATTGAATGCGGCCGACGCTGTTGGCCGTTTCTGGCAGTACACAAGGCACCCAATTCTCGCCGACGTCCGTGGTCCGATAGAGCCCCACATTTTCAATGGCGACCACAGCGGTGCTGTCGTTGACCCAAATCGCGTCCCTCACATTGCCACTGCGCACAATGTCAAATGTGCTTCCGGCATTCGTGGTTCGGAACAATCCGAGGTCCGTCGCCACAAACACGGTATCTGTCATGGTACGATGTGGGCGGATGGCGTGAATTGTTCGGCCTTGTTGAACCTCAAAAGACAGCTCCAATGGCGCCCAGTTGGCTCCGCCGTCTGTCGTTTCAAGGACGCCAATGCTGTACGTGTCTCCCCCGTTCCCATCTCCAGTTGCCAGCCAGAGGTGGTCGGCATCCTCAGGATCAATCCAAAGGTCGGTCACCCCCAAGGGTGCAAGCACATCCACGCCGAAGACGTCCCATGTTTGGCCCTCATCCCAAGAGTGCCAGAGGCCGCCAGCGGGTGCGCAGGCGTACCAGTGTTGCTCGTCATGTGGGTCGATGCGAACCCGGTTGATTCGCCCTGCACCGCCATGGGTGGGGACACTTCGTGGGGCAACATACCGCCAGGAGGCATCTTCATCGGGCGGAAGAACAGCGGCAGTTTGCCTCCAATTTTTAGACGCTTGCCACCATGCGCTTCTCGGAACCGAAGCGGTCCGTCCACCGCGGGCCTCTGCCCACCATGCCCAACGGGCGAATGCCTTTTCGCCGCATGACCGCGACTCGGTGCGCCATTCCTCCTGAGACTCGAATGCCTCTTGAGCCTTCTCGAGACTCGCATCAGGACCTGACATCCATGCTGACCAAGTTTTGGCTTGTTCTGAGGGTGTGTCAACGACATGGTTTGGACTGGGAGACTGTCCCAATGCGGACTCCGCACACAACGTCAACACGGCAAGAACAAGCAGGCTCGGGGCGAACTGCTTGACATGCCATGACGTCCAATCGATGGGTCTGTGCGTGTGCATTCCTTGAAGGTACGCAAGACCCCGACGAAAGTTTCAATTCTGCGGACAAACACCTTTTGGGGGGAACCGCTTGGTTGAAATGCCCTCGAGACTTAACCCACTGCGGGCTCCATGGTGTGGAAGACCGCCTGAACGTCGTCGTCTCCTTCGAGGCGCTCGATCAACCCTTCCACTTCTTCCACCTGCTCGGCGCTGAGTGCTTTGGTGGTTGTGGGAACACGCTCGAGACCCGATTCCACGATTTCATATCCGTCTGCCTCAAGTTTGGACTGGAGTCCTCCAAAGGACTCGAAGGGTGCGGACACGATGATTTGGTTGGCCTCTTCGTCGCGCTCCACTTCCTCTGCACCCACATCGATGAGTTCAAGTGTCAAATCGTCCAAATCCACACCGGTGTCTTGGATGTTGAAGAAGCACATGCGGTTGAACATGAACTCCACCGAGCCCGTGGTCCCGAGTTGTCCTCCACCCCGGTTGAAATGAGACCGGACGTTGGCCACGGTGCGGTTGTTGTTGTCAGTGGCCGTTTCGACGTACACCGCAATGCCATGTGGGCCGTAGCCTTCGAAGGTCACCTCTTTGTAATCCGATGTGTCCTTGTCCGTGGCCTTCTTGATGGCACGCTCGATGTTGTCTTTGGGCATGTTGGCCGCCTTGCAGTTCTGCAGGACTGCACGCAACCGCGCATTGGTGTCAGGGTCGGCAATGCCTCCTCCTTCCTTGATGGCCAAAATGATGTCCTTGTTCAGGCGTGCGAAAATCTTGGACATCGCTGCCCAACGCTTCATTTTCCGCTCCTTCCGAAATTCAAATGCGCGTCCCATGGGTGGTTCTTTGTTGCGAAGATATTCGCTGCACGACAAGCGGAGAAACGACCGCCCTCAGTCTTCCGTGCAATCGTCTCCGAACCACGTCAAAAACAGGATCAGGTCGCCTGCACCGATCCCGCCATCGTTGTTGTGGTCTGCGGCACACGTGACCACACAGTGACCCGCGTTGGCATCCCACGTGGTTCCAGGGCCACATGTGCAGGACATGTCGCACGAACCATCGTCCTCTGTGGCTTCCGCATTGTAATTGCAAGCCACGGCATAGGTGCAGCCAGAGACGGCAGATTCTACAAGCCCCTCTTCATTCAGCACAATGCGCCGGTCAACCTCTTCCAAGGAAAGGCTCGTGTTGCCACCTCCAGCCCATGAAACCACCAAGCTGTCCACCGTGGTGTGGCTTCCCAACCCAAAGTGCGTCCATCGGCTGTTTTGGGACATGTATTGGGAACCACACGTCAAGGTCCGAGACGACGGCATTCCCTCGTTCCAGAGGGTCAAGACAGAGCCAATCGCATCGGGATGTCCACCATCCGGCACAAGCATGACTTGGAGCCAATGGTTGTCGTTGACCACGCCATTGTACAACGCTGCCTGAGGTCCCATGCGATGTGAGATGAAATCCAAGGCGCCGTCTTCGTTGTGGTCTCCGAAAGCCACGGAAAAGGTCAATTCGTTTTCCCAATTGATGGCCCCTGAAATGTCCTCCAACGGCAAGGTTCCTCCGGGGTTCAGGAAAAGCCCATTTGTCGAGTTGGGAAAGAAATTGGTCACGTTGGGATAGTCTGTGTACATGGATGTCCCCGTCGCGATGTACAGATCCTCCCAGCTGTCGTTGTTGACATCCAGCCACATGGCTCCCCAGGCCAAATTTTCGAGGAGAACCCCTGCTTCCTCGGCCATGTCAGTGTACGACAAGGAGTCTGATTCAACCTGGAAGGGTGCGCCCTGACAAACCAAAAAGTGGTTGCCGTCGTTCGCACCGTTGCTCACCATGATGTCCCAATCGAGGTCTTTGTCAAAATCGCCAAACGAAGAGCTCATGGAATAGATGCCGATGTCGATGCCCCATGACGCCGCCATGTCCATGAACGTGCCGTCCCCCATGTTGCGGTACAACGCGTCGGGCCAATTCGTCCTGTCATTGATAACATGCAAATCGAGCCATCCATCCCGATCGACATCGATCCACGTGCTTTGGAAGGATTGTTTCACGCCATTGCCCACGCCTGCCACTTCCGTCACGTCCTGAAATGACATGTCCAAATCCACGCCAGACAGGCCGCGAAAAAGCCGATTGCTCTCCGAGTTGGACTGTGGCGTATGGTAATGACAGACATACACGTCGAGACGATGGTCTTGGTCGAAATCCGCAATGGACGCGCCATAGGCTCGTTCCAAAGACGTTCCGCCCATGCCACCCGCATCCGGCACCTCCTGAAGAGAACCGTCTGGCATCCTGGCATACAATCGATTGGGGGCCAGCCTCTGCGTGACAAACAAATCCTGATCGCCGTCCCCATCAAGGTCTGCCCACAGCGCGCATTTGGCCTCTCCACCTGTGTTCACAATGCCCAAGTCGGCTTGCGCAAACTGGCCATCGCCATCGCCTTCGTAGAAGCGGATTTCACCCTGAAATTGGGTGAAGGTCAAATCGTCGTGCCCGTCCCCGTTGAAATCGGCCATGCTCACCCCATGACCTAGGAATCCGCCAAAATGGTTGGTGTAAAGCAGCCCCGCGGGATCGCCATTGGCGAAGGTCTGACCCCACACGACGGTCTTCAGCCCAAGCACGGATGCGGCGAGAAAGACGGAGAGGCGGACGTGGGCAGAGAACTGAAAGGCCATGGTGGGGGGACAAGTTTACTCCATGAAGAGCACATTGGCAGCTTGAAAGGTTTTCTACAAAATCGTGAATTTCATCGACAAACACAATGGTTTTGAGCGTAAATGACTAAATTACAGTAATCCAAAACCAGCCGAATGAAAAATTCTCTCGTCCTTGCGGTCCTTGCCCTCTGGATTTCCACGTCCGCGATGGCCCAAATTCAACAAGGCGGCCAACCTCTTCACTGGGGAGAATCCGCGCCAACTGTTGCATACAAAACATTTCCCGCGCTTGACCTCGACGTGCTTTCAGCCGAAGATGCCGTCACGGCAACGATGAAAGACGCCCCCTGGCGTTTTGGCATCGAACACGACGTGAATTGGACGATGTCGACCCATGGTTCATGGTCGGAAGAGGACGGCATGCGGGTTTGGCGCTTGGGCGTGCAGGCAGAAGGTGCCACAAGCTGGAGCTTCTACCTCTCTCGTTTCGTCGTGCCCAAAGGCGGTGAGTTGTTCGTGTGGAACGGCGACCGGACGCATTTCATGGGTGCGTTCAATCACTTGAATGTCAAAGATTGGGAAGGCCTTGCTTTGAGTGTGATGGACGGTGCTCAAGTGGTGTTGGAATACCGCGAGCCCTTGAGCATTCCCGCGACGGGCGAAATTGAAGTCGCACAAGTCGTTCAAGGTTACCGCTCTCTGCTCAGACGGGAAGCTGAATTGCAAGCCGAAATGTCAGCTGCCGGCCCCTTTGGAAACAGCGGCGCGTGCAACATCAACGTCAACTGTCCAGAAGGGGACGATTGGCAGGTGGAGAACCAATCGGTCGCTTTGATTGTCAACGGCGGCTTTGCGGCTTGCTCTGGCGCATTGGTCAACAACACCAACAACGATGGCACCCCCTATTTCTTGACGGCCAACCACTGCTTGGGCTCTCCCAACAGCTGGACCTATTATTTCAACCACGAAAGCGCGACTTGCAATGGCAGCACAGGCCCAACGAACAACAGCATTTCTGGTGGCACCCTGCTGGTGGCAAATGGTGGTTCGGATGTGGCACTGATTGAATTGAGCTCCACGCCACCCTCTTCTTGGGGCGTTGAATACGCGGGATGGGACGCGAGCAGTGCCACGCACACGAGTGCGGTGGGCATTCACCATCCTTCAGGTGACGTGAAGAAGATTTGTTTTGAAGACGACGCACCCTACCAAAGCAGCACGGGCGGTGCCCAAGTGTGGTGGATTGACGCCTGGGAATTGGGGGTGACTGAACCCGGATCTTCGGGATCTCCCCTGTTCAACCAAGATCACCGCATCATTGGTCAACTCTACGGCGGTGCGGCGGCTTGTTCGGGCTCTGTGAACAATGGCGCGTACGATTTCTACGGGCGTTTTGACGTGAGCTGGGGCTTGGGTGTGAGTCAATACCTGGATCCCAATGGATCAGGGACCTTGGTTCTGGACGGATACCCCACCGGATTCAACCCTGACAACGGATGCACTGACCCCACGGCGTGCAACTACAGCCCACAAGCCATCAACGACGACGGCAGTTGCACTGTAAATGACGACTGTGGCGTCTGCGGCGGCGACAACAGCACTTGTGGTGGTTGTACCAACCCCGCAGCTTGCAACTACGATGCAGAGGCCGTGGTGGATGACGGGTCTTGCGTCATCAATGGTGTGAATTTGACCTTCACCTTGTTGACCGACAACTACCCTGGAGAGACGACATGGTCCATCACCGACGGCGGCGGGAATGTGATCCTTGAAGGAGGCCCCTACAACAGCAACCAAACCACCTACACCGCTTCGGCATGCGTGGCCACGGGATGCTACACCCTTACGGTCAATGACAGCTACGGCGACGGATTGCAGTACGGAGGCGTGGTCGGAAACTACACCCTTGTCGATGGCGATGGACAGGTTCTCGCCCAAATGATCGCAAGCGGCAATTTCGGTTCGCAGGCTGTCGATGACTTCTGTGTTGAAGCCACGGGCAGCGACATCCCTGGATGCACCGATTCAACCGCGTGCAACTACGCCAGCGATGCCACCACGGATGATGGCAGCTGCACCTACGGGTTGGCGTATTTCCTCGACAGCGACAGCGACGGCGTCGGCGGAGTTGAGATGGGCACGACGTGCTTGTCGGTTCCTCCCGCAGGCCACGTGTTTTTGAGCGGTGACTGCAACGATGCCAACTCCACCATGTATCCAGGTGCTCCCGGCACAGGCGCCGGCGTGGACAACAATTGCAATGGCCTCATTGATGCCGACGAGGCGGAGCAGAACCCCTGCCCTGAAGACGTCAATGGAGACGGATCCATTTCCGTGGCAGACGTCCTTGCGGTGTTGTCTGAATTCGGCTGCACCTCGTCGTGCACCATGGACGTCAATGGCGACAACAACGTGAACGTCTCCGACATTCTCGCCTTGTTGGCTGCGTTTGGTCAGGATTGCTAAAACTGAACCCATGAACACCTTCTCTTCTTTCTTGTGCATCGTCGCGCTTGCGATTGGCAGTGTGTCGACAGCCACGGCGCAATGTGCGAGCTGTGAGCCGGACCTCTCTTGCGTGGCGGTTGACTTCCCCGTGCTCTGCCCTGAGCAGTTGCCCAACGCCACCCAAGGCGAACCCTATTCTGCCACGGCCACGTTCAACCTGCCTCCCTCGGTCATTGACCCCGGGTCGGGATTGGAAGCCACGTTGCTGACGGTCACGATTTCACAGGTGACAGGCCTGCCGTTTGGACTGGAGTTCAGCCCCAGCAACCCTGATGGCGTCTACCAGCCAGGAAATGGAGAGTACTACGGATGTTCTGTGGTGTGCGGAACGCCCTTGGTGAGCGGATCCTTTTTCGTGGACATCAACGTGACTGTGCTTGTGTCGGCTTTTGGATTCCAACAGACGGTGAACGAGAGCTTCAGCTTGCCGCTGATCGTGGAGCCGGGCGAAGGTGGGGACGGACCTTCAAGCTTTGAGCTCAGCGCGACACAAGGCTGCGCTCCCTTTGAAATTCAGGGAACCAATTTGATTGCGGACAACGGGGCGACCTACCTCTGGGACTTTGGCAATGGCCAAACCTCAGCCGCCTTCAACCCCACGTTCACGTACGATACGCCCGGCACCTACACGGTCAACGTTCAAACGGAAGTCAGTGAACTGGCCTTGACCCAAGTCAACATCACCACACTTGGCGGTGGCTGGGGACAGGACATTGAAGACTTCTTTGGTTCGCCTGACCCCTACTTCGTGCTGAGCGGCCCCCAAGGTGGCATTTACACCTCCGCCTACGCCGACGGCAACGAAACCCCCACTTTGGGTGGATTCAGCATCCCTTTGGACCCAGGAACGACCTACAACATTGCCTTCTACGACAGCGACGGCGTCATCACGGGCGACGACTTCTTGGGATCGAGTGATTTCACCCCGACTGGAGGTGGTGACATCACGGTGTCGAACAGCACGACCGCCATTTTGACCTTGACCGAGACGGTGGTGGCCAGTTTCAACGAGAGCACACAGGTGGTGGTCTTTGACGGACTCGAAGTCTACCAAGATCTCGACGGCGACGGCTTTGGCGACCCCGATGTGCTTGTGAATGCTTGCGACCCCGACAACGATTTGCCGTACGCGTTCAACGATCAAGACTGTGCCGACGACAACGCAAATGTGTATGTCGGTGCGGCTGGCACAGGTGAGGGACTGGACAACAACTGCGATGGCGTTGTGGATGGGGCCGAAATCATGACTGTGTTGGGTTGCACAGATGCAGAAGCTTGCAACTACGACCCTGCGGCCAACACCGACGACGGCTCATGCACCTTCCCCGAGCCCAACTTTGACTGCGATGGCAACTGCACTGCGGGAGAAGACTGTGAAGGGACCTGTGGCGGCACCGTCACGCTCGACGATTGCGGCGTGTGCGGAGGCGACAACACTTCTTGCACAGGATGTACTGACCCTGCAGCCACGAACTACGACCCGTCCGCCTCGATCGACGACGGCTCTTGTGAACTCCCAGAATGCTTGGGCGACCTCAACGGCGACTTGTTGGTCTCTGTCGCGGACATCTTGGAAATGCTTGGAGACTTCGGCTGCATCGAGAACTGTGATGCAGATTTGACTGGCGACAACGCCGTCAGTGTGGAAGACTTGCTGGCGCTGCTTGCGAATTTTGGCCTTGAGTGCCCTGAATAACGAACCAAAGATTTTGATCCATGAAACGCTTTTTGACTTTCTCTTCTGCCCTTTTTGCGGCTTGTTTGATGACCACCCAACTCTTGGGCCAATGCTCGGCCGATTTTGACTTTGGGGACGCCACCCTTGGCGTATCTCCCAACCCTGAATTGGGCGAACAATTTGAACCGGGTGTGGTGGGCGAGAGCTACGAGGACATCCTGCACATTTTGTTGCCTCAATTCGTCCTTGAAATTGACTCGACCCTTCCTTTTTCCCCCACCACTCCGCTTGACAGTGCTTCTCTGTCCTCTGTGGTCTTGGTCGACTTGAACGACACCCTGTCCACCACCACCTTGGATGCCGTGGGATTGCAGGTGAATTGCAACAACAACGGTGACTCGGGCAACCCTTGCTCTTTCTTGGGCGGCAACCAGTACTGCGCCTCGCTCACGGGCACACCCTCCGTGCAAGGTTCGTACCGCGTGGACATCTACGTCACGGGTTGGGTCACGGTGTTTGGCTTCCCATTCAGCCAAGAAGAAGTCTTCGGATCATTCGTTCTGGACTTGGGTGAGCTCGGATGCACCAATGAAGACGCCATCAACTACAACCCCAACGCGGTGGTGGACGACGGAAGTTGTCTGCTTGAAACGTGCCTTGGCGATGTGGATGGCGACAACTCGGTCACCGTGAGCGACCTGTTGGAGATTCTCGCTGAATTTGGTTGTACCGAAGGGTGCACGACAGACATCAGCGGCGACGGCTCGACAACTGTGGCAGATTTGCTCGAATTGCTGAGTGTCTTCGGCAACTCCTGCAGCTGATTCGTTCGGTAGTCACTTTGCAGCATTGCGGCAGGGCCATTTGATGCAACCGGAGGCTATGGCAACCTGTTGTAAATTGTGGCCCCTCTCCCTGACACATGAAAAATCTCTACTCCTTCGCAGTTCTTCTGTTCTTGATTCTCGGGAACTCAAGTGTGCTTGCACAAGAATGCACGTACACCATGAGCATGTTTAGCCAGTTGAGTTCAGGCCAAACAGACAGTGAATCAGCGACACTCGCCGGAAATTTGACTTCCGTGACATTCAACTTGAATTTCACAGGCACGGGGGCAAGCTACCCTGCGGACATGATGGTGTACTTGTATGCACCCAACGGGGAGTGCATTGTATGGGGTGGATGGAATATCCCTCCGACCGGCGGTTGCACCAACGTAGGAACGGGGTTCAACGCCTCATGGCCCGCCAACTGGAGCACAACAACGAACGGTTTTTACACCTACACGTTGAACACCAATACGTTTGGACTCAACGGTTCCGGAGCATGGACGGTGACTATCCAAAATGCGTGGACAGGCTCTGCTGTCGCGACCTACGATTTGGACATTGTGTTCGATGGCATTTGCGAGGGAGACTGCTTTATTCCGAGCGCTTGCAACTACGACCCCTTTGCCGACTTGATCAACAATGACCTCTGCATCTTCGCGGACGATTTGTACTCCCCGCCTGGCGTTTACGATTGCGATGGAAACTGCCTGCTCGATTTTGACGGAGATGGCATTTGCAATGCCTTAGAAATCCCTGGATGTCAAGAGCCTTGGGCTTGCAACTACAACCCGCAAGCCACGGACCCTGCCCCTCCTGCCGCCCCCTGCACTTATCCTGAGAGCAATGAGGTGGATTGCGACGGCAACAGTCTGCTTCCCCAATTCCTGACAGAGCCGCAAAATGTGACCGTGTCGTGCAACGATGTGCCAGACTCACCCCCCGTGTCTGCCCAGCCTGCACCTGCTGCGGTGGCCTACTACGGCCTGTTCGATGAGAGTTGCTACGATGCCATGGACGAGGTCGAATTTTCATTCACGGAGACCATCTATCCTGGCGACTGCCCTGGAGATTACACCATTGATCGGTACTGGGTGATCACCGATTGCAATGGCCTTCAAAATGCCATTTTGCAAACGATCACAGTGGTCGACAACCTCCCACCAGTCATTCTCACTGATTTGACTCCAGACACATTGGATTGCAACGACCCTGTCTTTTTCAGTCCGCTTCAGGCCGAGGACGCATGTGGTGGCGATTGGAATGTGATCGGAGAGCCTTCGTTGGTCTTCTTGCCTGGTGATTGTGAAGGAGAGTCCGTCCAAAAGAGGTACACCACCCTCACCGACGAATGCGGTAACCAGATTGAAGTTGAACAGGTGTTGCTCATCGAGGACAATGACCCGCCCTTTTGGCTTGAAGAACCACTCGAGCAAATCTTCACTGACAACATTGACGGAGAAGTGTTTGACGTCCCTGTGGCCGACGACGTGTGTTCAAACTTTGAGGTAGACATGACCACGTCGTACAACGATGGGTTGTGCCCTTTGTCTGTTGTAATGACCCGGACTTTTGTGGCCACCGACCAGTGTGGCAACACCTCAGCACCATTCATCCAAACCATCACAGAGGAAACGGACTTGGAAGCTTCTCTGTCTTCTGTGACTGCCGTCAGCTGCCACGACGGCAATGATGGCACGGCTGATTTGTCTTATTCCGGAGGCGTCGCCCCTTACACCGTGGATTGGAATGGATACAATCCCTCGTCCTTGCCTGCAGGTGAATACACCGTGGAGGTGTTGGACGCCAATTTGTGCAGTGTGACCTTGGATTTCTTGGTCACTCAACCTGCCCCCTTCTCTTTGAATTTGACGGCCAACATTCCTGAATGCAGCGACCCTGAGAGCGGCACCATTGCGGCAGACGTCAACGGAGGGACAGGAAACGTCAGCATCGATTGGGACGGCATCGACCCAAATGCCGTTGCCGCGGGGACGTACACTGTTTTGGCCACAGATGAGGCGGGGTGCATTGCAAGCTCTGTGGTGACTGTCGAGCCCGCAGACATCCCCGAGCCCTTGGAATTGGAAGGAGACGTTGAAGTGGTGCAAGGAGACAGTGCGGCTTACTACTACGAATACACCTTGGGCAGCACCTACGAATGGTCCTACTCTGGCGCACTCGAGGAACAAGCGTTGGCGTCCTTCGCCATCTCTGTTCTTTGGGACACCACAGGATACGTTTGTGTGCAAGAAACCAACCAAGAAGGTTGTGTCGGCGACCCCGTTTGCCTCGACGTCACTGTTCTTGACGATGTGTGGAGCGTGGGTGAAGTGGCACTTCTTCCCTGTTTGATGGCCTATCCCAACCCTGCTGGTGACCAGATGACTGTCAGCGTGCCTGCCGAATTGTTGGGGCATCGCTTCACCATCTTCAATGCCCTTGGTTCGCAGGTTGCTGCCGGACGGTTTGACGGCCCATACATGACGTTGGATGTCCAAACCATGCCTGCAGGCCAGTACCTGCTGAAGTCCATATCAGGGGCTGTCCTCAGCTTCCACGTATTGCGAGACTGACTCCACGCATTGCTGTCGACGTTTTCTGGCCCTTGACCCTAAACCTGCGTCTTCTTGGCTCCTCGATTGAATGTCGAGGGGACGTCTAAGTGTCATCTGAGGTGCATCACACCATGCCGGTGAAGCTTCGTTCCTTGACACCTCAAGGCAGGCAGGCAGCAGAGCAGTCTGTTCGACACGCCGCCAAACCCATATGCGTGCAGTTGGGCATCCACATAGCCCCCTGCAAGTGATGTCCTCATTGGAACCGCTTCCTTGCCTGCACCTACCCTTTCTTTTCTTGGAACTCATCGACGGTGTCCACAAATTTGAGCCCTTCCTTGAGAATCCCGCCCGTCTTGGGCAGAATATCAACGGACCATTTGCCTAACGTCAAGGCATCCGGAACATGGCCATTTGCCGACAGGAGTGCGGACTCTTTGAAGAATGCCTTAGGCCCTCGCGTCTTTGATGCTTTCGGACAAATCGAGAAGGCTCATGTCAAAGATTCGTGTCCCAATCAGAACAAAAGAAGGCCCCACCCAATCGGGTGAGGCCTTCGCGGTTTTGGTTAGAGTGAGTCGCTCTGAAGAGCGCTCTTGATAGGAATCTTAGTGTGCAATCACCAACTGCTTCACGGCTCGGCCATTGGCTTGGTCGAGAACCATTCGGTAGGTTCCGTTGGCGAGGTGAGCCACGTTGATGACGTTGCGACCTGCAACCAAACGTTCGCTGATCACCACGCGGCCTGCAGCATCCAACACCTGGAAGGCGTGGGCTTCAAATCCGGTGGTATTCACAATCACCACATCGTTGGCGGGGTTCGGGTAGGCCGTGAATGCCACAGATGCCTCTTCCAAACCAGAGGCAGCACCAGTCACAACCAAGCTCACGAGGTCTCCCACGCAACCTTCGGCATTGACTTCTTGCACGGTGATGACACCTTCTTCGAGGAGCCAAATCACGCTTACGTTGCTGGTGCCCTGCCCTTCAACAACCACACCGCCTTCCACGGTCCAGATGTACTCTGAGTTAGCGGTGAATGCGTAGCTGTATTCGGTGGGTTCTTCGAGCACCACGTCAACTGCCCCTTGGAGCTCCTGAACGAAGATGAACGCGCAATCTTCAGCATCGTGCAGCGTCGCATTTGCGTTGAAGTTGCATGCATTCGCATTCATGCAGCCATAGCACCCAAAGTCACAAGAACCATTGTCGGTGGTAGCTTGGTGGTTGAAGTTGCACGCATATACGTCCATACAGCCATCAGCATCGTACGTGCAGGTGCCATTGTTGTCCGTGGCCGTGGGATCGTAGTTGTTGGCTCCCATGTCGGTGCAGCCGCCCACTTCGTCCATGTCACATACACCATCACCATCCACATCTGCAATGCAGTTGCCGAGGCAGTCGTAGCCCGTTGTGGCCATCACACAGCTGCCGTCGTTGAGGGTTGCAGTCACGTCGTAGTTGCAAGCGTTGGCATCCGTACAACCCATGTCTACGCAGCTCGTGAAGTCACATGAGCCGTCGTTCAAAGTGGCTTCGCCATTGAAATTGCAAGCCAAGGGATTCGTGCAACCGTCCACATCGTTGCTGAAGCAAGAGGCGAAGTCGCAGCTGCCATCGTTGACCGTCGCACCTTCATTGTAATTGCACGCTGTGGACACGTTGCAGCCAAACACTTGGCAAGTCGCGAATTCACACGAACCATCGTTGTAAGCTGCATCCGCATCGTAGTTGCACGCAGCAGTCATGGTGCAACCACCTGGAACACATGTGCTGCCTTCTGCGTCGAAGAACATGCACGGCTCATCGGTGGCGCCATAGTTGCAAGCCAACTCGTTGTTGCAGTCGCTTTCTCCAGCGCCAAAAAGGCAGCTGAAGTCACATGAACCTGGCAGGTAGAAGTCAGCTTCAGCGTCGTAGTTGCAGGCAAACGGCAACACACAACCGCCCTGCAACACAATGCATGTGCCATTGTCGTCAGTCGCGAATGGGTTGAAGTTCACTGCAGCTTCATCTGTACAACCAGGAATCTCCTGCTCGTCACACACGCCGTCTTCATCCGAATCGTTCAAGCAGTTGCCGTCACAATCCAAGAATGGAATGGCGGGGTATTCACATGCACTCACGCTGCCCAACGTAGCGGCAGGATCATAGTTGCATGCTTCCTCGTCCGTGCATCCCACACAGCTCGCGAAGTCACACAACTCCACCACAATGTAATCCGCGGTTGGGTCGTAGTTGCAAGCAAATGGCAACAAGCATCCTGCCAGCAAGCAGCTGCCGTCATCTTCTGTGGCAGACGGGTCGTAGACAGGATTGCCTTCTTCCGTGCAACCGAGGACTTCCAATTCGTCACACACGCCGTCACCGTCGCCATCGTTCGTGCAGGTACCGTCACAGTTGTAGAACTCTTCTGGGTATTCACAAGAACCATTGTCGATCGTGGCGTCCATGTCGTAGTTGCAAGCCATGCTGTCGGTACAACCCGCGCATGAATCAAACTCACATGCACCTGGCAACTGGTAATCAGCCGTTTCATCGTAGTTGCACGCTTCCGCAATCAAACAGCCACCAATCAAGCATGAACCATCGTCAAATGTGGCATTCGGATCGAAGCCTGGGTTCATCGGATCGGTACAACCTCCAATCTCTTCGTCGTCACAAATGCCGTTGTCGTTCACGTCGCCAGCGCAGTCACCACCACACACGCCCAAGGCGTCGAGTTGGTTGCCGTCGCAGTCGCAGTCGCCAGCGGGGATGTCAGAACATCCGCACTCGTAGACCTCACCTGGGCCGTTGCACACGCCGCAAGCGTCGAGCTCGCCAACGCAGTCGTCCACGTCATCACAGATGCCATCGGCATCGGCGTCTGCTGCGCAGTCA
>Ga0160423_10000721_pt1 | contig 27478 bp, 29 predicted proteins | sample CRUFie14St8metaG_FD_108191 | JGI IMG/M metagenome (GOLD analysis project Ga0160423, IMG submission 108191) | Marine microbial communities from the Costa Rica Dome - CRUD Field 142mm St8 metaG | ecosystem: Environmental > Aquatic > Marine > Oceanic > Photic zone | place: Costa Rica: the Eastern...
CGTGCCAGCCCTCTGGAGCAAATTCTTTATTTGGTGTATTAGGGTCATTGTCGTGAATGCCCATTATTGCGTACCAATTATATAATATATGCCCTTCATTATTTGTCCACGCTCCTGTACCTGTGTTAGCCCACTCATTGTTATCTGTAACTTCTGGTATCGGAGTTCCGTCTCTGTAAGTTAATACTTCTGCGTTTTCTATAGACCAGTCTTGATTTCCGTAATTTATCCACTCAAACTCATTACCGTTTTGGTCTGTGGCTACACCATCAACATATAATTGCTCTCCTTGACTAAAACCTGTGATGAAGATGATAAAGGCAAAGAATGTGATTAGTTTTTTCATTTAGTTAGTATTTATCCCGAAAAGATAAGAAAACTTTTATTAGCTCAGTAACTTTAGCGTGTTGAGAAAAGCAATAGTGCCAAATGAGTGCCAAGATTTTTAGCATATTTAGCTGAGTTATTTCTAAGTACTAAATTCAATCTCATTTCCATAAAACTCTCCTAATGAATTGGTAATAAAAACTCTTACATAATATGTTGTGTTAGGGGTTAGATTTTCAATTGTAGTACTTATGTCTGTACCATAAACAACCTCAATATTATCATCATTTGTAGGGGATGGATTAGTTGAATAGACAAAGCCTTGCATTTCTCCAAGCGCAACTTCACAATTCTCTGAAACTATACTTATAACACCATTTAAAGTCGCTGAGGTTTCAGTAATATCAGTAACTGCTTCAGTAGATAATGTAGGCTCGTAGATACAATCATTACCCTCGCTATCACTACTACAAGCGAAGATTAATAAAGCTGATACTAAGAGTAGTTTTTTCATCGTTTTAATTTAAATAAGCCTAAAGGTAAAATAAGAAATAAAGCATAAATATTGAATAAATATCCTATTAAAATATTTTTATTCAAATGTTGATCCTTTTCAACTCACAAGTATAAAAAAATTCAGAAAAAATATTTTTGGATTTTTTTTGTTTGGAAAAAAAGTTAGCGAAAAAAAAGATAATCTTCTAAATGGTTTTAAAAAATTTGAAAACGGAAATCAAAATTATTTAAATACAAATACATTAGAATATGATTATAATGAAAATAAATATTTTGATGTATTTGTTCATAATGAAATAATAAATGAAGATATGTTCAGTTATGAAATAAATGAATTATTAGAATTGTACAAGAAACATAGTACTTAATTTAATTTTTAGATAGGACCCAAAAAGGATGACGCACATATGTTCATAATATGAGACAAGACGAATTTCAAAAAGCCAAAAGAATATCACGAGCAATTCAAGATTATATTGAATCAACAGGTGCAAATGGAATTAGAAGTACTGATATCTACCCCTATTTATGCAGAAAAGGCCTTGTCGAAAAAGATTTAAATAATGGCTTGAAATTTCGTCAATTTTTAAAAAAACTTTATAATTATGGAGTTTTATCATCTACAATACCACAATGTAAGCCTCAGAAATCTGCTTCGTCTGAAAAGTTTATGGAGTGGTATTTTTATAAAGTAAATAGCAATAATGAAAAAAAAACTAAGTCTTCCGAAAGTAATATTACTAAATCATTTAGAAATATTACAAGTGATAATGAAGCAGATGTAATCATTAAGAAATTAAACAAAACGATTGAGGCATTACCAAAAAAACATCCTTCAAGTTTCACTTACAATGAACAGAATATAAGAAAGCTCTATCCTCGGGCTTATGAAAAATGGTCTGTAAAAGAATTAGAAATAGCAAATATAGCTTGGAAAATTTTTAAAAAAATAGATAAAGTAGCTAAGCTTTTAAAAAGACAGCCATCGTCAGTAGAAAAAAGACTTAAAAATGAAAACTTACTTTAAATATTAATTTTTTTATCAATTATCTCAACTTTTAATCTTTTGTCTTTTTTATAAATTTTCTCAACTCTGCTCCAAGGGGTGTGTAACCCTACTTTTGTTGCACATTCATGAAAATTTTTTGCAGACCTAATACTTAAAACTGCCAAATAACTGCCAAGAATATTACTATCTTTACTGTAAGTTCTGTGTAATAAAAACATTCTAAATTCATCCCTACCGTAAAGAAAAAACCTCCGATTTCTCGAAGGTTTAAAGGTTAAAGTAGTGTAGCGGTGACACTTGTGGAGAAGATCGGATTCGAACCGACGACCTCTTGACTGCCAGTCAAGCGCTCTAGCCAACTGAGCTACATCCCCATTACTTTATATATCTTCTTAAAACTTGAAACACTTAATTTTCAAACAATTTAAAAGAACACTTCAAATCTACTAAAAACTGACAGACTTTTGACAGACATTAGCTTTTAGTTGTTTTCTCAACACGCTAACGCTACTGAGCTAATAAAAGTTTTCTTAACTTGTGTGGATAAAACTAACTAAATGAAAAATATACTATAAATCATTGCTTTAAATGTTTAGAGTTTCAGAAGTAATAAAAATTAAAAGTAGTATTGACGAAATATGGGCAGTTATATCTACCCCAGGGCACCTAAATCTTTTTCATCCTTTTTGTAAAGAACATAACACATTAAAATTTAAAGACAATACTATAATAAAAGATGAGTTAATTTATCTGAATGGGTTAAATTATGTAAGAAATTTTAATAAATGGGTCCCTAGAGTTGGCTACAGCTTAAAAATCGGATCAATTAATGCAAAGCAATCTAATGTGAATTGGGAAATTATTGAAGGTAAAAGCGATACTAATTATGTAAAAATTACTATTAAACCATATTTAAGTAATAGAATCCCAAAGTTTTTATATCCTTTCTATCATTACATTATTATTAGACCAAAGCTTAAATCTTACCTTAAGTCAGTACTTATGGGACTTAATTATTACATGCTTAATAAAAAAAGCGTACCTAAGAGTTTTTTTGGAACTCATTCTTGGTTTTCGTAAAATATAATCTTAATTGAAAAGTTTTCTTAAATTGTAAAAGTTTAAATTAATTAACATGAAAAAACTTCTATTTATTTTCGTATTAATAACAATGTTATTTAATAATAATATTAAAGCTCAGTCTTGGAAATACGAATCAGGGGGGTCAGATTTTGATGGTAAATATAAAACATCTTACGTAATAGGTATAGGCAATGAATTTCCTTATGAAAATCCATTAATGGCTATAAATAAATTTGATAAAAAGGATGGCTTTAATTTTTATATTTCCGGAGCAGGATATTCACAAGAAGGTACTGGCTTGAAGGTTTTATGGGTATTTAGTAATGAACCAGATACAATTTATTCGACCTATGATTTTAGCATTTCAAGTGATGGTAAAATAATTTTCTTTAATGAATTTAATGACCCAAATTCTGAAGATAAAATTAGTTCAGCTGAATTTATAAATAAACTTAAATCTGCATCAAAAGTTTCGGTTAGAGTCAAAGATAATTATAGTAGTAATGATTTAGTTTTTTCTCTTAAAGGAAGTACAAAAGCAATTAATTTTGTTCTACCTGATTTAGATAACATAATTTCTGACGTAATTAATAAAAAAAAGGCTGTAAATGAAATTAAGCAACAGAAAACGGCAAAAATTGATGAATTAATAAATTCTATAAAATATGTAAAATTATCTTCATCAAGCTTATCAACGCTAATAGGTAAATTAAAAGAAGACTTCGGACTTGATCCCTACGGATTAAGTGACACAAATAAAAATTATAAATCAATTAAAGTTGTTCCAGTTATAAAGGAACAAATGTTTATTGCATATGGATATGTTGATATATATTATACTTTGGAAGACGGAACTGAAGATAAAATTTACGGGACGTTTAAGGTAGATATGGATTCTCCTATTTTTGAAGAAGTTAGACAAAAAAGAGAGGAAGAAGAGTTAGCAAAAAAACAAGAGGAAAAAAAAGGGAAAGAGGCAATCGAATTAGTACTTAAAAAATATTCATACGAGCCATTAAAACAACAGGTTATTAGTGAAATCAGCAGATATTCTAGGGAAGGTTACTCTTCGGATAAATTTGAATTAATAGATGTTAAAAATGTAATGCTTTCTCTTGGTGATTTTAAATATGGTAAATTTTGGGAATGTCAAATGGAAATCCAGTTAAAAAATGATAACATAATTACTAAAAAGTTATATGTATATAATCTTGAAATAACCAAAAAAATCTTGAAATCTATGGGATCTAAAGCAGGAGAAAAATTTTAAATACTAAACTTTGAGAAATCTACTCAATACAATAAATTTTTTGAATTATTATGGCTTATATTTTGATTTAAAAATTAGCTGTAATAGTTACATTAGAATACGTTTTTTTTAAAAATCAAGTTTAGATGATCAATAAAAACTGGATTATATTATTAATGATATTAATTCCAATAGTTGGATATTTATTTAATTTGTATGCTTTATTTTTTGTTTTCCTTTAGGATTATTCAGATTTAAGAAATGAAGATGAGAAAATATAGAATGATAATTTCTGCGATTAATGCAGGCGGGATATATTTAATTTTAAATTATGGCAGCACATATAGGTGGTGGATTTTAATAATTTTTGTAATTATACAATTTATAATACTTTATTTTTTTGTCAGGGAAAAGAACTAATTAGATGAAAAATATATTATTATTTTTAAGTATATCTTTTTTAAACTCTACAAGCTCTACAGATTATAGCGGATCTTGGGTTAGCTCAGGTGATAATTTTCAAAACACATTGACTTTAGAAAAAATTGATGGCACACAAAACATTTACAAATTTTCATTTAATGGTTGGAGAATATCTTATGATACTTTTACAAAACAAGACATTAGATTTTCAGGAGAAATGAAAGATGAAGTTTTCCTTATTGAGATAAAACAAGAGAAAGCAATTTATAGTGATGATGGGCGTGAGTTTGAAGAGGGTTGGGAATTGTATCTTGAAGGAGAAGAGCGTTGCAAGGTATACTTTGAATTTGATGATTATTTGATTAAGGTAAAGACTTTTGATTGTAGTTTTATATATGGGGGATATGGGGTTTCATTTGATGGAGATTATTTAAGATAACTATTTTTTAATGTTTGATAACCAAAATGCAATGTTTTGTAACTCTATGTTGAATCAATTTTAATTATATTTATATTAATAAATGAAGTTATCATGAAAAAGTTAAAGATATTATTCATAGTTTTTATTTCAGGCACTATAATTAATGTTTGGTTATTTAGGCTAAATGTTGAAACTCCGTTTAGAGGAGGAGATGCTAAAACGTTAATGGAAGAATTTTTGGTTTACGGGCTTAGTGAAAATATATTTTATTTTGTTGGAGCTTTAAAGATCATAGCTTCATTATTATTATTATCTGGGATATACTTTAGAAAGGTAATTTTACCATCAGCATCTACAATATTATTAATTATGCTGATTGCATTGATTATGCATTTTAAAGTTGGAGATAGCTTTTATAAACACCTACCAGCATTGATTATACTTACATTATGTGGGTCACTAATTTTAATGGAAAAGCATTTAATTTCTGAAAAAGAGTAGCGCTGTTTGAGGAAAGCTTATGGTCTCAGAGGACTTTTTTAAAAAATTATTTTTTAAATTTTATTATCAAGATCAAAAAGAAAAAAAATGTAGCTAATAGTTTTTCTAGAAGTTCACTTTTTTTTTTCTCAATCTGTATTAAATGTTGTGGGTTAAAACCATTTGGGCTACCTGTTCCATTTTTTATCAAAGTTTTCTTATTTAGTGGAGTAGCTCTTTCAATAAAAAAAGGATTTTTTGAAAAACTATTTTCCCAATGGATGCTATCAACAAATTTATTTTTATTATCAATCAAGTAAATAGACTGATAAACCTCATCGCTTAATTGATTATTTAAAAAATTAATTACTTCAAGAGATTTTAATTCATCATTCAAATGTAATAATTCTCCATTTGGGAGTATCAATTTCCAATTTTCTAAGTTTATATTTTTATTTTTCGGCGAATATAATTCTACCCAATTTTTTATTTCATTATCACTCAATATACCAACTTCATTTATTATGATTTTGTTTAACCATTCGCTGTCTCCAATGTATTTATAATCTATTTTTATGTTCACAGTATCAGATGTGTGATTTAATATTGTATCTTTAATTGAAGAAAATAATTGTTTATCATTTTTAACTAAATTTCCATTAATTGAAGCAACAACATTATAAAGTGGATTTGGCTTAGCTTCAATAGGTAATGGGATTTCTTTAAAAAACTTACCATTGTATAAGGAATCATTAATAAGATTGCCATTTACCATTAAATCACCATTGTAGCTAGAATTAACTTTAATATTTAAATAGTAACTATCTTTTAAGTTAAATTGATTTTTAACATGTTTAAAATAGGATTTAGGTCTAAGATTTGCAAAATCTCTCATGAATTGTACATTTTTTTCCCATTTAGCAGAATCACCATTAACATATTTGAAATGTTGCATTAGCTCTGGTTTATAAATCCCCCTAAGTGAATCAATTACTCTGTTTACATTTTTTGGTTTAAATACTGTTGCTAATGAATGGCACACTTGATTAATAAAATCATTTTTAACTTTTTTGTTTGTTAAAATCTTCCTTAGTAAAAGAGTTGACCACCGGGGATTGTGCCAAACAGTTTCATATTCACTAAGTCTATCTTTTAAAAAATTGTATGATGGTCTACCAAACCCTAGGTCAGTATCATACATTATCCATCTGAACTTTTCGTTATTGTTGTGTTGCCAAAAGCGGATATTTCCCCTGTAATCAGTATTACACAAATATATTTGAGCAACATTAAAATCAATAAAGTTTCTTACATCCATCATTTTTTTAAGTGAATCTAAAACTTCAATTTTTTCGAGATTATTTTTTATTACATATGATCTTAATTTTTTATAACTGGTATTTGACCCATGGTCTTGGGTAAATCTTCCTTGTAATAAGTTTAAGCTATCAATATCAGCGTTGAAATTATATTTTAAATAATGTTGCCCTATACGTTCTCTTAGGTTATAAACCCCCCATAATTTACCATTTACAAATAAATTTATAGGTTGAAATTCTTGAATATCTATGTCTAGATTTTTGGAAAGTTGAGTTGATAATACGTCCTTAAATCTAGTCTTATACGAGTCACCTCCAGAATTTCTAATTACTAGGTGTTTGTATTTATCATTATCTCTATATTTAAAAAATGGGAACGAGAATCTTTTTTCCCCATATATATCTCTTGCAATAATTCTTAAAGATTTCTCGTTTCGAAATCTAGTCATTCCACCAAAGATTCTTAAACCTGCATTTTGATTAATTACTTCAACTCCGTTAGTATCTATATATATTATTTTACTCTTCCTCTCCCACTTTTTTAAAAAATTTGCATTAGCCCAACGATTATTTACAGTATCCATATATGAATTAGCTCCCCTTACATAGATTCCTTTATAGGGGTCATAAAGATTATCAGGGTTTGTTGATATTGATAAAATCGGGAAAGTGCTTTGATAATCAATCAAGTATAAAAATGACCTAGTATAAATAATTTTATTATTGAGTTTTAAACCTAGAGAAATAACTTTTGTTTCTGAAATTTTAATGGAATCTTTCCATTTTTTACTATTAATGCGGGCTTCATCTCCATTTATTTCATAGACTAATTCTCCAAAATTTGAATGTGCTTTTAGAAAAAAACTATCATAAAATCCACTTTGATGTGAAACGATTATCGAATCATTCTGTGAAAAAGAAAAACAAAACGATATCATAAAAATTAAAAGTATATTTTTTTTCATTTACTTTAATTTAATTTCTATTCTTCTGTTTTTTTGTCTTCCTTCTTTTGTTTCATTAGAATATCTAGGCGAAGTTGGACCAAAACCAACATATGATAATCGGTCACTTTTAATCCCTTGATTAATCATAAAATCGTAAACGGATTTTGCTCTTAAATTTGATAAATTTTTATTGAATTCTAGATTTCCAGTATTATCAGTATGCCCTTCAATTAATAATTTTTTATCAGAGTTTATTGCTAAAAGTTCAGCAATAAAGAATAGTTTTGATAAATTTTTAGCCGGAAGTTCATATTGATTTTTTTGGAATTGTAGTTCTAGATTTATGCCAGTAACTTTAAATTCTATTCTTCGATTTTTGGTATGTGCTTCATCATTATTGTTAAGATCAATTAACATATCTTCACCATAACCTCTATATGTTAATCTATGAGATTCAATTCCCGATTTGATTAAATAATCGTAAACAATTTTTGCTCTTTTTTCCGAGATAGTTTGATTATATTGTTTAGATCCAGTCGATGACGTGTGACCACCAATTTCAATATCAAAGAAATAATTTTCTTTAGATAATAGAATATATTCATCAATAGCAGTTAGTGATCCTGGTAATATTTCAGTTGAATTATTTGCAAAAGGGACTTTAGTCAAAAGTGTACTTTTTAGCTTTTCTTTTTCACTAATTTCCATTTTAGCTTTATCAGGCATTTTATCTAAGCATGGACAGATTGCTTGTTTAATGTTATTATCAATTTTCATGTCTTCATAAGGGACGAAATCTCTTATAGCAGATTTGATTCGGTCATATCCATTATTCCATGTATCGGTATTGTTTTGCCAATAATAAACAGCTTCTTCAGGGCCTAAATCACAAAATTGCCTTAGCAACAAGGCTGATACATATCCTGATTGATGCCATCCATTCCAACAATGTAAGTAAATAGGTCCTTTATTTATCTCTAATATAGATTCATGTGTCATTTCAAGTAATCTTCGAACTTCTTCATTATTGTTACCACTAATTTGATAATAGTTTAATGAGGTTCCATTTTCAGATTTTATTGAAGTTGGGGCTGTTTCAAAATTTATCTTATATAGATACACAGCTGAATCAAAATTTAGATTTGCTAAGTTATTTAAGCCATCGTTTGGTAATGGATTTTTATTATTTCTTTTATTGGTTGAATGGTAATAGTTATTTCCTCCTCCTCTGTATGCTATACCGTGCAAAATAGTTCTGAAATTCCTGGTACCATATAATAATGAGCTGCCTCTACCTCGGTTATCAGTTGCTTTTTCTTTAGCACAATTTAAATTAAACGTGTTTTTGTAATATTTAATTTTATCAAAAACATCTTCATAACGATTTTGAGTATGTGTAGAATTGACCGTAATTATTAAAGCAAGAATCAATATTTGTTGGGATTTAAGCATTTTTTCAGGTTTTTTTAAAAATAATATTTATCATTCGTTTATTATAGCTTTAAACTTTAAAATTATAAAAATAAATAGTTAAGCTTATTCATTTTCAAAAACTTAATTATTAATTTAAATTTTTTGTAATTTAGAGTAAATCAAAATATGAAAAAAATAGACAAAACATATTTGAAAAAAAAAATAAATAAATTGAATAAAAAAATTCATAGAGCTGAAGTTCAAGGCAATGAAAATAAAACTTGGTGGAGAAAATTAAAGTTAAAAAAACTAAAGTTAAAAATTAATAGATCTAAATAATCAATATTATGGAAAAACAATGTTTGTGTAAATGTATTCAGTGCAGTCAGGGGAACTGTAAAGATTGTTCTTGTGTAAATTGTACTAGCCAATACTGTGAAAAATAAAAAAGATAATTATATTTTTAGCCCTATTTATATTTGCTTGTGGACCTACAAAACAAGTTAAGGATGATAAAAAAAGCACCAAGAAAGCACATGTTTTATCTCCTAATGTAAATTCAAATAAATACTCTAAAAAGAGAACAAAGAACTAACATTATTAGAGCTGGGCACAAAAAAACCCTTTTTTAAAAGGGTTTTTTCAAGAAATATAATTTGTTCAAATTGGACTTATTGTAATCTGCTTAAAATTTTTAGTTCAAAATCTTTAACTAATTCGTATTTTCCTCGCTTCGAGAGTAATTCTAAAAATCTCTTCTTCTTTTCCATTTTGTCATAAAACATTAAATGGTCCTGTGTATCTTTTCCAGTTAACCCAACCCAGTGTGTAGCACCATTAGGTAGCCCAATATCGTAAGTGCCAAAGCCTACTACACGATCTTCAAAATCTTCTGCAAACTCTTTAACTATTTTGTCGTGATTTGTTTTAAATGCTACAGCATCCTCTGGAATTATATCCCATATATGGACTTGGGGCATTTTATCAGTGTCTCCTTCTTTCCAGCTCAACATACGACCTGATGATGAAGACCCCCATTCTTCTACGTAATTACCCATTTTTGCCCAGAAAGCACTATTCTTATCAGAACCCCAAAATTCATCTTCAATCATTTTCTCACCTAGAGTGTATAAAAATACAATTCTATGGGTCATGCCATCATTTTTTCCTGCTGTAAATCTTTCTACAACAATTCCGCCTTTATTCATTTCTACATCTTCAAATGCTTTTTCAAAAGCTTCTTTTATGTCTTTCTGAGTGAATGGTTTTGCTTTGATTTCAACGACTGAAAATGCCATTGTTTGTGCTGATAATTGAAATGTAAATAATGCTAATAAAAGTAATGTGAATATTTTTTTCATAATTTAGTTGGATTTTAATTTAGATAAATATAAAATATTTATACTTGCAAAACAAAACCAATTTTAAAATTTATGGGAATTAATTTGAAACAGATTTGCAAAGATATCCTAACAGCTTACATTGTTGTAGCTATAGATGTATTTGGAGGTTTTAAAGCAAATTTAAACATTATTAACTGGAGCTCTAATAAAGTTATTAAGTTCTTAATACTATTTGGAATAATAAGTTTAATTAATTTGATAATACTAAGATTCAAGGGCAAATCAAAACCCGATTAATTTATTTTTTTATTAGTTTGAAAACTGCCTTTTTATTTTCAGAAATAATTTTAAGAAAATAAATCCCTGTGGGCTCATTTATATTTAATTCAATAACTTGAACTTCAAAATAATTTTCATTTAATATTCTTTTTCCATTAATATCATTTAATATAATATAAACATTATCAAAATTATTAATTAGATCAATTGATATTTTACCAGTACTTGGATTGGGATAAATTATTGGAGTAAAGTTGAAATTATTTTCTATCAAGCCAAGAGGTGCAGTAGAAATAATTACCGAGTAATCTTCAGTTTCTCCATAAGTTGTTTCTTCACAAGCATTTGAGGGTACATTTCCAGCCCAATTTGTTTTTGCTCTTAAGATGTGCTGTCCAAGGTTAGCATCTTCAGGTATTGAAATTTCTATTGTTTCAGTAAAAGTCCCTGCCCCGTTAAAATCAGGTTCAATAATGAAATTATCAACAATTACTTCATTTTCAGAGAATTCATTATCGTCATTAAAATCAATCCATACTTTAACATACTGATCTCCATATCCTGTGGTTACAGTTAAATAGTAGTCTTGACCTTGGTTTAGCTCTGTTGAAAGATTTGTGAAATCACCATAACCTTCACATTCTGATTCGTTATTAATATCTCCAAGCTGAAATAATTGAAAGCCATCACCAACAGAGCAGTTCATGGATGGAGTACAAAATATATTCTCTTTTACTTCATACATAAATTTATACGTTTCACTTAATAAGCCATCTAAAGATTCAGCATATACTTTGAAAAAAGCTTTTGTTCCTGATTCAAAGTTTGGGATATGAGTTTCAGAGATCCAATCATTATTATTATTTATCATTGAGATTGTTCCAGAGGAAGTTTCTGTAGACCATTCTACATATACACTATTTAATTCTCCATTATATTGTATGGATGAAGTTACAAATTGTTCAAGACCTTCTTTTGGCTGGTATTCTGTTGGTTGATTAGAAATTCTTGTAGTCATTATAGACGGATAATTCTCTCTTCCATCTAATTTTCGTTCCCAAAGTCCTCTACCCCATGTTGCAGCCCTTAGCGTATTAGACCCATAAATAATCTCCAGCTCATTAATGCTGGTATTTGGAAGATCAGCATTAAAAAGAGTCCACGAATTTTCTGATAAGCTTTTTTTATAAACACCTATTTCAGCTCCAACATATATATTGGGTTCACTTGTATGATCAATGGCTACAGATAAAATTGGCATATTTCCGAGGTTGTAAGTTATATTATTCCAGCTTTGACCAAGATTATTTGATGTAAATATCTTTTCATTATTATCAGAGTAAGATCCGTAAGTAATTACAATATTATTATCATCATTAGGATTAAAAGTTAAATCAGTAATATATTCGTTAGGTAAGACAGGTGACGACACTTCATTAAAAGTTACACCTCCATCAGTTGAAATTTTTATTCTACTTCCATAGGTTACTGCTATTATTTCTGAATTATTTTGTGCAATTGCTGCATTTTCGATATTTCCGTTGAAAATACTCTCTCCAATAGCATTCCAATTTGAACCAAAATCATCACTTCTATATAATATATCAGAAACAGTATATATGCTCATTTGGTTATTTGGGTCATAAAACAATGGTGTGACCCATGCTCCTTCAAATTCATTTGGGGTTGCTCCATCTTGACTATATCCTCCATCTTTTGTTCTTCTTTTTGAACCAAATTGTACGCTGCCAATCATCCAGTCACTGTTAAGAGGATGAATTATTCCTTCCATACCATCAGCACCATAGAATTCGATCCATGTATTTTCATTTTTTATACTAGTTCCGTTATCTTGCGAACCAACAATTGTTCTGTAATGATTTGATTGACTTCCCCCTAAACAATAATTTTCTCTAACTGACTGGCCTTCAAAAAATTCCCATGAAATACCACTGTCGCTACTTTTTGCTAAAAAACCATCAGTATTTATCCAAAAAATACCATTGTAGCTTCTTGCTCCTCTAATATCAGCGTGTACGTATTGTCCAGTAGTATTATAATTTTCATTTCCAGTAGCCCAATATGTAACTTGATTCCATGTTTCTCCTCCATCGCTACTCATATGAGTATCAATGTCTCCAAAGAGCAATAAATCGGAATCCCAATCACTAACTGCAAATGCACCATAATTTGAAATTTCAGGATTGCCGATAAGTATGAATGTTTCACCAAGGTTTTCGGATTTCCATACTCCATCACTAGAACCAATATATACACAATCTACGCATGCATTTGAGATAGATAATTTAATATTACTATTGTTCCCAATAATTTCACCAGATTGAATAAAACTTTGTCCTGAGTTTGTTGAAATGTATATATTTGAATCGTTATTAGTTGTTGAAATGTAAACAATATCTGGATTAGTTGGGTGAAACTCAATAAAATCATAATTTTGGCTAAATCCTGATGGATGACTACCAACTGGGATGTTGTAGAAAGTTGCCAAATTATCTTCAGATCTATATAATCCTTCGCTAGTACCAACAAAAACTAAATTTGGTATTGTTGGATGGTACATTATTTTTAATATTCTGTTATTTGTCCCAAGCCCACCCCAATTTAAATTATTTGGATTGAAATTTGTAATAGACCAAGTTTGTCCGCCGTTTATTGATTCATAAATTCCATGAGTGGTCCCATTACTTGAATTTCTAATATTGATTAAAACCCTGTTAGGATTATTAGGTGAAACAGCAATAGTATTAACTCCTGAAGCAAATAAAAAATCAGTACTATTTTCCCATGAAAGTCCACCATCGATTGTTTTCCAAAAACCACCACTTCTAGAACCTATGAAAATCCTATCAGAATTATTTGGGTCAACATAAAAACTTTCAATTCTACCAAGCCCTACAGCATAGTGGCCAGTAACATCTTCAATATAGTGAGGACCAAGCTCTTGCCATCCAGTGCTAAATTCTAATCTATTAGAGTTAGAGTTTTTTGAAATAAATTTTTTAAATGCTTTAGTTGAATGATAAGGATCAAAATTATTTCTATCTCCACTAGGATAAAATTTAGGTTCATTTTCATAAAGCCATCTTTGATATTTTTTCCATCCAGAACCTTTTTTTGATATGTCAATGTTTTCAAAGTAGGATTCAGCAGATTCTACAACATCATATAAATTAATATCATAATTAGATGACATATCTTTCCATTCTTGGCAATTTAAAAAGAATGAGTAGCTAAAGAGAATTATAAATAATAAAGGTTTCATTCATTTTAATATTAAAAAAGCTAATTAATATTATGATTATATTTTTTAAAAATAAATAAAATTGTCGTAAGAGTGTAATATAATCTGGAATATCAAATGGTATGTTTATAAATTAATACGTAAATTGAAATCAAAAATATTATACTTTATCATAATTGTTAAATGAAAAAATTATTTATAACATTTTTATTAATGTTGTTTTCGTGTACAAATGAAATTGATTCCTCTCAAGACAATTTTATAAATAATTTATATGGGGTTTATTTTCTAGAAAGTTATACAGACACTGTTGGAAATTCATTCGGGCCTAATTTTATTGAAGGGGAATGTACTGATGATTTATTAGTTATTAATGAAGAATCAGTGAAATATCAATATGATATCATTTCTAATTTTATTTGTGATTGGGAAATGGCCTCTGAAAAAATTTTTAATTATGACATTATTCCAGATACAGCTTTAATTTCTGGGATTATTAGAAACGATATTGGATCTACTGAAAATAATGAGGGAATTAGATATAATTTCGGAGATCAATGGCAGTTTGAAGATTATATTGGGAACTATTTTGAATTTGAAAATAATGAGTTATTGTATGTAGAAGAGTTTCAAAACACTAATGGAGTAGTTATAACATGTGCTATGGTATGGACCAAACAAGAATAAAATGAAAAAAGCTGATATAAGAAAGATTAACTTAAAAAATAAATTTGCTAAAGTTTCAAAATATTGGTCTCCAAAAATCATTGCTGAGCTTAATGACTATCAATTTAAATTAGCAAAATTTAAAAATCATTTCATAAGGCATCATCATCCTGAAACTGATGAGGCTTTTATTGTTATTGAAGGAGAAATTTATATTGAATTTGATGAAAGAACAGAAATGATTAAGGCTGGAGAGATGATAATTGTTCCCAAAGGGGTTGCTCATAAACCCTATTCAAAAAAAGAAGCAAAAGTTTTAATGATTGAACCAAGGGGAACTGTAAATACCGGCGATGTTGTAAATCAATTAACATTATCTAATGACAATTGGATTTAGCCACTAATTCATTGTAATTTCTTCGCTTTTTTAAAAATAAGTATTATGAAATTTTAATTAGACTTAATATAAATTAGATGTTTTTATTATTTAATTAACACATATTCACACAATTAACTATAAATTAGTGAAAAATAATAGGTTATGTATAATATAAAAAATCCTGGAGTTTGTCAATGCGGACAAACTCAAGACCCAAACGGGAATTGTGATGGGTCTCACTCAAAAAATTAGAAAAAACCTCACTTAAGTGAGGTTTTTTTATTTCTTCATTTTATCAGGGACTAAAGGATTAATAATCCTGAACCATAAGGGCGGTATCAAACTTAGTAGAATTGATGCTGGATATCCTAAAGGTAATGTTGGACTCTCTTCAAAACTATTTAAAAGTTGGTATTTTTTTGAAGCTTTGTAGTGATGATCACTATGCCTAGTTAGTTCATACAAAACTATCCTTCCAATGTTAAAGTTTGAGTTCCAAGAATGATAAGGCTGAACACGTTCATATCTTCCAGATGGAGTCTTAAATCTCTTTAGTCCGTAGTGTTCAATGTAATTAATAGTCTCTAAAAAGATAAAAGCTAATATTCCAATCGATAAAGCATAAAAAAGCACATCAAATGAAAAAATTAAATATATAGATATTAAATACATAGGTTGAATTAAGTGGTACCAAAAAACATCGTTTTTTATTGAAATGAAACTTTTTTTATTTGCCTTTAAAAGTAATAGTTGACGTTTCCAAGCATCTATATATTGTTTAGTTACAGATGTAAACCAGAACGAATAAACACTTTGATTGTATTTTGCTGTTGCACCGTCTTCAGGTGTCGCCACGTGTAAATGATGGCCATAATTGTGCTCAATAAAAAAGTGCATATAAAGGCAAGGCATGTAAAGGCATTTGCTTAAAAAGCGTTCATAATATTTAGTTCTGTGGCCAAGCTCATGAGCAACATTTATTGCGTTTGTGGCTAACAAAATACCTCCAGATAAAATTAATCCAATAAACTCATACTTTTCATAATCAACACTATAAATTCTTGAAAATGCTATATACAATAATAATAAAACTATAGGTAGATTTAAATAAAGCATAATATCAAAAATCCACTTATTTTTTTTATTATTAGCCTCTTCTTTATTAAGATTTATTTTTGTTTCTCCTGTAATAATATCCAATAATGGTAAAATTATAAAGGCATACATAACTGCAGTGTAGCACCAAATACCATTAGATAAAAAGGAAACTAAGGCTGATAAAGGAATAGTATAAGCAAAAAGGTATTTTAAATCTTTCATGATGCTAAATTTAAACAATTAAAATTTAATATTAATTGGGACTCAAATTTTTGAAATCATAATTTTTATTTGCAAGTAATTTTATCTACTTTAGTTTTATTGATAACCAACAAAAATTAAAATACGGTGAAAACAGAAAAAGGCATAATTAAGGTTAGAGTTCACGACGGTATAGTTGGACTTTTATATATCGGATCAATTCTTTTAGGCAAAGAATTTGGCTTAGATTGGTTATACATTGCAATTGGTGTAGCCGTTTTACAAATTATAAGCCCTTTCACTAAATTCTGTCCAGTGTATACAATATTAAATAAATAATGCCTCAAACAACCCCAATACAAAATGGGAAATAAAATTAATTAACCAAAAAAATAAGAAAATGAAAAAAATCAATTTAGTATTAATAATTTGCTTTTTAGCAACAGCATTTATTCAAGCTCAGGAACCAATTTCAGATGAGGACTATAAAGCTTTATTAGAGAAAAGTCCTTTTAATAATGTTTATCCAAGGAATTTTACAAAAGCTGCTGACGCATATTTTGATGCCTCTATGCAGATTTACACAAAGGGGCCTATAAAGGAAAAAGAAGCACATTTAGCAGCTTTAGCAACTTCAGCCGCAACAAAATGTCAATATTGTATTCCTTATCATACAGCTCAGGCTAAGAGACTAGGCGCTACCGATGACGAAATAAAGTCTGCAATTATGATTGCTGCTGACGTTATGAGAATGAGTACAATGTTTTACGGGAATGAATTTGATTTAGAAGCATTTAAGGCAATGTTGAAAAATTAATTTTATTATCAAATATTTTAAATGAAACCCCAACAATTGTTGGGGCTTTTTATTGAAACAAAATAGTTTACTTAGAGTACAATCTAGAAACGTACTTTCCGATAACATCAAATTCTAAATTTACTATGCTACCTACTTTAAATTCTTTAAAGTTTGTGTTTTGGTAAGTATAGGGAATAATTGCTACACTAAAACCATCTTTTTTTGAATTAACTACAGTTAAACTCACTCCATTAACTGTTATGGATCCTTTTTCAATTGTAATGTTGCCTAGTGTTGGATCATACTTAAAATCATATGCCCAGCTACCATTCATTGATTTTAAACCTACACATTCACCTATTTGATCTACATGGCCTTGAACTATATGTCCGTCAAGCCTATCACCTAACCTTAAACCTCTTTCAATATTAACTATCGAACCAACAGACAAAGAATTTAAGTTTGTTTTTTCAAGAGTTTCTTTGATCGCTGTAACTGTGTAACAATTGCTATCACTTTTAACAACTGTGAGACAAACACCATTATGAGAAACACTTTGGTCTACTTTTAACTCCTTTGAAATTGAACTTTTCATTTCAATATGTAAATTAGTATTATCCCAATTAAGTGATTTAACAATTCCCAAATTTTCAATTATTCCAGTAAACATTTTTTTATTTCGTTAGCTTTGTAAAATCAAAATTACAAACATTATTATTCATTTTTTTGATGTTAGATAAAAAAAATATTAGAATTGGGTTTTCAATAGGGGACTTAAACGGAATAGGAGGAGAATTAATTTTGAAAATAATTAAAGAAAGAAACTTGCTTAAATTTTTCACTCCAATTATTTATGCTTCTGCAAAAGTTATAAATTTTTTAAATGATCATTTTAAATATTTAATAAATTTTAATGAAATTAATTATATTGAACAAGCTATTCCTTACGAAATAAATGTACTAAATGTGTGGACCGAAGATATAGAAATTAAATTTGGAGAGCCAACCAAGGAATCAGGAAAATATGCTGTACTATCTCTTGAATCTTCAGTCAAAGATCTAAGATTAAATTTAATTGATGTTTTAGTTACACTGCCAATCAATAAACATAACATACAGTCTAACAAGTTTAAGTTTCCTGGACATACTGATTATATTTCCAATGAACTTAAAGGTGAAAGTCTGATGTTTATGGTTTCAAAGGAATTAAAGGTTGGACTTTTAACAGACCATGTACCAATAAACAGAGTTTCATCATTAATTAATCAATCATTGATTTATAAGAAAATTAATATAATTATTAACTCATTAAAGATTGATTTTGGTATATCTAATCCAAAAGTAGCAGTATTAGGGATTAACCCACATAACGGAGATAAAGGTGTAATTGGGATAGAAGATGACACTATAATCCGTCCTGCAATTGATAGTCTACAAAAATCTGGTAAATTAATTTTTGGACCTTATTCAGCAGATAGTTTTTTTGGATCAAAACAATACCAGCATTATGATGCTATCATTGCGAGTTATCATGATCAGGGGTTAATTCCATTTAAAACTATAACTTTTGGTAAGGGAGTAAATTTCACAGCAGGATTAGATAGAATTAGAACCTCTCCTGATCACGGTACTGCATATGAAATTGCAGGCAAGGGTATTGCAAACCCCAAATCTTTTGAACAAGCTATACTAACAGCAATAAAGATTTATAGAAATAGAGAATTAAGCAATTTTTAGCTTTTACAGCAAGCCATAATTAAATATTAAAAATAAAAGTTGATTGATTGAAATTTAAAATTTAATAAAAATTTATATATTTGCACGCCTAAATATGTTAGTTAGTGAAGCCCTTGAAAGCATATGACATACAATTTGTAGGACTAAAGCTAGGTAAATATATTTACGATTATGAAATTAATCAGACGTTCTTTGAGTACTTTGAATTTGATGAGTTTAATGCTGTCAATGTTAATATAAAAATCCATCTGGAAAAGAAAACAACTTTACTTGAGTTAAATTTTTCTGGGAATGGATTTGTTAATATCAACTGTGATGTCAGTAACGAGCCTTATAATCAACCAATTAATTTTAATTTTAATTTAGTTGTTAAGTTTGGACAAGAATATAATAATGAAAATGATTCAATATTAATTATCCCTCACGGGTCTTATGAAATTAATATTGCCCAGTATATTTATGAACTTATAGTTCTATCAATTCCCCAAAAAAGAATACATCCCGGAGTTGAAGATGGGACTTTAAACTCTGAAATTCTTAGAAAGCTTGAAGATTTAAGTCCAAATGCTGACTTAGAGGCTAAAAATTCTAGCGATGGTGTTGATCCTCGCTGGAGTAAGTTGAAAAAATTGTTAACGGATAAAGAATAAAAAATGGCACATCCTAAAAGAAAAATCTCTAAAACACGGAGAGATAAAAGAAGAACACATTATAAAGCGAAAGCCCCTCAAATAGCTACTTGCCCAACAACTGGAGAGCCTCATTTATATCACAGAGCTCATTGGAGTGACGGTAAATTATATTATAGAGGACAAGTATTAATTGATAATTCTGATTCAGAAGAAGTCTAGTTTAGAAATACATAGTAAAATATTAATTTAAAAGCACCCTGTAGGGTGTTTTTTTTATTTTAAAAAAAAGGGTTTTTTTGCTTTTTTTGTCCAAAAAGCACTATTTTTGATACGTTTTTTATTGATTTTGGTCAATTTTTGCAAAAAATGGCTTTTTTATAAAAATCAAATATGAGTAAAATCACTGCCGCCATAACTGCCATTGGAGCTTATGTTCCTGAAACTATTCTTACTAATACCATGTTAGAAAATATGGTTGAGACAAATGACGAATGGATTACTACAAGAACTGGAATAAAAGAAAGAAGAATTTTAAAAACTAAAGGGGAAGGAACTTCATTTTTGGCAATAAAAGCTGCTAATGATCTTATACAAAAGACTAATTTAGATCCAAAGACAATTGATTTGGTTATTGTTGCAACAGCTACCCCAGACATGAAGGCAGCCTCAACTGCTTCTTACACTGCAACAAAAATAGGAGCGAGTAATGCATTTTCATTTGATATGGACTCTGCTTGCTCAGGATTCCTTTTTGGAATGTCCACTGCTGCTAGTTTTATTGAAACTAGGCGCTATAAAAAGGTACTTTTAATAGGAGCAGACAAAATGTCCTCTATTGTAAATTATAATGATCGTGCAACTTGTATAATTTTTGGTGATGGAGCTGGGGCTACTTTATTTGAGCCTAATCAAGAAGGCCTAGGGATGCAAGACGAATATTTAAGAACTGATGGGAATGGCAGAGAATTTTTACAAGCTACATACGGAGGTTCATCAAACCCAATAACCCACGAAGTACTAGATAGTGGAGGGCATTATGCTTTTCAGGAGGGGAAAACAGTATTTAAAAATGCTGTTTTTAATATGGCAGATGCAACAACTAAAATTTTAGATCGTAATAATCTTACAAAAGATGATGTTCAATGGCTAGCTGCTCACCAAGCAAACAAAAGAATAATAAATGCTACAGCTGAGAGAATGGGGTTAGAATCGGATAAAGTAATGATGAATATTGAGAAGTATGGAAATACAACATCGGCAACTTTACCATTATTATTGAATGATTACGAAAAACAACTTAAAAAAGGAGATACAGTTATATTTGCTGCTTTTGGAGGTGGTTTTAGCTGGGGGTCTATATACATGAAATGGGCATATACTAAAATAAAAACTAACTAAAAATTAAAACAATTATTATGAATTTAAAAGAAATTCAAAATCTTATCAAATTTGTTGCAAAATCAGGAGCAAGTGAGGTTAAATTGGAAATGGATGATGTTAAAATTACTATTAAAACAGGTAGTGAATCTTCAATTAATCAGGTTCAGCAAGTTGCTTTGCCTCTTCAAATACCGCAGACTCAAATGCCACAAGTTGCACAGGATGATTTCGTATCAACTAACACTAATTCTGTCGATGACAAAGCGGATGATTCTAAATATATTACTATAAAGTCACCAATAATTGGGACATTCTATAGAAGACCTTCACCTGACAAGCCTATTTTTGCAGAGGTTGGTCAAAATATTGCTGAAGGTGATGTTCTTTGTATTATTGAGGCGATGAAATTGTTCAATGAAATTGAATCAGAAGTTTCTGGAAAAATTGTAAAAATATTAGTTGATGATGCATCTCCTGTTGAGTTTGATCAACCATTATTTTTAATTGACCCATCATAAAAAGTTCCATAAAACTCAATCTAAAACTAACAAATATGTTTAAAAAAGTATTGGTTGCGAATAGAGGTGAGATTGCTTTAAGAGTGATTAGGACCTGTAAGGAGATGGGGATTCAGACCGTTGCCGTATATTCGACTGCAGATGCAGAAAGCTTACATGTAAAATTTGCTGACGAGGCTGTTTGTATTGGTCCACCCCTTAGTAGTGAGTCCTATTTAAATGTTGCAAATATTATTTCAGCTGCAGAAATTACTAATGCAGATGCTATACATCCTGGGTACGGATTCTTATCTGAGAACGCAAGATTTTCAAAAATATGTGATGAGCACGGGATAAAATTTATTGGTGCTTCACCCGAAATGATTGACCGTATGGGTGATAAAGCCAACGCCAAGGCTACAATGAAGGCTGCAGGTGTTCCATGTGTTCCAGGTAGTGATGGAATTATTGAAACTTTTACTGATTGTAAAAAGATTGCCAAGGCCACAGGATATCCTGTTATGCTGAAGGCTTCTGCTGGAGGAGGTGGAAAAGGAATGAGGGCAGTATGGTCTGAGGATAAACTTAAGGATGCATGGGATTCTGCTAAACAAGAATCAAAAGCTTCTTTTGGGAATGATGACATGTATATGGAAAAACTTATCGAAGAGCCAAGGCATATTGAAATCCAAATAATTGGAGATTCAAATGGGAAAGCTTGTCATCTATCAGAAAGGGATTGTTCTGTTCAAAGAAGACATCAAAAACTCACTGAGGAAGTACCATCTCCATTTATGACCGATGAGCTAAGAGAAAAAATGGGGGCTGCAGCTGTTAAGGCCGCAGAATTTATTAAGTATGAAGGTGCAGGTACAGTTGAATTTTTAGTGGATAAACACAGAAATTTTTATTTTATGGAAATGAATACTAGAATTCAAGTTGAACACCCTATAACTGAACAAGTAATTGATTTTGATTTAATAAGAGAGCAAATAATGGTCGCGGCAGGAGTTCCAATTTCAGGAAAAAATTATACTCCAAACCTACATTCAATTGAGTGTAGAATTAACGCCGAGGACCCATTTAATGATTTCAGACCTTCACCCGGAAAAATTACCACATTACATTCTCCAGGAGGTCATGGAGTAAGACTTGATACTCATGTTTATGCTGGATATATAATACCACCAAACTATGATTCAATGATTGCTAAATTAATAACAACAGCACAAACTCGTGAAGAGGCTATTCATAAAATGAAAAGAGCATTAGACGAATTTGTTATAGAGGGTATAAAAACAACAATTCCATTTCACAGGCAATTGATGGAACACCCTGACTATATTTCAGGGAATTATACTACAAAGTTTATGGAAGATTTTGTTATCGAATCAACAATTTAAAATAAGAAACTCTGATTTTTAATCAGAGTTTTTTTTAAAGATTCATTTAAATTTATAAGATGAGATTATCTTACTGGGAATATAAACAATGGTTAAATAATATCGACTTTACAATAGTTGGAAGTGGGATTGTAGGCCTATTTACTGCGATGTTTTTAAAAAAACGTTTTCCTAATAAGAATGTGATAATTCTTGAAAAGGGTGTTTTTCCTCAAGGAGCGAGCACCAAAAATGCTGGTTTTGCATGCTTTGGTAGTATCAGTGAAATATTAAATGATCTTGATTCACATGATAATTTTGAAATTTTAGAACTTGTTCAAGAAAGAGTAAATGGATTGAATTTACTAAGAAGTATCATTGGAGATTTTAATCTTGGCTTTAATATGTATGGAGGTTATGAAATTTTTTTAGAAAATAATGATACTCTGTATAATAGATGTCTTGACAAAAAAGATCAAATAAATAAATTACTTTTCCCGATTTTTAAACAAGAAATTTATCATGATGTAAAAAACAAGTTCAAATTTTTAAATATTAAAGAAAAACTTATACTAAATAAATTTGAAGGTCAAATAGACACGGGAATGTTAATTTCAAGTCTTTTAACAATAGTATCTGAATTAGGCATTAAAATTTTAAATAATATCAAGGTTGAATCATATCAACAGCTAAATAACTCTGTTGATGTTAAAACAAACAATTTTGAGTTTAATACTAAAAATTTAATTCTCGCTACAAATGGATTTACAAATAAATTAATTCCATTAGATATAATGCCTGCTAGATCACAAGTATTAATAACTCAGCCAATTCAAAATTTAAGAATCAAAGGCACTTTTCATTTAGACTCTGGTTATTATTACTTTAGAAATGTAGATAATCGAATTTTAATTGGGGGTGGGCGAAATTTAGATTTTAAAACTGAAAATACATCTGAGTTTGGAATAACTAATAAGATTCAAAATGAGTTAAATAGACTACTTAAAGAAGTTGTTTTACCAGATTATCAATTTCAAATTGATAAATGTTGGTCAGGCATAATGGGTGTAGGTGCCCAAAAAAAGCCAATTATTAACCAATTTACAAATAATGTTTTTGTTGGTGCTAGAATGGGTGGAATGGGAGTTGCTATTGGATGTAGTGTAGCTAAAAAGCTCTCAGATATGATTGAAACATAAGTAAAATTAATGCATTAACTAATCATTAATAGCTTCAACTTTAGAAATTTTATCTCCTAAAATCTCTTTAAGAATATTTTCAATACCATTTTTAAGAGTAATAGTTGATGAAGGACATCCAGCACATGCTCCTTGGAGTATAACCTTTACAAGTTTAGTATCACTATTATATGATTCAAACTCAATATTTCCTCCATCACTTGCTACAGCCGGGCGAATATGTTGTTCCAAAATATTTATAATTTCTTTTGAAGTTTCATCTAATTTTTCATAAGCTAAATCAAGGTGATTTGTTGTTTTTTTTAGTTTTTCTACAGGTTTTGCTTTTACGATTTCTTTTTTATCTTCAATGTAGTTTTTAATAAAAGTTCTAAGTTCAAGAGTTATAACATCCCATTCAACTATATTATATTTTGTTATAGAAACGTAATTGTTATCTATAAAAACTGATTTTACAAAAGGGAATTCGAAAAGAGCAGAAGCAAATGGGGAAATTTTAGACTCTTCGATTGAATTAAATTCGAATATTACATCAACTAATTTCTTGTTTGCTACAAATTTAAGAACACTAGGGTTTGGAGTACTTTCAGCATAAACCGTTACAGCAATCTTTTTTTTATTTTTGTCTTTGACTATAACTCCACCATTATTTAAGTACTCCTCAATTTGTTTTGAAACTTCATTTTTTATTTCATTCCATTCAACAATGTCATAGCGTTCAATTGCAATAAAATTCGCAGAAATATATACTTTTTTAACAAATGGCAAATAGAAAAGCTGTTGTGCTAATGGTGAATTTTTCGCCTCATCAATATTTAAATATTCGTAGCTCCCACGCTCAATTATGAATTGGTTAGCTTCAAATTTTAAAATTTTTGGATTACTCGTACTTTGAGGAGAAATTTTGAAATTACTCATTTTTTTTTTTGCAAAGATAGTAAACGAATCAAACACAATTTTATGTTTTAGTTGTTTGTTTTATCGAATATGCAGAATAAGGTTAAAACAAAACATTTATTATATTTGAAATAAATCATTTTTAATTTTGAAATTCTCTTCTATTGCTTTATGTATAAGTTTATTTCTTACAGGCTTAATTTACAGTCAAGACTTATTAATGCAGAATGGTACCTTTGATCAATGCAATGGAGTTTTTTTAGATTCTGGAGGTCCTGCTTCTTATTCAAATAATGAAAATTATACTATTACAATTTGCTCTGATTCAGGGGATAATACTGCGATACAATTAGATTTTATTTTTTTTGACACTCAGGCAAGCGCAGATATTCTTACAATTTATGATGGCCCTGACACCAATGGCACATTCATTGGATCTTATTCCGGCACAAATAGTCCCGGTGTGGTTCAGTCAACAAATGCTAGTGGATGCTTAACAATATCATTTCAAAGTAATAATGCTATAACCAGAGAAGGTTTTGAAGCTATAATTAGCTGCGCTGCTCCATGTCAGGAAATTGATTTATCTATTATTACAGATCCTGTTCCAGGTATTGGAGGATCTGTAATAATAGATCAAGGAAGTTCGATTAATTTTAGTGCTGATGCAAATTTTTCAGTTGATGGAACAGGTGCTGATTATTCTTGGGATTTTGGAGACGGTAATTTTGGTAATGGGGTTAGTGTTAATAATATTTTTAATACTATTGGTACATTTACAGTAACTCTGACAGTCACGGATACCAATCCAACAGGATGCTCTGAAATATCAACTATTACAGTTCAAGTTCTTGGCCCTTATCTTTTAATAGATCAATCTACATACTCTGTTGAGGAATTAGTTGAGGATGTTTTAATTAATAGTTCATGTGCTGAGGTATCAAATATTGTATTTTCTACAGGGACTGATTTTAATTCAACTAATGGCATTGGGTATTTTTCTGGTAATGGTGTTTCTTTTCCTTTTACCGAAGGGATTTTATTAACAACGGGTAATGCTTTAGATGCTTCTGGACCTGAGACAGGGACATTAAGTTCAGGAGATAATTCATGGCCTGGAGATCAAGATTTAGCTGATGTTATTCCCGATCTTGAATTTTCGGAATCTTTTAATGCTACCTATATTAAATTTGATTTTGTCCCTTTAGCAAATTCTATTGGATTTAATTTTGTTTTTGCCTCAGAAGAATATGGTACTTTTCAATGTCAATATACTGATGCTTTTGCTTTTTTATTAACTAACAACATTACTGGTGTCACTACTAATCTTGCTTTAGTACCAGGCACTAATGATCCAATTTCTGTTTTAAGCGTTAGGGATAATTCCCATAATGCTTCATGTCCATCCTCAAATGAAGAATTTTTTGCAGCATATTATGGCTTAACTGGATTACCAGAAGTTGACAGCCCAATAGATTTTAGAGGTCATACTGTTAGTATGTCTGCTGGAGCTAACGTTATACCCAACACATCTTACTCTATAAAATTAGTAATATCAGATGCTCTTGATTCTAGTTACGATGCAGCTGTTTTTTTAGAAGCAGGCAGTTTTGATTTGGGCGGAAATTTGGGAGAAGATGTTACAATAGAATCTGGGAATGCACTTTGTTTAGGCGATACAATAACATTGGACTCTCAGCTTGAGGGAGGAGATCATATTTGGTATTTAAATGGGGAAATAATTGAAGGTGAATCTAATTCCATTATTGAAATATCTGAAGCAGGAACCTATTCAGTAGATGTTGTTTTTGGTGAAGAATGTGCAACTAGTGATTCAATTTTAATTGAATATAAACCTACACCAATAATTGATAGTATCTCAGATTTGGTATTGTGTAATGCAGGAAATCCATTATTTGATTTGACAGAAAATGATTCATTAATTCTTGGGGCTCAAGATGCAACAGAATTTAATATAACATATCATAATTCTGTAAATGACGCTGAAAATGATACAGATCCAATTATTTCAAACTTATCTAATTATTCCATTACTGGGGATAGTGAAATTATTTATGTTAGAATTGAAGATGCTTTAAGTCAAAGTTGTTTCACCACAGGGTCGTTTGAATTAATTTTAACTGCCGCTCCTCCAATATCTACTGTTTCTGATTTAGTTTTATGTGATGATGCTACTAATGATGGAGTCGAAGTATTTAATTTAGAGTTACAAACTACAGACATTTTAGGAGATTTAAACCCACAAAATTTTGTTGTTACATATTACAATTCATTTGATGATGCTACTCTAGAATTAAATCAATTGGATCTGATACACCAAACATCCAGCAGTATAGAGCCAATATTTGTTAGAATCGTGAGCGTTGATGATCCATTGTGTTTTAATGTAAGCATTAACCCAATTTTCAATTTAATAGTAACGAATCAGGCTTCTGCTACAGATCCTGGAGATCTTACCTTATGTGATGTAATTAATCCTGGTGATTTTGTTGAGGAATTTGATTTAGAAGTTCAAACCC